>C688J14111_10000133_pt1 | contig 17104 bp, 9 predicted proteins | sample HopSoiMetagenom1_FD_14111 | JGI IMG/M metagenome (IMG submission 14111)
CCCGGGCCCTGTACACACCGCCCGTCACACCCTGGGAATTGGTTTCGCCCGAAGCATCGGACCAATGATCACCCATGACTTCTGTGTACCACTAGTGCCACAAAGGCTTTTGGTGGTCTTATTGGCGCATACCACGGTGGGGTCTTCGACTGGGGTGAAGTCGTAACAAGGTAGCCGTAGGGGAACCTGTGGCTGGATGGAATCCTTCGCGATGGAAATGCCCTCTTCCCCCAACCTACGGGGCTAGCTTGCTGGAATGCGGGCGGGCTTTGGGTCCAAAGGAGACCGGGGGCGAGTAAAAAAAGAAAATCGTTCCATTTTCCTTTCCCTTCCGGTCGAGCACTTCGTTCCTTCTTGTTCATCAATCGGAAATCAAGACAAACCGGGCACTACGGTGAGACGTGAAAACACCCGATCCCATTCCGACCTCGATATGTGGAATCGTCTTGCGCCATATGTACTGAAATTGTTCGGGAGACATGGTAAAAGCCCGGTGAAGAAATTAAAAAAGATTCTGTGAGTGAGCGTGAACGCTCTCAGTTTCCGACACCGACGAATAAGAGAGGGGGGGGTGACCAAACCTTGGTCGCCCTAAGGTTACGATCCGTCGGGTTGGTAAAGCAACCAGGATCCTCTTTCCTCCAAGAGCCCTACCGATTGAGAAGGAGATTAAGTTGAAAACAACTGAGATCGGATCTCTCACGGAAATGGTGAGGCCAAAAATTATGTCTTTCTTGTACCTAACCGGAGTAAAAACATCATGACCTTCATCAACAGAAAAACAAACGGCCAGTTTCCCGGCCGAAAGAAGAGGGAAACGAATGGGATAAGACCCATGAGAACTGAGATGAGTGAGACAACGATTCACTACTGGGTCTATATCGTTATCATCTTTCTTACCTTCTCTCTGATATGCTATATCACTTGGCTTATCTTTGGCCTAAGCTTCTTTTTGAAGATAGGTTTATCTATCGGGGGTCGAGCCCTCTCCTTTGCTTTAGTAAAGTGTGGCCTCTCGGGGGGATTTGCCTGGGCAATAGGATGTGTTTTGCGAGCACTATTAAGTGCCGAGTAAATGCCTCTTTGGATGTATCCATCTGGGGCTGATGCTGGCTCAGAAGCAAGCGTAAACCAAGTGCCGAACAGGAGTGAGGCAGGCCCTTCTCATCCTGGGCCGAGGGAATCCAACTCTCCGCGGAATTCCTTTCCATCGGTCCCCTCAGACCTATCACCCTTACCTGCGGGCTCGGTTCCATCTGTCCCATCATTACCATCTTTGGGTGGTGATGTTGAGGTCGAGCAGCCGGCCCCCATCCAACCTCAGAATGAGAGAAATGAGCCGCAGTCGCCAGCACATCAGGATCCTGCTTGGATCTTTCAACACGACACCATTAAACATCGGATTTCAACTGTGACTCCGCAACGGGACGTAAACGACGATGAAATTGATACCATAATTTCATTAAAAAGGGGTATTATAAGTCGCATGGCCCAGTTGGATCCCCATAAATTCTGGACTCAGCAAAAAGACAGCTTGGTCGCTCACGGAATCTTAAATAAGAATGCGGAGTATACTAGTCAGACGCTGATGGAGCACTTTACTAAATTAGAAACCGAAGAAGGGAAAAAGTCTTTTATTTATCAAAAACTTCTCAAAACAAGAGAAAACTTCGCATTAAACGGCCAATTTGATTAAAGATGCCCAAAGTCACGTCCAAGATGGACGGGGCGGAGGAAAACCCAGCTCCGATCGAATAAAGACCCCCCCGCATTAGAAGGAAAGATTTAAGTCTGGTCGATTCCGGCATCAAGGTAGGGCTGGGCAGTAGCCCGTTGTCAGAATCGAATGTAGCCTTTTTTTAATTTCTTTTAAAAAGGTGAGGCCCCTAGCGATAGGGGGAAAGGAGAGTGGGTAAGCGGGCTCCTTTCGACCAGATTACTAGCTTGAATTCATTCAAAGTCAAGGAACTGGTTTGGGGTAAAGAACTACAGTGATCTGAGACCTTCTTCCCTTGGTATGTAAGATAGGTTATGTAGGCGTACAACTCTTCCTAGGTTGTATTCGATCACGAATGGCCAAAGAATCGATTAGTAGTATGCCTTATATTGCCATAAGACCTCCCCTCCCCCCGTTGACGGGATTTCAACACGGGCTAGCCCTCTAACTTCGTTTCTACCAATAAGAAAAAAAACTAAACCAAAACAAAAGAAAACACACACGAAATAAAACTGAGCAAAACTAAAAAAATCCAATTGTTTCAAATTAAAATTAAACTTGCAACTACATAGAACACCGCCCACTAGACACCAAGCCAAACTCACCAGAGAGGTAGTTCACACCAACTCACTTCGATTAACCCGGACTTTACGGATGCAGCCTTTCCGGTTAACCCAGTTATTAGCTGCGCCCAATCATTATTGCGACATTTTTAGTTCTTGCTGCTGTGATAATTGGTTTCCGCGCTAGGTTGCATGCCCGTCCGAATCTTATTCAATAACTGGGTTCTGCTCCTTCCTAGCGTTACATAGGCTCCGGCTCCTTCTTATGCCGGAGCTGAATTCAGGCTTTCGTCTTCGCATTTTCTCTAAGGCCTATTGAACTGACTGCTACATAAGGCTATATTTACCCGCCGCTGATCTGATCCCGCTTTAACCTGGCCTATCGTGAAGAAAGAAAGTCACCTCAAAATGGGCCCCAGCCCCTATGCCAAAGCAGTTGAGTGCTAGGAGGTCGGAGCAGAGGAGCTTCCCGGGTAGCAAGCTAGTTAGGAGAGAAGTCACCTTTGGCTTCTGCCAATGCTGTTAGAGGGTGTCTTTGTTTATGTCACTTCCATCTAATACCGAAGTACTGATACAAGCTCAGTCCCAAAAACCTTCTTTGGCCTTTTTTTTGAGTCCTTCTCGTGAACCTACATGACTTGGAGCTTAATCTCGATCTCAATCTAGACATTAAGTGCCCGGTCTTCAATCGATTGCACCGTCTTGATCAAGTAATTAAGAGATGAGACTAGAGTCTTCTTTCTTGCTAGGCGGAAAAATGTTGTCAATAGTATGTTTCGCAAATCATTAATCTTATTCTTACTTACTGAAACTCCTTCGCTTTTGGCTCTTCTCGGGAAGGGCTGGTCTGCTTGGGTAGCTCAATTCCAAAGCGTAGCTGAAGCACCTTTTTGGGGCTAGGCATAAAAGCTTTCGCGGAATAGGAATAGCGAATGCAGGCACAAGAGAAAGGGTAATTTACCTTCTGGGATGAATTCTGACAGCTCTTGCCGGGACGTTTTCTAACTTTAGGAGCACACATTGGCTAATTCCATCGAGTAGGTCTTTTGTCTAGATCTTCTCTTTATCTTTCTCGCCCATACCACCCTATTTAGATTGAAGTGCACCGCTTCCTTTATAGATAGATAGTAGCTGACCGAATGACCGAGCCCTCCCGCCGTCGCACAAAAAAGCAGTGGCAGGCAGGTAACCGACTAAAGACAGCATTCCCAGTACGAGCAACGAAAGCCATTAACGGCAGTTTCCCAGCTTACCTTACTGCCGGTTCTTTCTTAATCCAATCCTGACGTAACTCATTTTCTTTTGGTGCTTATTGCCCATCCCATCCAGCTATGCTAGTCCTTTCTTTCAACCGGAAGGAGATTAGTTGTAAGCCGCTTGGGAGGAGGAAGTCCTATCTGAAGTTAGGGTCCTAGCTCAACAGAAAGAAAGCAAACTCATAATAGCAAGGGAAAACTAGAAGGGAGACTACCTTAAAGAACTAACAGCGCAGTAAGCGAAGTTAAGATACCATCCTTAACCTAATTCCTCTATCTATCCTTAGCTCTTACCCTAGCAACAGGAACAAAAAGAACTCCTACCTCAGCTATTCTTATCTGTCTTTATCTAAACTAACCTGAAAGAAGTCCTTACTAAACTACCAACACAGGAAGGAAGGTAAGCTGCATCCCTATAGACAGGAAGAGCAGACTATCCGCGGAATACAAATAATTAGGACACTCAATAGTCCGCTACTCCTATCTATCCTCAGATAGATATAATTGACCGGGTTTCGAGAAGGAATTATTATCGCTTAGCGCTTGTGCTAAGGAATAAAAGTCTATCGATATTTACCCTATGTCAACAGCCATGACCTCAAGTACATCAGGATGCACAGAAAATGTGAGCTTTCTGGTTTCGGTGGAAGGAATGGCTTCTTTCTTGCCGGAACAATAACACCGGTTACAGGCGCGTAAAGCTTGCCTGCTCTTTTGGAGTTGATGAGCTAATTCCCCGATCACTAGGGCACAATATTTAATTATAGGGATTAGTACCTGCTTCGAATGAATCTTGTGAGGGGGTCCGCTCGAAGAGCATAAAGCCCGAAATGTGTACCGGGGGGCAGATCTTTCTTGGGATGAATAGCGTAATTTCTCAACATTGCCAGGTGAAGAGTCCACCTCTATTACGCGGAGAAGTTCAAAAATATGTAAAGATTCGAGCTTCTGGTCATAAGAGTGCTCTCTGGAACAGCCAAGGACTGAAAGCAGGAAGAAGGCTGGGCTGACATTAGCTCTACAGAAGTACAGGCCTACCCTAATTATCATAGATAGGCGTACTTCGAAAGCTTATAGGCTTCGATAGAGCGATTGGAATCTGTGACTCATCAGATGGAGGGCCAGCATATCAACAGAAAAGGACAAGCCCTGCCCTATTCTCTACTCTTAAGTTAAGTGTATCAACATGGATAAAGAAATTCGCTAGAAGATAAGGCATTCTAGCCAGCTGATCAGAACATGGCTACGTTGTTCAGAGCCGGGCTTCTCATTCCTCCACTTCTCTCATCTCGCTTGTCCGAGAGTGCTTCGGATGCTGTATTCGACTTGATTGATGCTTTGAATAGCGCAATTTATTTTGTACCCAGAATCTTTAGAGATCCGGTTCACTTTCTTTCTGCCACGTATTGAATTCATTCTAACTACTGAGATCTCTCACTCTCAGGTACGAGAAGTTCAGGGTGAATGTGAATTTCTCTTCTTTAGTTTAGCGAGAGTCGAAAGGTCGTAAGCAAGTGGCTATGGGGAAGTCAGGGTATAAGAATCACTGATTGGAATGGTATCGAAGGCGACCATGGGGAGCTTTGTAAAGCCGAGTAAGTGATCCGAAGGAGAAGGACGGCTCCTCTTTCATAAGTTTAATTTGGGAAGGTGGTTAAGTCATTGATAGAGATAAATCGAATCCCCTAGCATTAGACTAGCTAGCCTTCCTTGGCTTGGTTAGATTGCTTTGAATAGCCCTCTCTTTTACCGGGAAAGGGAAGATGCAACGAATCGACTTCAGTCTGTTTGAAAGTTAAATAGAGACTTTCACTAAAGAGTTCTATTAAGGAGTTAAAGAACCCGGTATTCACATAAAAAGTGGCAGAAGTGCTTTCCTATATAAGAGAAAGGCTGCTATTGGTTTAGAATCCTCGCCCGCCTAGAAGGAAGAAGTCTGGGGAGCCAAGTCACTAACTAGAGTAAGGATACCAGAGAGGGGATCGAGCCCATACTCGGTTCAAGTCTTTAATACGAGACCACCAAAGCAAGGAAAGAGTCAAAGTAAAGCAGGACTGGCCTCTTTCTCTTCCACCGATCCTGACCCATAGCCAAACTAGGAGTTTCAGGCTTAGCTCTTCACTCCTAAACCTGGACTTGGACTGGCTCGCTTGAAAGAAATGTACGAATGCAGCTCGAAGGTCTTCATCTCGTGCGAAATACTCATCCCAGGAAAGTCAAAGAAAAGGTCCGACAGAGCAGCGCCTTCGAAGGGCCAGGGCCTAGAAATGGAACTCTTCGGGATGCTAAAGAGTCGGTCTTTTCCCCTCTACTCCAGTCGATTTGAAGAAGAGCCGGCTTCTGACTGTAAGCTATCAACATATCTGGGAATAACCTTTATCGAGTCGCATCGAGAAAGAGTTAAAAGATCTCTCTCCGTCGTTACGCCCCTTTGATTCTCTTGTTTCGGGTGTGGGATCTTTACCATCTAGCCATTGAAAGCAGTCTAGTTAAGCCTTTTTTTCCAAGGAAAGCATTCCAATCACATCTGATGAAACAATAGGAAGATAAAAAATAAAATCTCGACGAGAAGCAAGGAAAACAGTCCATTTCGGATTCTGTGTAGCTCTAGAGCAACCTTAACTTGACCCCAAGGATGGGATTCATCAAAGGGATTTAGGACATCCCACTGCCACCCGCATTCTGGGATTGCTGAAAGTCTGGTTCTAACGTAGGATTTTTTCAACAGGCAATTGTTAAATTGTTTGAATGCTGTCCTTCCACCGTCTTTAACTGCCTCGAAAGAAGCCTTAAGTGGGGTCTAGTTATGTTATAGGTGCAGGGAGTCAAAGGGGTTGGACAAAGCAAAGCATGAGGGGCGTACTCACACGTCTTTTGTGGCAATCTGCAGGCAGGAGGGCAAAGGGTTACAGGGGAGAGTCAAGTCAAAGCAGCGGTTCTCTTTCTGCTATCTTTCCCGAAGGGCCTACGGGACTCTTTCCCTACGGGATGCAGCTTCTCTTGTTGAGGCGAGTCCGGTTGCTTCGTAAGTGAATAGGGGTGATGAATGGAGCTCCCAGACAGCGAGAAAATAGTAGAGCGACAATGCAAGGAGGCTCGTATGAGTTAAGCTTCTTCCTTTCTAAGGTAGTAAAGTAAGTGAAGTAAGCATGTCCCTTTTCTGGCAGCAAGCCCAAGCCCATGCAAGACAAGAAGGATCTCATTGTCATGGAAGCCCTTTCCTTACTCCTCCATATAGTCTATGAGAACGTTTTTCTGACCAACTCTCATGGCTTTAGGAGGGGGCCATAAGCTAGCTCTCGCCTTCTTCAGGATTTGCTCCTAAATTCCAGCTATGATCGACCTTTCGAATGAATTAAGTTAGAAGCTAAGGGCTTTGTTCGAGTGCTTTGCCAATCATTCTTCTATGTACAATAGTCATAAGGCAGGGAAAAGAAAGGCAGCTAGGAAGACAAGCTAATCCGAAAGGGCCAGCCCGAGCCAAGGACTAACAAGAAAGAAGAGAGACCGAGATGTGATTGCATACCTACCCGGTGCCTGAGTACATGTGCAAGCACAGCAAAGCCGTTTTGTGAGCAACTCCATAAGATAAGTGGATTCAAGTTGTGTGCCATTTTTGCTTTTTATTTTTTTTTCTAAATGTACTCAAATCGTGTATAGCATTTTGTTCAGAATAAAGCTTTCTGTCTGCCAAGCTGCAACTGCCCCAATGACCTCTTCCTTATTGAATGGGAACTTTTTTTTAAATGTTATATGTAAAAGATGAGCATAGGTGCAAATTTTATTGAAAACTAGGGTAGTGAAGGGGCCCCGAAAAAGTAAAAACGAAAGCCTAGGCTCATTTGATCATAAATAGAGTCTTTCTTTTGTTTGGGTTGTATATAATAAGGGAAGTGACTGATATAAGACCTGTCTGTGTTGTTTATTCCATTGTTCATGACTTCTGTTTCCAATTGTATCAGAAGGGTGATAGACTCTTTTCCTAGCGGCTTAGCCTATCTAATGAAAAAATCTGCAGAACCTTATGTAAAGAATTTTCTGTTAAAAACTCTCCACCCCCGGAGAAAGGGATTGAGAACTTGACTCTTGGAGAAGGAGTCATGCCTGCTAGTTTGAAGGTTCTGGTTCTCTATGACTCTCATCGTCAAAAGGACTGGTTGCCGATTTTGGTGCCAGTGCAATAAGAAGAGTTGCGCCTGTCGATTCAGGGTTCTGGTGGATTATACTGCTGAGGTCTTACACCAAGTGCACGCGTGATTATGCTCTGGCAGAACTCCCTTAGGTCCAGAAAGAGATGAAGTTGATAGTAAACCTCTGCCTCTCAGATGGCTTTATTTTCCAACACTTCTATGTGGAGATGGATGTAATATGATTGATAGTTTAAGTTTACTATTAGAAGTTTTCCAAAGCGGGTTGGTTCCAGCCTTGTTTCGTAGTCCATTTTTTGATTTGAATAATTATAACACTGAATTATAATTTATAGATTTCACTTTACTTGTACCTGGAACAGAGAATACAGGTATCCAAGATAAATCCAGGCACTTTTTTCTATTTTGCGCTTAGGTGTGCTCGGCAGATGCTAAAACAAGAGCATGATGGCAAAGAGTTGATCGAGCGAATTGATAAGCGAATCACAGTTCTCAGCTATCACATTCAGAAAGACTACTGGCGCAATTTCACTCAATTAAATAAACTATACCGTTAAAAAACGGAGTAGTGAAAATCACCAATAAAAAAAGATTTATCTCCCCGCTGTAGTAGAGGCAGTTCCGTAAGAGTGGTAGAGCCTCTAACGTTGGTGACCACATATTTACTCTCTGAGGTTTTATATCTCAGCCATATATTCTGCTATTACCCTATATATAATATACAAAGCCGCCTCGGTCTTCAACTCTCTCCAGGACAAGTCTTTGTTTAGGATGGCAGCGATTCTACCATTTGAGACAAATTGGCCATTGGGGAAAATGCTTTTGGCAAATCGTGTACCCCGGCAGAGAATTCAATTATGATGGAGCTCGCTCCGTGAGAAGAGACTAATCTGTGAAATGACGTGGAAGTTCGATTTGCTTTTCTTTGTGGTCTACGCCCTACCTTTCTTAAGGTAAGAAATAAGAAACAACATTTGAATCTTGGTTTTTACTTTTTGAAATGTAGTTAGTCTCGTAGGATAAAGAAGGTGTGTACCTATGTCCCGAAATCCGGATGTGGGACCATCCGCGAGCCTTTTCCTTGAGTTAGCGTTGAGGGCCCAGGTTGTCTGCCCCGCCTATGGCTAAGGTGCATTTTCTTTTTGTTGAGTTGTTGTAGAAGGGGGTTTGGGGTCTATCACCATTTCGGTATGGTCTTAGGCGGGTTCACCGCTTTTTGCTAAGCTGAGTCTAACTGCTGACCTCCCGTCTCAAGTCCCTCTTTTTCTTGCAGGAGCGATGTAAACTATTAGGCTAGCCTTCTAATGGGCTAAGTTACCTTTCTTTGTCTTTATTTAGTTTCCCTGCTCTCTTGCATCCAGTACTGGCTTTCTCTTTCAGGTAGTGAAGTGTATACCATTATTGATGGTGCACGAGCGATCGTCATCTTATTCTAGCTTTCTTTCCTTTTTTGGAAGCATTCCCGATACAGCAAAGAAAGAAGTACAGAAAAACCTCATTAGCGGCGTCCTCCTTTCCTTCTTTCTCTCCTCATCTCCGAATAGAAGAATTGGTAAGTGGAAAGCTTCGTTCTTCCTCTTCTTCTGCTTAAGACTTTAGAAAGCATTTGTGGGCGATATGCAAGGCATCCGGATCCTTTTTCGATTGGGTATGGTTAGAAAGAATGGAGGCAACCTCTCCGCTCCTTCGTCGTCTAAGATGCTTGCATCACAAAGGGGGAATTCCACTAAGACATACAAGAGAAAGAAAAGAGAACAAGCTAAATAGTCCAACATAATTTTCCAAAGTTATATTCCAAAACAAAGGGTGGAAGAAGAGTCCACATGTTTACTTCAACAAGCCATATATAGACTTGATTCTTCTTTCCCATGTTCACCTTACCGGCCACTTCGTTCACTTGGCTTTAGGCACTCCAAAGGCATAAGAAAGCATATAAGATAGGCTGATCACCAACCAATTCACCAGAGGCTTCTAGAATGTCTTATTTGGCACTTAAAAAAGCCAATCAACGTAGGGAGTCAGAAAACGAATAAATTGATAGAGAACAATGGACTGCGCCTCCGTTTCACTCCTATCCGTGGCAAGTCCCTGAGTAACTTCTCATGCCCGAGGAAAGCAGGGAAGACAGTGATATCCGACTTTCGGTGGGCGTAGACTGAAACCTACACTCTTTCTTGTGTGTAATGAGTGGCTACTAGTTAGAATTAATTCTTTTCGGTCTTTAAGACCAACTCCTTTTCTAAGCTAAGCTCTTTATTAAACCATTGGGCAGGAAACTGAGTAAGCTAAGCCGAATCCCCGGAGCGCTAACTCGAAATATCCTAGAATAAGGAAGAGAAAGGGGCTTAGCGTCTTTACTAGTGTCTGGGGTATTCCTATGGGAAAGATCTTTACTAAGAAAGTAATCCCAATAGTCAAAATCGAGAAGGAGAAAGAAGGTAAAGGCTATACACCTTCCCGCATTCGAAAATAAGGAATAGCCTAAGGACGAGTCTATGCATCAATGCTTTAATCGGATGCTAGTGCTAGAGGCAATGAAATTTTTCGGCTTTGACATTAGAGCTGCTATTGAAGAAGCTGCTAGTCTTACTCTGAATCCCCTGCGCATTCATCTTTGAAGGAATTACCGGCTTTCCTAAGCTTGATGAATGTGCCGAAATTGCTTTTTTGTGGCGAGCAAGAGTGTTTCCTTTAGGAGCGGAAATGCCTTTTGACCAAGAGAAAGAGATGGCAGCTCAGGCCGGGTGTGGCCAGTCAGCTCTGATACCATACTTGGAAGACCCCCTGCTTTAGGGTTTTAGAGAGGAAAAGCACTTCACGGGTTGTTCAATGCAGCTTTAAAGGCGCCCCTCTATCGCGCCTCTCAAGCATTTGTAAGCTGAGTGTTCTGTGGCAGGAGATCGCAGATAAAACCCTTAGTTCAATGCCGGGTTTCATAAGTACTCTCGGTCAATCATATCATTCTCCAGACGGTATGGGGTATAAGCACGTTTCTTGGAGCCGTTGCGAAGGGTACTGCTTACTACAGATTCGAGCTCCATTTCCCTCTCGGTACTTAGATCTTCCTCTAATACTTCTCTCATTCCTGTTTCCTTTGTTCCGCCAACTACATTGATTGGATACTGCTGGGCCTGCCTACGCATAAAGTATACCGATTATCTCATAAAGCCGTTGAATTGCCCTTGGTTGTCTTACCCATTTGTTATATATTATTCCCACCTTGTTCTATTGCTTTTTCTCGATTGTATTCTGGGGCGCTAGACCTCATTCTCTTTGATACGCTTATTCAATTGACATTGCCCCTTCCTCCTATTTCGAAAATCTTAAGTAAGATGGCTTGTGATGTGCCAGGGCTTAGAGGGGTCGGCGCCAACAACGGCTGCCTTTACTCGACAGTACACGTTCGCTTCGCTCACTAAAAACAAGCAAGGGATACAACCAGCTTTCGCTTCCTTGTGCGGAGCTTCCCTTCCTTCGCTAGCTCGCTGCTCCAGATAACGAATACAAAGAAATAAGGATAAGAATGAATGTCACGTACGGCGCTGCCGAAGGAGCTCTTTTAAGAGCCCACCTCGAATACTAAAGAAAGGAGTGGCTAGACAGGCAACCAAAGGATGAGGGGCAGGCAGGTAAAAGGACTAAATAAAGTAACATTAACCAGAATATACGTTGCTTACGGCACGGCAGAGCCAGCTTTTGAGTTAACTCGGATAAGCTACCTTTTAAAAACACTAGTCAAAGGCAACAGCTTCCAAAATAACACCTTCTGAGTTCGGGGAGACCAGTGAAGAGCGAGAAGAGAACTCAAAACAAGGGCGTAAAGCAACTCGTCTCTAATAGAGCATGTTGTTCGGAGTCAAGAAGGGCAATGCATTCGGATGCTTCATTTAGGAGGAATTCCAGTACATCATGGCGTGGATAACCATAAACATAACCAAATGCAAATGGAATGGAATTGAAATGAATGAGATTTAGGAGAGGAAGAAGAAGAAGCAGACGAGTACGGTTCATACGGTTATGCCGCATCTCCATCTCTAGGAGAAGCAGCTAGATCGATTCCTAAACCGCTAATGCCCCCTCTTCCAACTGAAACTCATTCAACAGGAGCAATTGCAGCTTCTTCTATTCTCTGTTTTCCTACCCGTTAGGAGCTCATAACTCGTTGCCTTGAGGATGTCACTAGTGCTTCGCACCTTGCTTTCTCCTGCTCTTCTCACTTTGCTTGGATTGCACCTTGAGCTGAGCCGGGTGCAGATATGCCGACAACCTTGACAATTCTTCTTTTTGCTCCTATTGTGAAGAGCTTTTTCAACCGGGAACCGAACTACTTTTAGAGTGGGGTTACGCCCTTTCCTACAGGGAACCCGGCAGTTCTGACCTTCTTTACCACCTTATTACAACTCTTGGTTTTTATTGATTAGCAAGCAGGAAAACTGTACCAAGAATCTTACACGAATCAAAAAACTGATTGAAAAGATCTTGAAATAGTTTCACTTTGAACAAGACCAGTTAAGAAGCATATCCTATTTCCAGTTGCGTGTCCATGCGAACCAGTTGGGCTCAAGCGAGCCATAACAGAGGAACCTGTGTTGAAACTGCCGGATCAACACTCCCTTCTCTCTATCTACTTTCTCAAGCGGCTTAGTTGCATCCTTTCTAAGACAACAACCTTCGGTCTATAATACTGATGAGACCAGAGCTGAAAGTAAACCCGGGTATGAATTGAAGGCATCTTAGCTTGAGAGGAACCAGCGGGTTTATCTGTCTAAGCCAGCTTAAGCCCCTGTCTCTGTCTCTTACACCAAAAGTAAGTGACTTATTTCAAAGTCCCGTAACAGCAATCGCTTTTTAAAGGATGGATCTTAGGCTAACAAGGAAAGCCAGGGGAAAGATTCTTGGGACTTCAGCTGTTAAAGCCAGTTTAGTTATAGTGGCAATTGCCAGCCTTACATTTTTTGTAGTGCTCCCCCGAATCATAAGTGAGAAAGGAAAGCTAACAGCCGGTGAAAGTGCTTTGTTCTCGTATGAGAAAGCAAGTTCAAGTCAGCATGCTTTGATAAACTAGATATTTCGTTTTCTTTATTTAGCATATTTTTTGCTATTGCTAAGTCCTTCCATGTGGGTTTTTTTCCCTTTTCGCTAGCCGTGAAAACAAAACCTGTAGGAATACCTGTTCTTTCAACAAGCCTTAAAAGCTGTCTCCTTTAGTAGTTCCTCACCTTCCTAAGGATAAAGAGCGAAATTAGAATACTTTTTTTATTCATTCTTTTTTTGGTACTGATTCGGTGCGGGAATAGCCCTCCTTCTATCTGCGAAAAAACCTACTTTATCTAATACGCTTTTCTCTATTCGGGCAAGTAACAGGAGTCAAGCTCGCAAACCAGACTTCCAAGAGTAGAGGATAGGTCCATTCGATGGAGTACCCTAAAAGGGGTGCCCTCCCTGAGTCTTCCTAAGTCCTAGTTTCAGCTTGATAGACTAACTAATTACTTAATAGAATTGCCGGATCAACCATCAATTGTTTCTTATGATTCTAGGGGTTTAGGATAGGAAGAGGGCTAAGTTCAATTCAAAGATGCTAAAAAAGGGCATTCATTATAATGGCTTTAAATGCGCATTGAGCGAGCTGCTAGTTCAGGTCTTTGTTGTTTGTTGTATTAGATCTATCGTTCCCAGTAAGAGATGAGCTTTCTTTTCAGGATGGAACGTTTGTTCAGGACCACAGGACGGGATTTTCCCCTAAAGAGTCACACACTTGGAGAGGGGATTTCCTTCCATTCATAAGCCCCATGCTATATCCCCAAAAAGTAGCCCGAAGTGACTGACCATATAGAATCGTTTTTTTCCCTTTTCCAGAGACGAGAGAAGTAGCAACCGTGGACCTAGCTCACGGGACTAGTTGCGACAGGAAAGAGGGAACATGGTGTTGTGCTTCTTACCTATGATGATTCTGCATTTGCCCGGTTAAGCTGATATTTATATAGAAATACGAGCTCAATTACATCGCTCCTCTCCTTGACTTGTATGAGTAGGGCGAGTGGCTTTCACTCCTCTTCCCCGCCTCGAGGTCTTCTTACTTCGGTTGGAACTTAAATACTTCGGCACTGACTTCTCGGTTAGAGGGCTTTAGCCTTTTTGGAATGTACTGTATTTACTATAGGGTTTGTTTACTTGATTTCTTTGTATTTTGCTTGCTGAGTTGAGTAGAGTAGTTGATTAGTTCAAGACTGGACAGGACTTTCCTTCCGACAACCAAGGCAAGTACTCCATTTTCCTTTCGTTCTTTCTTTATCTTCCAGAGCTCTAGTTTCTTCCTTAGATTGTCCCCATTACACTCTTTCCCTCTTATTCTTTGCCCTTTTATATTATAGAGACGAGTTTACGAGCCGGCTGCCTTTCTTTCTCTTCAAGCCAATTCCCCTTATATAAAACAATCTGGTAACGATGCTGCTCTATCAAGACACCAAGCTCTATAGGTAGCGAGCCGAATCAGTAAGAAAACGAAACTTGAAAATGACCTTTTCAGATAGCTCCAAAGGCAGAATCGGGATGAGAAGGTTCCCCAATAGGGGGGCAAAGCCCGTTCATACTTTCTTCCAAACCTCCGACATATGCTACCGCTGCTGCAAGACCTCTTCTTCCTAATGGAGGTGTCGGGAGTGGCTCATAACCCCTGGGCTCCTCGTGCAGGTCCCAGTTCCAAACTTATCCAAGGAGTACCACAAACCATACGGTCGCTGGTAACTCGCCCTCATGATTCATCACGTGGTGGACCATAGGGTAGCACTAAGAAAGATAGCTGCCCGAGGGAAGTTTGATTTTGATTTTGATAAGAGGCACCAAAGCCGATCTTCCTGACAGGCCGCATCCTCTACGGCCAACTCGTCAGTCTGACACTGACGGAGCAAGCATCTTTAAGAGTTTATTTTAACGAGTCTCCCACACTCACAGGCACACCTCTGATTGATCTCGAATCGCTCTGATACCACATAGTCTCAGAGGAAAGCAGTCCATTATCTCAGCTCTGAGACTATGGCAGATTTTTCCGAACAAGGGTAAATCCGAGAACGAGCCGTGGGAAAGTCCCCATCGACCTTCAAAGCAGCATTTAACGCCTTTTGAGATAGGTGAGAACTTTTCTTCTTTATTCATTCAAAATAATCCTGCCTAGAAAAGGTTTCTCTGTTGTCAATCTCACTGGATCTCAGTTCGACATAAGATTCTTAAAGATTGGAATCGTCGGGAACGGAACTCTCCCATCTCTGTTCTGGTGATTCGTGGTTTTCTTCGAGAAGAATTCCCTGATAGATGAGCACATGATGTACATCACTGAGGTAGAAGAAGACCACCACTGGGTCATGCATTTGGCTGGCGCTCTGAACGATGCAAGAAAAAAAGGCATAAATAGAAGTCGATTCCACTTTTTTGTCCTGCTGAAAAAGCTTAGTAAACCGGTCTTCTTAATTCCCTCACCTACCTGGATCAGTGGATTCTCCTGATTCAGCAGGATTCGGCTTCGTATGAAGTGTCTGCGGATTACTAAGCCGTGGATCGAGATCTTAGGATCTAGCTAGATAAGACTTTTTACACCTTGAAAAACGGCAGAACGAGACCCTTTAATAATATAAGGAAATAGTTCTAGTAACTTTTAAAAAAGATCTTGCGAAGAGCATCACTGAGGTGATGCACGAAAGACTTTAATCACGCAGATTATGCCTACCGTCGGCTATTGATGAAGATGGAGTCAATTTACTTAACCAAAGCCATACCTGAGTGACTTAGGAAGCGGCTTTATCTTACCTTTCTACCAAAGCTTCACCGCCCTCTCTATACTTTAGGGGTATCAACGTTCCACCCTTTTGTATTGTAATTGTTAAGTTGACACTCTGGAACACACGTTACTCTTATGTCCTGCATTTTTTCGATCGATGGACATAATTAAACTAAGATAGGTCCCTTTCGGAGAATTCATCTTTTTTAGCTTGACTAATCGTGTAGCAAGGAGGTAGGCTTAGAGCCAGCAATCAAGCTAGAAAAGTCTACCGCGAGCGAGTAGTCTTTGCGGACATGCTTACTTCATCTTCACTTCATGCTTATACACCTGTGGGGCTGGGGTACAACTGAGTATAGTATTGTACTTGCCTACATATCCGCTTTCACTTAAGTAACGGAATCAAGCCCTAGTAGTTCTGTCTACCTCTGTTTTTCTAGAATGGAACAAAACAATAAAGCGGAACAGTGCGGCCGTTAGTAGTAGAAGGGCCCCTTAAAGGGATAAATTATGTTGCCGTATCGCTTGGATGACTCGCTTGTATGGAACAGAGGCGTGAGTACCCAAGTTGTCGATACTTCTCACATAGCCTACATAGGTTTTCTCGGTCAAAGAAGTCCCTCCAGGATAAAACATAAAGCCCCGTATCTGGTGACGTTTGGCCAAAATAGCAGCGGCGTTATAGCCAGAGTCAACTAAAGCGGCTTCGATGCTTTCCTCCACCACAATCTGTGCAGTCAGAATGCTTCCCCATTCCTCGCGGCTCAAGTTTTTCTGAAGGGAATTTATTGAGAGGCGATGGGCCAACTCTTCCATACGCGCTTGAGCAGGCATCAAGTGGTTGTAATTCTCATCCTCAGGAATGAGGGGCCTACCTCGATCAACCTCAGGAGCAACAGGCTCTGGGGAGTGGGGCGCTGGTTGATTTATGCTCGGCTCGGACGAGCCCACCGAGTTTCCGCCAGAGCTGGTTCCGAATAAAGATGTCCAGCCAGAGTTGTTATCCATCATATTTTTGGTCATTAAAGTCGTGTCCTCGGTAGCGAGGAAGGCCATTCTTACAACTATGACAATGGCCGAGGCCAGACCGCCGGAACAGCCCATCTTTAGAAAAAAAACGGAAAGGGCCCGAGCCCCTATAGAGAAACCCATCTTACCTAACATTACTTTATAAAGCTCAAAACTACCTATTAGATGAGAGAGGCAACAGCTTATAGCGATCAGGCACAATACTAGTGAAATTCGAACCACTTGATTATAAGCTCTTACATTGAATTCCATGATGATTCTTCTTTTCTTTCTTTCATTTGACCTCGAGGTCAGGGGGAATGCCGCAACAAAAGGGGCTATGGGAGTAGAACTTTGACCTTGCGAACCGTGTCTTTCGGAGAAGCGCTCTTTCGGCTACCCTCTCCTCGAGCGAGGTACGATCTTGTACTACTCTAATCCATTCGGTACACTTAACACCAAGCCAATCTCGAATAAAAAAGTTAACTACACGCAACTACATCAATCCACTTTCGTCTGGCACTTCTCCTCTGCTAGCAGCTTTCTTCTCTTATGAAATTTATAGTTACAGAAATAGATCATTTCTAAACCGGAATCTTAGGATACCACCACTAATAGAAGGACAAGGACCGGAGACTTGA
>C688J14111_10000143_pt1 | contig 16712 bp, 10 predicted proteins | sample HopSoiMetagenom1_FD_14111 | JGI IMG/M metagenome (IMG submission 14111)
CTATAGAGAGTATGAAACGGCGGGACAGCCGCTCGTTTCCCAGGCCAAGTATCATGATGCAGGTGCGGTGCCGGCTCATGAACAGGACGCGGCCTCGGTTCTTGCCCACCAACAACTGGCGTTCAACACGGCCATTGCCGCCAGTATTGAGTGGGTGAAGAGAGTCGAGGAGTACAGTGACGCCAAAACAGCCATTGAGTCTGCCAAAAGCTGGCAGTTGAAAATAAAAGATCCGAAACTGGGTAGAGAACTGGAAGCAGGCCAGATTACGGAAATGGCTCTTTCCTGCGCCGCCGGCAAATGGGATGGCGAAGACCCTCCGGGTGATCGCGGAGTGCTGTGCCGTACCGTTCTTGATCGAACCATAAGCTCAAGTTCCGTCTCCAGCGCTTCAAGCATTGCATCCATCATTGAAGGACTGGCGGCAGATGCCGTCTTCCCTTACGCGCTGAAATATACCGGCAAGTTCTGGGACGTTCACAAGCAATATCACCTTTTAGACCATCTGGCCGACGGAATCGGGGCTGGCGGTCATTACATCAAAAAACAATGATTGAGTGGACCTGGATTCGGAGCGGAATCTCCTTCACCTGTTCTGCCCACTGAACCTAAAGTATCTCTCCTTACATCAATATTGATGACAGTAAATACAAGGAAACATATTGGTACCTCTTTCAATTCTGGATCTAGCATTCGTCGCGCAAGGGTCCACCCCGGCAGACGCGCTGCACCATTCGCTTGATCTGGCTCAGCATGCTGAGCGTTGGGGCTATGGCCGTTTCTGGCTGGCCGAGCACCATAACATGGTCGGCATCGCCAGCGCCGCTACTTCGGTCGTCATAGGATATGTTGCCGGTGGGACCAAGAGCATCCGCGTGGGCGCCGGCGGAATCATGCTGCCAAATCATTCGCCCATCGTGATCGCCGAACAGTTTGGCACGCTCGAATCGCTTTATCCCGGACGCATCGATCTTGGTCTTGGCCGCGCTCCCGGCACTGATCAGCGAACTCTGCGTGCTCTTCGCCGCGATCCCAGCAGCGCCGATAATTTTCCTCACGACGTGCGTGAGCTTCAGGCGTTTCTCGGTCCGCTGCAACCCGGACAGACGGTCCAGGCTGTTCCCGGTACCGGCACGAATGTTCCCATCTGGATCCTCGGATCTAGCCTCTTTGGCGCGCAGCTGGCGGCCGAGTTCGGCCTCCCTTACGCCTTCGCTTCCCACTTTGCGCCCGATGCGCTTATGCTGGCGCTCCAGGTTTATCGCAGGGAATTCCAGTCATCTCCCCAGCTAGAGCGGCCTCACGCGATGGTCGGTGTAAACGTAATTGTCGCCGATACCGACGCCGAAGCGCGGCGTCTTTTTACTTCCGCCCAGCAGGCTTTCACCAATGCGGTGCGCGGCACGCGCCGCCAACTTCCGCCGCCCATCGACGACATTGAATCCTACTGGTCGCCCATGGAGAAAGCGCAGGCCTCCAACATGCTGGCCTGCTCCTTTGTCGGCTCGCCTCAAACGGTCCGTGCCGGACTGGAAAAATTCATTCAGCAAACCGGCGCCGACGAACTGATGGTTGCCGCGGCCATTTACGATCATTCCGCCCGGCTGCGGTCTTACGAACTGCTTGCCGGGATCATGTAGCTTCTGATCCCGGCTGTTCTCCGCGGCTCCGCGCCTCCGCGGTGAAGTTCTGTTTTTTCAGTTTGATTCAATCCACCTTCGTCGCCGTAAGTTCCACCTGGATGCGCTTGGTGCTGTTCACATCGTCCATGCTTGTAAGTATCTGGGGTTTACCGGGATTCACGACAGCGCTTACCCGTTGCGTAACGGCGCGCAGCACTGGCCTGCTCTCCCCCGCTCGAGGGGCCGTATTCTGTTCCGGGATGGCAAAATTACTAATGCCTATATCGACGCTCACCTCCAGCTTGTTATTCACAGTCTCACCCGCCGAACACCGCAACTCAAAACCCACGTCAGTATAGGTGTAGGACTCCTTGCCCGTATCTATCGGCACTTTGGTGCCGATCTTGAGCGTGTTTGCGCCACGCTCATTGGCCTCTACAAGCAGGCTATAGTCGCGCTGATTGATCTTCTTTCCGTCCTGCAGTTCGTAAATACTGAACGCCATTTTGTACGTAGGCACCGCTGCTTTTTTGACAATCGCATCGCGGTCGGGTGCCTCTTGCTTTTTCTTGGTGTCTTCTTGAGCGGCCAATGAGCAGGCCGCCAGGAATACAATCATCAGCATTAAAAAATTCTTCATTGCTTCTCTCCTTATTGATTGGTTGTTGAGCGCCGTGTTCCTTGCGATGGCTCACGGTCAGCCCAGAATTCTTCGGATTCTTTTTGATCATTGTTGCGTGGGAGCTGCGCAATGATGATTTCTTGCGGCGTGTTCTCCAGATAGGTGAACATCAGTCTCTCCTGTTCCGATAACGGCGTGGGCGTAGGAAAGACTGCGGGCCGCTCACTCAGCGTCAATGTCGCATTCTGCTGGGCTGTTGGAACCGTCGACGGCTTGTGTCGAGGGATTCTGGCCGCTGCCTGTGGAGCAATCGGCGCGAGCGGCTGAATTTGTGGTTGCGGAGCAGGCTGTCTGGTTTCGACAACAGTGTTGGTTGGCGGCGCAATTCGCTGCCGTCCACTAATTAGCACCGCGGCCATGATAATCGCGACCGTAATCGCTCCTGCCCAAAGCCATTTGAAGTTCCACCACGCTTGTGACGCTTTCTTGTCTGCTTCGCACAGGTTCGCCAGTATCCTGGTTTCCAAACCCGGACGGGGCTCCGCTGAGGAATAGTTGGTGAGCAGCGAGTCCAGCATGTCATCGATCTGTATCTGCTTGTCTTTTTCCTGGTCAGCCATGTTTCTTTCCCTCCAGCAGGACCGCCAATTTCTCTTTGAGCTGCTTGCGCGCCCGGAACAGCCGCGTTCGCACAGAGCCTTCCGGTATCTTCATCACCTCGGCAATTTCCGCCGAGTTCAGCTCCTGAACGGTGGATAGCTCCAGCGTTTGCGCCAGATCATCCGGCAACCCCGCGATTAGCCTTTGCAATAGCTGCTGTTTCTGCCGCTCCGCAAGTTGCTCATCCGCTGCGGGAGTTCCGTCTGAAAGCGATTCCATCAACTCAACGCCTGACTCGCCACCATCTAACGAAAGCATCTTGCGGCCAGAGCGCCGTTTGTCCAGCGCCGTAGTCCACGCAATCCGCGCCAGCCACGTTTTGGTATTGCTCACTTCGTGCAAACGATCCTTCTGTTTCCATACCCTTAGAAAGCATTCCTGCGCTGCATCTTCAGCGTCATGATGGTTGCGTAGGATGGAGTAGGCGATGCGAAAGACCATGGGTGAATGCTCGGCCACCAGCGTTTCAATCGTCATCGTCGCCGCAGCTTCCATGGCCAATGCTGGTTTCAGAACTGTATCTCCCAAAATCGCCTGCCCCGCCATTTTGTTCCTTCTCTGTAAGGAATGACTACTGGAGAACGGAAAGTGTTCTGGTATTTTGCGGTTATTTTCAGGCCGGGGAGGCGTCGGGTCGGCCATCACCGGTTCTGATAGGACGCAGGCGAGACGGGCGGGAGCGGCACTTCGGGAAAGATCATTTAGAGTGTTTGCTGAATTGATGTATCCTCTAACGTACATCGCGCTTAGCGATCCATCTCACCCCGCGACGCGCCATCCTGAGGCGAGCCACGCCAACCGCAAAGTGTTTCGACACGGTTTCCGTGAGTCGAGGTCCCCAACGCGCGTGGTTTTGCGTGTTGGGTGGGAAGCGAAGGATCGGCTCCGCTGCACCGCAGGGCTATCTAGGATTGTTTCGATGATCGGCTGCCCTGAAGATCAGCGGAGCAGATCCTTCGCCTCGCATCCCTAGCACAGTAAAGGAGCAGAGCGTCATGCTCGGCTCAGGATGGCATATTCACGAGGATAGAGATGGTGACTCGGGATACAGCAAGCCCAGAACCGATTTAGGCATTCCACACAAGAAAGCGGTCCCATTCCTGGAACCGCCCTTTGGTCTGCAAATTGTTTTGAATCGATATTTATGGAGCCGGTACAGCTACCCGATTCCCCGGTACAACCTGCGGCTGGTAGCTAAAGACTTCGCGGGTTCTCGAATCCACATTTACTCTCAGCCAGTTCACGTCATTCGTGCCATTGGCTTGGTTGTCGCCATATGTTTCCACGCGGGTAAAGTTTTCTAACCGGCGTCCCAGCGGATCAAGAAACGGCTTGTCCACACGGAAATAGTGAGAGTCGCCATGCACGTACGCAACCGGTTTGCGGAAAGCAACCACCTGATCGCGCAGTGCGACCAGAAAATCATGAAAACCATCAGGAAGACCGTCAGTTTCTACTAGTGTCTTGGGGTTGCGCAACGGCGCTCCCTCTCCAGTCGAAAGGTCCCATCCCGTATCGGCTTGCGAGATGAGCATTACGGCCACTGATCCACGGGCTTTTGCCACGTCAAAAGTTTCCTGCATCCAGGCAATGGTCGCCGCGTTGCGCGCGGCAAACTCAGCCGGATCGGGATTTGTGTCGCATAGGTTGTTACAGGATCCTTGTATGTTTAGCGTCGCGTAGGTCACACCGCCTCTTGTCCAGCGGCGATTTTCAACGCACGGTACCGGCCCGCTCACGCCAAGGCAAAGCGGAGTGGACTGCACTTCCATGCGCATATGATGCTGGCCCAGTGAAAATGGGGTGCTGAAGAACAAAGCTCGCTCATGATCGAGGCGCTCAAGCGATGAAAATCCGCCATTGGAAACCCGGTCACAATCAGTCCAGTCATTATCCCCGGTTGTAAAGACCGCCGGAGCTTTCAAGGAATTAAAGAATCCCAGGGCCTGGGTATACAAAGCGTCTACGCAAGTTGTCGGGCGTGACCGAACCCGGTGTGCCGTTGCCGGCTTTCAGATCGCCATCGTGGACTGTGAATGCGAGTTCCTGTTGATTCATGTCCGCGATTAGGTTGGGAATTCCGGTAAGAGCCTGCACATCTGAGTAAGGCAGGTCGCCCCAGAGGCCGATTGCATACTTGCCTTCATCCTGATCGTTCTCTGGACCATCGCCATTGGAGCGTTGAGCTCCCTGCGCGATCGCGGTTGCCGCGAGAACGAATACTAGAAACGTAAATGAAAACCGCTTGGCTGTTCCACGGAATCTCTTTCGCGGCTGCAACTGACACTCAATCAAACTCATTCTTTAATTTCCTCTCTGGTGGAATTTTCCTGGTTGGAATTGGGGACGTGAATTGCTCGCTGATCGACAAACAATGAGAAACACGGGCCAATCTAGCCCGCGTCGTTTAAAGGAATGTGAAGGGAAAGTTAATGTTTGGCGTACAAGCGGAAATTGCTGAGGCCAACGTTTACCTGACAAACAAGCATAGGATGCGAATGGCAAGTTTTTCGTCGAGTTTAGCCGCGAGTTGCTTCATGTACGCGTACAAAGTGGGGAATCGCATTGCTGCCTCCTTGCAACTCCAGTCTAGGCAGCAACTGTTAAGGGTGTATGAAAGATATGTTTATTTTTGAATTCTCAATCAGAAATAGACGCGCTGAACGTTGTGCAGAGCACAAGCTGCATCCCCTTACGAACTCGTAACTTGCGGAGCCGATTTGATCAGGTCAGAACAACAGCCGGCACAATCGTCTTTCAGAAGATTCTTCACCCGTTCGTGTATTTCATCGCGGATCTTGCGGACAGCATCCAGCGCCTTTCCTTTCGGGTCGGGCAGAGACCAGTCAATCACACGCAGTCCCGGAACAAAGGGGCAAGCCTCGCCGCAACCCATGGTTACAAGTACATGCGCGTTGCTGGCTACTTCTTCCGTCAATCGTTGCGGCTTCGCCGTTGAGAGATCAATGCCAATCTCTTTCATAACGGCGACTACTTCAGGATGCACTTGTCCGGCAGGTTCGGTTCCGGCTGAAATTGCCTGGCATCCTGGCTGCGCATACAGATTAAAAAATGCAGCCGCCATCTGTGAACGGCCGGCGTTATGCACGCACGCGAATACGTACGTTCTCATCTTGGTGTTGATCTCTGTCGTTTCAGTCGGATGAGGCATTAGAAGGTTCTCCGCCTGACCAGCTAGGTTCGGCAGGAGCCAGCGGAATAGCGCCGTGGCCGCAAGTGCCCCGCCAAACTGAGCTGCCACAAAACCGGGCACATCCTGAAAGCGAATTCCCGCAAATGTATTAGAGAACGCGCGCGCAAGCGTTACTGCTGGATTGGCAAAGGAAGTGGACGCAGTGAACCAGTAAGCGGCAGTGATGTACGCCGCAACCGCAAAAGGAACCATGTTCGCGCGAGACCTTGAACATCCCCAAATCACAGCCATCAATCCAAAAGCTGCCACAAACTCACTGAATAGTTGGCCGACGCCATGCCGTGGGTGTTGCGAAAGCGAATAAACCGGCTCGGAAAACATGAGATGCGCGACGGCGGTCCCAATCAGTCCTCCGAAAAATTGTGCTGCGACATAAAATGCGGCTTCACCCCGCGAGAGACCGCCCGCGAGCATGTCGCTAATACTCACAGCAGGGTTGAAATGAGCGCCTGAAATTCCGCCAAAAGCGAGGATAATCGCCACTAATGCGGCGCCAGTTGCGATGGAATTTGCCAGCAGCGCGATCGCAACGTTTCCCGCGGAAAGGCGCTCTGCCATCACTCCGGAACCGATTACTGCTGCAACCAGGAAAGCCGTTCCCACAAATTCCGCAATAACGCGACGAGGCAGCGTGGATTTCATGTGGTAGATGATATCGCGATTATGGTTTGCCATACCAAAGGATGTTGCTGACACTTTCCAAACTAAAATTGGGCCCGGCATTAAGCCGGACCCATTCCCAGGGAGGGGGGAAACTTGCCGCACCGGCGTACAATCCTGTGCCGGCGGCAACGCCACGCCAACCTTTGTGTTCAGTGATGTCGAGGTGGTGAAGTTAAACATATCTTCCAATGTGTTGGCATTCTGATCGCGTTTGGTGAGATGAGGGTGTGCTGGTGCATCCTCATCATCGCCTTGATCGTCATGCTTGGCGCCGGCTGGCGTCATAAAAATGGTTTCTATCAGCGCCAGAATCGAAGTGTGATCACCCACCGTGTGAGAAACGTAACTGGGTTTGGAAAACGGCGAGATCGCCACAAAAGGCACGCGGATGCCGTACTGATCAAAATTGGCGCATGCGGCCGGGAATGGTCCGGTGGGATCAAGAGCGAATTGTGGGCATAAATCAGCCGCGTCTTTGGTCGTTGTATCCGTGGCGCTCAGCAAATTCGATGAGCATTCCGCGCCCTTTCCCGGTTGCAGGCTTGTGGGAGGATTGGAAAGATCGGCGCACTGTCCCGGGCTGATGCCATCAGGATTCGGCGCGTGGCCCTGCCGCGCGCGAGGCGGCTGTACGTGGTCATAAAATCCGCCGTGCTCGTCGTAGGTGAAAAGAATAATGGTGTCGTTCCAGAATTTGCTGTTGCGAACGGCATTCACAACCTGCGACACAAAGCTTGTCCGCGTTGAATGTCGGTCGGCGGATGCTCGTCGTTTTCTTTCGTGATGCCCAGAACACCCAGGTTCGGGTCGACGAATGAAACTTGCGGCAACGGCGGCAACGCTGGTGAGCCAGCAATCTGTCCTAAGAAGACTGGTAGCGGTAGAAAGTGCGGATCGATTGGCGCAGGGAACGGGCGGAAGCTGCCGCCCTGTGGAACATCCTGGAAATAATCTGCCCAGGTCACGGCGTTCTTTTCCATCAGGTCAAAGATGGTGCCGGTGATGGGCTTATAGCCGCCGCTCCCCGGAGGTGGAAAGTTATCACTCGTGGTGAGATGGCCAAAAGATGTTGCCGCCATCAGATAGGAACGGTTGGGAAACGTGGGGCCCAGCACCGGAGCGAAGTAGCGATCATTCACTGAAAATTTCTGCGCCAGATCATAGTAGAAGGGAATTTCATTCTGGTTGTAGAAAGCCATGGTCTGGTCATCAGTAGCGTTTTCTACACCTTTATCCAGTTGCTCAGTCTTGTCATTGATCAGCACAAAGCCATCCATCAGAGACTGGAAAAGTGTGTCATTGGGATGGTTGAAATTGGCTTCACGATGCGTATTGGCCCAGCCGTGGTCCAGGTCCGGAGCCACGCAACGGCGCGAATCATGGAAAGCAAACACCGTGCTGCCGTCATCGTCCTTGTTGGCGTTGCGGCAGGTAAAATTGCCCGCTGCATCCACGCGGCAGCTCAGGCCGTCCACGCAGGAATGGTCATCTTTGCGGCAGCCGCCATTGTGATCGTCGCCGTCTTCACGTCTGGGGTTGTGATATGGGCTACCCGGCGCATATGCCAGCGCGCCAAAATAGTTATCGAAGGAATGATTTTCCTGCATGATGACGATAACGTGTTTGGCCTTGTGTGGATCGCCTTCGGCCCTGGCTGTAGTTCCAGCCAGCAAGGCGGCGGCAAAAACCAAGAATGGAAGTGCAAAGCGAATGCCGAACCGACGCATAGTGCTCTCTCCTTTTATGAAGCCTCTTTAGATCTGCGACGTATAACGAAAAACTTCTGCAGCAGCATTAAAATAGGAGACATCGGCTAAATGGGTGAACATCCGGTTAAAATTCGAGTTTGTGGGCGGCCCGAACGCCACGTTCTGCTCGACTAGTTTTGGGTAGGTTCTAAGACCGCAAACTAAGGAGAGAGGCGATGTCCTCTCCCCTTGTTGTATGAATCGATTTCGGCCAATTGACCACCGACCCCGTGATCGATTTATCTAGGCAAGATTTTGCATACTCCGCAATTTTCTATGACAAAAGCTAACATCTCTCTTGACACGTAAGTCTCACACCTCCATACTCATACGCAATCACGATCCAGGTAAAAGCGGAGACGCGCTCGCACCCCCTCCGACGGGTATCCCAGGCTAGAAGCCTTCACGGGCTAAGTTGCACATTTCTTAAAAAGAAGGTTGTTGTATGAATCCCTGCAAGGCTTTACGGCCGCTTGTGGCGGTCATGTTGTACTTTTTTATCCTTTTTGCTTCTGCTCAAAGCCCTTCCGCCGGCGCCAACGTGAACATGGTTTCCGGTACGGACTGGACTACCGGCGACCCGTTTCTTCAGCGGCAAAATGAGCCCTCGTCCGCAGTGTCCACGCGGAACCCGCTGCACTTGCTCGCCGGGGCCAATGACTATCGCACGGTAGATCTGCCGGGACTTCTTGGAATTGATGAGCGTGGCGACGCCTGGCTTGGCATCTTCAAATCATTTGACGGTGGCCAGACGTGGCAAAGCACTCTGCTTCCTGGATATCCCCTCGACTCTTCTTCTGACGGTCTGGCTTCTCCGTTGCGCGGCTTTCAGGCCGGCGCCGATCCTGCCATACGAGCAGGAACCAACGGTCTTTTTTATTACAGCGGCATCGCTTTCAATCGTGGCACAAATGCGCTGGGAGCGGTATTTGTGGCCCGCTTCATTGACAATGACAATCGCGAAAACGGCGACGCTACTCGCACTCTGGGAGGCATCACCAATGTGACTCCCGCGGATTCAATCCGCTATTTGGGAGAGACCATTGTTTCTCTCGGTAGCGCAACCCAGTTTTTGGATAAGCCCTGGCTGGCGGTAGACGTGCCGCGCGGCACGGCAACCTGCACTATCAATTTCACTAATCCAGACGGTTCTGCCGGCAGTGAAGTAGTCCCGGCTGGAACGGTCTTTGTAAGCTATACCGCCTTTGGCGGCGTTACGCAGCAGAGTGATAGTGGGGAACACAGCGGAAGCGGCAGCGGTCGCGATGATGATGCGGGCAATCCAAACAACACGCAGATTCTTTTTGCCCGCTCCGCCGACTGCGGAAAAACCTTCACTCTGCCGATAAGAATCGCTGGTGGCTCTATTAACCAAGGCTCCGTTGCTGTGGTGGACCCCAGTAGCGCCGGCAACCCCACAGCCACTGTTTATGTTGCCTGGAGACGGTTTGCCGACTCTTTGCATCGCGGCGGGATCTCCATTGCTAAATCCACCAATGGGGGCGCGACATTCGGCAGTCCCGTTGATGTCGTGACTTTTCCTTCTTCCTGTCTTGCCACGCCCACGGGCGCCGGCTGCCCCATTGATCAGGGCCTTAGCATTGGCGGCGGTTCATTCCGCACCAATACATATCCCACGCTGGCTGTGGACGACAGCGGACGTGTTTATGTTTCGTGGTCGCAGCGCCAGACGAATGGCGATGCTCGCATCATGATGTCGGTTTCCGCCAACGGTGCAATCTGGCCAATTTCCGGCACGCCGGTTGATCTTGGTTTAGTCGCCGATGACCACGGCAACCTATTTACCAATCTGGCAAATCCTTCACGCGGCCACCAGATCATGCCCACGCTCACTTTTAACGCGGGCAAGCTCATGCTGGTGTATTACGACCTTCGCCAGGACCATACTCTGGGCATCTTTACCCTTACTCCTGATCTCACCGGCTATACGGAAACACGCAAGTTGCTGGGCGAACTCGACTCCAGCGATCCTAACTACAATCCCGCTGCGGTCTTCAATTCTTTTATGACTGATGGCGCCAACGGTGTTGGTTCCACGCTCACCATCCGTCGCCATACAATTGATCTGCAAGGTGCGCAGACTAGCCCTGCGGCCGCCGGCAGCCTCGTGGTTCCCAGCTTTAATTCATTCCGAATTTCCCGTTATCAATTCGGCGTCAACCCGTTTGACTCCACCAGTGTCGCCGAGCAGCTTCAGGTCAACACGCCCAACCTGCCGCTGTTTGTTTCAGGCACGCAGCCTTTCATCGGCGACTATATTGATGTTGCCGGCGCGCCCAGCTTCGTCATAAACAATGGGAAATGGAGCTTCAACACTTTATCCAGCAGTAATCCTGTTTTCCACGCCGTGTGGACGGACAATCGCGACGTCCGGCCGCCGCTGGATGGAAACTGGACAAATTACACGCCTCCATTCTCCGCGTCGAATCTGGCCACGCCGCATCCCAGCGTGTTTGATCCCACGCAGACTGTCCCTGCCTGCGCCGACGATAGCCGCAGCGGAATGCGCAACCAGAATATTTACACCTCGCGCATTGCTCCGGGAATTTTTGTGGCTGCTCCTGGAAACTCGAAGACCCTGGGCTTTATTGCTAACACCACAACGCTGCTGCTGCGCATGTTTGCTGTTACGGTACAGAACACCACAGCGCTGGAAAAAAGTTTCCGCATTACGATTGCGAACCAGCCGCTGCTGGCCAATGGAACGCCTGATCCGAGCGGATCAGCTTCACTGCAACAGTTTGGCCCGGTCGTTACGTTTGAGGATGTCACGGTTTCCGCAGGCGCGGGCATTTCGCGTCCTATCTTCGTGCAATCCACGAATCCGACAGCCTCAGTTACTGTAACGGTTCAGGAAATCACCGCGCCCGGCGGAACGTTGGTGAGCAATGGCTTGCAGGCCAGCACCACTTTGAATCCAGATCCTACGGCGCCGGCGATCATCGATCCGGACAATCCGGCAATTGCGAATCCGGCCATTGCCAATGCAGAAGTTTATAACCCAGCGATTGCGAACCCCGCCATCGCCAATCCGGCGATTGCGAATCCCGCGATTGCCAACCCCGCTATCGCAAACCCGGCAATTGCCAATCCAGCTATTGCGAATCCGGCTATTGTTGCGGCATTGAATCCGGCTATTGCGAATCCCGCAATCGCCAATCCCGCCATTGCAAATCCAGCAATAGCGAATCCGGCCATTGCCAACCAGACCGTGACTGACGCCAGTTACACCGTCGTCAATAACGGCAATACTGTGGGATCGTACGCGATAAAGCTTTTTGGCACGCAGCCCGCCGGGACTAGCCTGCAATTGATCCTAAGCAAATTGTACGCAACACCGAGTTCGCAAAATTGCCAGCTCACGCCGCAGGTGCAGAACATTGTTCTGGTAAGCGTTCCGGATCCGGTGATTGAGAGCGCAAACCAGTTGGGCGATCCGGAACTTCCCAACTCCAGCACCAAGAACGCGACTCTGAATCTGCGTCCGGGGGAAACCGGCATCATCACTCTGCGTTCTAACGTGGGTAGCGCAGCCGCGCTTCAGGATATTCTGAATAACATCACGCCCGTGGTGGTTTCTCACGCCGTGAATACAGGAGGCGGTGCACCGCCCGCCACGCTCGCCATTACTACTTCCAATGGCCCGCTGCCTGCAGGAATTTCCGGGCTGACTTACACCAGCACGCTGAATTCTTTTGGCGGCAATGCGCCTGTGATCTGGGCAGTGACTGGCGGAGGGCTGCCGCCCGGACTTACACTGGACAGTCTTACCGGAATTATTTCTGGCACGCCGACAGCCTCGGGTCTCTTCAACTTCTCTGTATCGCTTACGGATACCTCTGCGCCGACTCCGAGCGTCGCTTTCCGCAATTTTAGCATCACCATCGTTCAACCGCTCGTTATTACAACTACGTCCCTTGCGGATGGCGTGGTCGGTTCTCTGTACTCGCAGACTCTGGCTGCAACGGGTGGGAATGCAAATTACACATGGACGCTCAGCAGCGGATCACTGCCCGCTGGGCTCTCCCTCAGCACTTCCGGCGTGATCAGTGGTACTCCCACTGCAATCACTGCCGGCACAAGTTTCACCGTTCAGGTGCAGGATACCGGAACACCGCAGCAGACAAAGACGCAGCCTCTCAGCATCCGCATCGCCGCGCCACTCGTTATTGCTACCGCGTCCACGTTGCCAGATGCAATCGTCGGTGTGCCTTATTCCGCTACGCTGCAAACTGGCGGAGGCACTGCGCCTGTTTCGTGGTCAGTGATTGCTGGAGCACTGCCCCCAGGATTGCAACTTAGTCCCGCAGGGCTGATCAGTGGGACACCCACGGCGCCATCGCTCATCACCGCCTCAGCGGTAGGTTCCGCAAACACTTTTACCACTCAAGTGCAGGATTCGGCTTTGCCGAGCCAGACCGCCAGCATCGTGCTGTCTCTTCATGTGGTTACGCCGCTTTCCGTTGGTACGCTCACGCTTCCGGACGGACTCACTGGATCCCCGTATCTGCAGACGCTCACAAACTTGGGTGGAACCGGCAATGTTTCCTGGAAAGTAATTTCCGGCGCATTACCGCCGGGACTCACGCTTTCAGAGGCCGGAGTGATCAGCGGAGCGCCTACCACAGTGAATATTCCTGGTTCAACTTTCACGGTGCAGGCGACTGATTCAGGTTCGCCGTCGCAATCCGCTCTGCGAATTCTTACATTGCGTGTTGCCGCGCCGCTGCTCATCACTACTGCCAGCTTGCCGGGAGCGAAATACGGTGTTGCATATAACGCGACGTTTGCTGCCACAGGCGGAATCGCGCCGCTCAAGTGGTCATTGGCTGCAGGCTCCGGACCGCTACCTACTGGACTGACATTAAGCGCCGCGGGAGTGTTGAGCGGAACTCCAACTGCCATCGGCACATTCTCGTTTACGGTTCAGGTAGTCGACACAGGCACCCCGCAGCAACTCGCAATCAGATCGTTTAGCATTACGGTTGCATCGGTCTATACAGTGAGCTTCTATGTGCAGCCAAGCGATTCATCGCCCACTAAGCAGATCACTCCCTCTGTTAAAGTGCTGGTCGTCGATGCACAAGGAAAAGGAGTTTATGGCGTTACGGTTACGCTGAGTATTGCCGTAAATCCGGGCGGAGCGGTGCTGACTGGAACCACCGTTGCGACCACCGGAAATAACGGTATCGCGATCTTCGCCAGCAATTATCTCAATAAGACCGGTACCGGTTACGTGTTGAAGGCAACAACCAATCTGGCGGGAGCAGGAACGGCGCTTTCCAATCCGTTCAGTGTTCGCTAGTGAAGCAATCGCACACCGGAGGAAAACTTGGATTTAGCGGCCTTCGAGGCGGTGGCGCGCATCAGTGATCAATTCGCCGCTGCCTTCCGGCTGCATCTTCAAGAACGTACGGTACGATTCCGCCGCTGCCGGACTTTTGAGTCCCTCCTGCGCCCGCGCCAGGAAATAATAGATCGGCGGGATCAGCCGGAGCGTGGGCGAGTCGTCTAGAAATACCGCGCTGGCTTCACCGCGGCGTTTCAGGCACAGCTCAAACTCAGAATCAGCTTCAGTAAAAGATCCGTTCTGCAGGTATGCCTTGCCAAGATAGAAATGCCCCAGCCAGCTGTTGGAAATTTTCTGCGCCTTCTCAAATGATTGGATGGCTTCCATGCGCTGGCCCCGGCTCAAAGAAATGGCTCCTTGCAGCAATGCCGCATAAAGCTGTGGCTCAGGCTCAATCCGAGCGGAGAGTTGTGTTACCAGCTTTGTCGCGTGCACTACATCACCGGCATTCACGTAGATGTCACCCGCCGCCATAAGCACGCTGGGTTGAGAATCCAGCTTCATGGCGCTCTCCGCGGCGCTGAGCGCTTTCCTTTTGTCTCCCTGCGAAAGATAAGCCTGTCCCAAGGCAACTGTCTTTACTGCTGCGCTGCCGGATTCTTTTGCTGCAATGTCGGCTGCGATACCTTTTTCCAGCAACGTCACTGCCTCGGCGCTGTGTCCCTGCAACTCGGCTAGGTCGGCGAGACCAATGTTTGCCATGGAGGCGCCACGCGTACCCAGTGCTTCAAGCTTCTTATACGTTGCAGTTGCGCTGCTGAAATTTCCCAGCCCTGTCTGTGCGATCGCCAGTGCGCCCAGCGCATCGGCGGAATTTGGATTCGCGCTCAATACTTCCTGCGCCGCCTTCGCCCCTGACGCATAATCGCCGGCATAAATGGAGTAGAGAGCCAGATTAGTGCGTTGCAGAACTGCCTTGGGAGAGACGTCCACGGAGCGTCTGCCTTGTTCCATGGCCTTCTGCATGTCGCGCGTAAAGAAATAAGAAAGCGCAAGGTTTGTGGGGCCTGCGGCATCCGCTGGATATTGTTCCACAAGGGCATTAAATTCCTGAATTGCTTTCTCCGGCTGCCGGGTCATCAGGTAATAGCCGCCGCGCGTCCGATATTTTTCGCGGTCACTCATGCGATCAATATGCGCCATGGCGGTTTGATAATATTTTTCTGCGTCGGCCTTGCGGCCCATGTTCGCGCTCATCGCGGCCATGCCTGCATAGGCGCGGCCCATGTTCGGATCCAGCTCGATAGCCTTCGAGTAATGCGGCAGCGCTTCTTCCCATTTGCCGGAGAACTGGAAGTCCTGCGCAACAGCGTATTCATGGACCGCCTCAAGAGAGCTTGAGGTTACGGTTTCCTGCTGCTGAAGGCGTGATGAATCTGGTGTTGTGTCGCCCAGCACGCGGCGCATCTTGTCAGCCAGTTGCGCCACCGCCTGCAACACGCCCGATTTTGCATTGGTTTCAGTCTCAGCCAGGCCCAGCGTTTTTGAACTAACCGGATCAATGGCCTTACAGGAAATCTTGTAGCCATTACCCAGCTTCTCTACCGCACCGCTGATCACAACGTTTACGCCTTCACGCACCGCTACCAGACTTGCGCCCGCTTCATTCAGGAGGTTTGCCGCGGGATCAATGGTGTTGAGCGTTTTGCGCGCCTGCGTTCGGTTATATGCGCTTATAAACGGCGCGCCTTCCATGGCCAGGGCAAAACTCGATTCCAGCGTGCCGTCGAATACCGAATCGGACGTGTTGTTCTGGAAGTCAGCCAGCAATACTTTTACCGTCGGGTGAACAGCGGTTGCGGAACTGCCCGTGCTGGAACTTGACCACTTCACGATCGCCGCAACCGTAATCAGCCCAGCGAGTACAAAGCTGGCCACCAGCCAGAGCATTTTCTGCGATGTCTTTGGCGAAGCCGCCGTGATACTGCTGCCGCCCTGAAAAGCTTTCAGGTCATTCAGCAGATCGTCGACAGTCTGGTAACGCTTGGCAACATCGCGCTCCAGGCATTTGGCGACTATAGCGCTTAGAGGAAGGGGAATTGCAGGATCAATCTGCGATGGCGCTACGGCTGCTTCCTGCGTGCGCTTGAGCAGACTGGCCAGCGCGCTCTCTGCTGAATATGGCGTTTTACCGGTGAGCAGCTCATAAAGAATGATGCCGATGGTAAAAATATCAGAGCGCGCATCTGCCTTTGTGCCCTTGGCCTGTTCCGGCGACATATATTGATATGTGCCCATCACGGCGCCGGTCTGCGTCATCTGCCCGATGTGGTCGGCCCGTGCCAGGCCGAAATCCATCACCACAACACGGCCATTTGGTTCCACCATGATGTTGCTGGGCTTCAGGTCACGATGGACCACGCCTTCTGCATGTGCGCAGGCAAGGCCGCTGCAGATTTGCATTGTGATAGCAACGGAGTCAGCAATTGGGAGCTTGCCTTTGGCCTCTACCAGGCTGCCGAGGTCGCGCCCCTCAACGTACTCCATGGTGATGAACTTCAGGCCGCCGGAGTCGCGGACATCAAAGATGCGGATTACGTTTTTATGGGCAATCTGGCGCGCAAGCAGCAATTCCTGGGTGAAGCGCTGCGTAATTTCCGGGTCCTTTGCCAGTTCAGGACGGATGCACTTGAGCGCAATGACTCGATCAATATCGCGATCATAAGCTTTGTAAACAGCGCCCATGCCGCCAAGGCCGAGCATTTCCTGGATCTCAAACCGGCCGCCCAGCACCTGTCCTGCTTCAAGAATATTGGCGGTGGCGCTCATGGCGCGCGTCGCGGCGGCCGCCATAGGCGACCTGCTGACACCA
>C688J14111_10000147_pt1 | contig 16578 bp, 16 predicted proteins | sample HopSoiMetagenom1_FD_14111 | JGI IMG/M metagenome (IMG submission 14111)
TCCGCAAGCGGCTACAGCGGCTATTGGCCCCGCCGGAATCACAGTCGAAACGGCTGAACCTGCGCGAGCGCACCGTGACTATCGAGTATTCGCTCACCGGATCGGACTTTGAGTCTGTGCTGCTGCTCTACCAAACCTTGCGGCAGGAATTTCCGGAGACATACCAGAAGCGCCTGCGTCTCCGCCCTGCGCCGGTGGTCCGCTTCAATCTGGAAAACGAATACCCCCGCGCTTATGTCACCACGCGCATCGGCAAACTCAGCGGCCGGTCGCTTTACTATGGCCCGTTTCGCTCGCGTGCCGTGGCAGACAAGTTTCTCAACGATTCGCTCGATCTGTTCAAGATGCGTCGCTGCACCTTTGATTTGAATCCCGATCCCAGTTTTCCCGGCTGCGTTTACTCGGAGATGAAGATGTGCCTGGCCCCATGCTTCAAAGGCTGTACCGACGAGGCTTATGCGGCGGAAGTGGCGCGGGTGCAGGAGTACTTTGATTCTGGCGGCCAGTCTTTATTGAGGGAGTTGGAAGCGGAGCGGGAACGCCTCTCTGCTGAACTGGATTTTGAAGCGGCTGCGGCGCAGCATGCCAAAGTCGCAAAGATCAAAGGCATTCTTTCTGCTTGTGACGAAATCTGCGGACGCCTGGATCGATTAGACGCGGTGATCATTCAGCCGGCGGCAGAAGAGAAGTCCGTTTCGTTGTTTCGCTTCCATTGTGGCGAACTGCAGGGACCGGTGCCCATTTCAATGGAATCGGAAAGCGTCGAATCAGAAGTCGTTAAATCAGAAAAGATGGAACCAGAAAACAGGAAATCGGAAAACAAGGAAGCAGAAAGCCTAAACTCCGAAGACCCACCGCATGATCCCGTCAATTTCTTGCAAGAGTCACAGGCAGAGGCCGTCCCGGCCCAAACCCTTGATAGCCGCATCCGGGCCGCACTGGATTCGGTGGCAACCAGTGGAAGCTTATCGGCACAGCGTTTCAGCCAGGAGCTGGCCATCCTTAAACGCTGGTACTATCGCACCCACAAAGTTGGAGAGATATTCTTTGCCAATGATAAAGGTGAGCTGCCGCTGCGCCGGATTGTGCGCGGGGCAACAAGAGTCTATCGCGGAGAGAAAGAAGCGCCCGTTTTGCCGCAGATCGAACAACATCCTTGACGGACATAAGATTTCAGAATTGCCTTCTCGGAGGAATGGATAAATGCGCAAACAATTGAGTGCTCCGGTTTCCTTGATGCTGGTTGTTATCGGATTCGCTCTGATTTATTACGTTTTTCATACCAACGGATGGAGCTGGAACGGCGAGGACTCATTGGGGTACGTTTATCGGGGTATGCTCTACCAGTCACGGGTCTTGGTGATCATAGGTTTTGTTCTGACTGCCTGGGGCCTGGGAAGTCTCATCAATGCTTTGCTGGCCGGGAGACGAGATGATCAACCTCCGCCGGTAGCGTAATCCGGCGCGACTGCGGGCGGCGCAATTGGAGCTGGGTTCCATCCTGAGTCACAGGTACTCTAGTTTCCTCAAGCCATTGCTTTTTCTTTACATTCCGGGTACCTCCTTCATAAACTAACGTCACTCCTCCGTGAAGTCTTCAGAAATCCCGGTAAACTTGGGACAGGCATCGCCCTTTTCTTTGGCTTCATCTGGAGAAACGATTTTTGGTGGACGCCATTAGCGTGGTAAAGACAGCGTGATAAAGACAAAGATACAGGGCAAGAACTACGTGAACGCGTTTGCCAGCGCTGTGGCAGCGCTCAGCCGCGCCGGAGAAGATCTTACGGCCCGCGTGCTGGAAATGCTGGTCAGTGACTTTGACGCTGCCCGCGCCGAGCTCTGGCTCTGGGACGCATCTTCCGGCTCCTGCTATCTCACGCATGCCCAGGGCACTGCCGCAACGCATCGGCTTGACTATGCTGCTGCCGGCGCAGGCGCTGTCGGCAAGATCGCCCACAACAAAACTACAATCGAAAATATTGTGCTCTCCACCTTTGGCGGTGATGACCTGGAATTTTCCCGCCAGACTGGATTGACGCACATTTCCGGATATCCGCTTTTGGCTGCGGGCCAGCTTGCCGGCGTACTGGCCATTTACACCACCGCTGAAGCCCCTGAGGATCTCCTGCTATGGTGGCGGCTCTATTCTGAAATGAGCGCGGCCAAGCTCAACAACGTTCTGGCCACCCAGGAAAAAGACAAGCGCATCAACCAGCTTTCTTTGCTGTTTGAAGCCACGCGCATGCTCAACTCCACGCTCGACCTTCCGGAGCTGCTGGAGCTGATCCTGAAAATCGCTCGGACGGAAGTAAAAGCTGACCGCGGTACTGTCTTTCTGGCCGACAACAAGCACAAACAGCTATGGTCCATTGCGGCCTCCGGGCTCGACCATCAGGAAATTCGCATTCCCTTTGGCAAAGGCATTGCAGGACAGGTGGCCGTCTCCGGCGAGCTCATCAATACGGACGACGCATACAGACTAGAATCTTTCGATCCCAGTTTTGACCAGCGGCTGAATTACCGCACCAAATCGCTGCTGAGTATTCCCATCAAGCACCATTCCGGTGAAATTGTTGGCGTGCTGCAACTGCTCAATGCGCAAAGCGGCGCGTTTTCACCCGATGACGTCGGCTTCCTCAACAAGCTCTCAGGACACATGGCCATGGCGCTGGAAAACGCGCAGATGCATCGTGACACCATGGAGAAGCAGCGCATGGAGCGCGAACTCTCTCTGGCGCGCAGCATCCAGCACCGCCTTTTGCCGGAAGCGCCGCCCGTGGTCCCCGGCTATGACATCGCCGTGCTGAGCGATTTCTGTTTTGACGTTGCCGCCGATTATTACGACTTCATCAACCTGGGTCCGCAGTCTTTGCTTCTCGTCAGTGCTGAAGTCGAAGGCCACGGAGTTTCCTCAGCGTTGATCATGGCCAACCTTCAAGCCACGTTGCGCGCGCTGGTCATGTATCTGCACTCGCTTGAAGTGCTGGCTTTTTCACTGAACGAAATGCTTTATACCTACACCAAAGCTGGCAAGCATCTCAGCGTGTTTCTGGGCTTGGTGGATACCAGAAAAAACATTCTCCAATATGTCAATGCCGGACACATCCCTCCCATCCTGGTGCGGGGCAAGACCGGTGAAATTAAATTACTGGAAGAGGGCGGCACCGTCATCGGGCTTTTCCCGCAGGTGGATTACACCCGCGGATCAGTCAAGCTGGAAAAAGATGATGTGCTCGTCTGCTCGACTGACGGTATCCTGCACATCTCCGATGAGCAGAAGCATCAGTACGGCCCCAAACGCCTGGCTGATTGCGTGCGCCGAAATCGCGAACGCACCTCACAGGGAATTGTGGATTCAGTGCTGGCGGAGGTCTCAGCCTATTCCACTGCCAGTATGAATGACGATGACAAGGTGCTCATCATATTCAAAGTCACTGCCGATAAAGAAGTCGCGGCTGAAGAAACAAAAACCACTCATTGATTTTTGCGCCGACGAAGACAGAAGACCAAACCCTTACCGCTGATTACGCGGATTTTCACTGATAAGAACTGTCAATTTTGTTTCTTCGATGATTGAAGACGATGAACTCCTTGTCATCGTCATCGCTGTTACCAGTGGTAAGGCTTTCAGTTTTTTTCTTCGTTGATTATGGAACACCGATGAAAGGTGCTCACCTTGAATCATGAAAAAACATAACCAACTGTCTTATCAGTGAAAATCCGTGTAATCCGTGTAATCCGCGTAATCAGCGGTAAGGTTTAGGTCTTGGTTTCTTCAATCACCAATTCCTGCTCTTTGGTCAGATAGCTCTTCCTGCGGAACCAATCCTCCATCGCCGCTTTCAATTTTTCCAGCGGCACGCGCGTCCCGATCCTCATTTCTCCGTCGGCGATCGGAAGCGTGTCGTCAAAAATGGAATCATTGGTAAAGCTGCGCATGGAGAAATTGTCCAGCCACTTCATCGGGCACTTGGCCAGCTTGCCATTCAATTGATATTGCACAGAAATGTGCCGCGAATACATGCCGCTGTTCTCTCCTTGTTGCTCTGGCGCATGACTAAATCTACTTAAGGGTTATACCAATGGTTCAAGGCGCGTTTTCCCATTTAGGGCCATTCTTCAGCAGGCGCCCGGCCGCCAAAACGCAGGCTTTTCAGGTGAAATGCTGCCCTATATTATTGAAAACAATTGCACATAGTTGGCATCACACGACATCACACATCATCACCCCCAAAATCCAGAGTTGCTGAAAATACAGGCTTTAGGTCCAAGGGCATGTCCTTGGGTAACCAGCATTTCTGCAACGTTGGGCGCATCCTAGACACTAATAAACGTACTACTTAAGTAGAAGTAAAGGGGTCCCCCAAAATGCCTGAACGCCGCTTACATACCGATGCTAACGAACTCGTATCCCATCTTAAGGAACTTACCACTGCACTGACCGCCGTTCATGAAGATCTGTACTGGCTTGCCATGCAGGCTCCAAACGCCAATGACAAGCCGGCAGTCCCGGCCGCTGAACTCAACGTAGACATGCTCAGCGAACTAAAGAGCGCAGTGGATGATATGCGGCTTTTGCTTTGGCAGTATATTGAAACCGCCTCAGAGGTAAATCCCGAGCATGTGCAGGAACGAATGGATTCGCAACGCCTGCATCGCGTCACCAAATTTCTCCAGTTGTTGCGCAAACGGCTGGCGCCAGCCCCGGCTGACGAGCAACCGGTTTCGTTCATCGAGCGCATCAACGCCGCCGTAACCGAACACCTGGCTCGCGACAAAGCAGCCTGACTGATGACTGCCTGAAACGATGTCCGGGCCGACATCCCTAAGAGTGTTTGTAAGCTGAGTTCAAACATAACGAGACGTGCTTTCGGCACGTCTCTTTTTAGACACCTTGATCTGTTAGCCCGTGCGAAGCGCGTTCTCGTCTATGCCTTCTTCAATCCCGGCCCTGCTGCGCGGATATTCGCCTGCACATCGAACTTCTCAAAGTTTTTGGCAAAACGCGCTGCCAGATCAGCAGCCGCTTTGTCGTAAGCCGTGGTATCTTTCCACGCGTCGCGCGCGTGCAGGAACTCTGAAGGAACGCCCGGCACGGACTTCGGCACCGTCAGCCCAAAAGCCGGATCGGTTTCAAATTCCACGTCATTCAGCTTGCCTTCAATGGCGGCATTCACCATGGCGCGTGTGTATGGCAGCTTCATGCGCGATCCCACACCATACGGCCCGCCAAACCAGCCGGTATTCACCAGCCAGCATTGCGATCCATGCTCTTGCATACGCCGCCCCAGCATTTCTGCGTAAACCTTGGGCCGCAGTGGCATGAACGGTGCGCCAAAGCAGGTTGAAAAACTCGGCTGCGGCTCTTTCACGCCTCTTTCCGTTCCTGCGAGCTTGGCAGTATATCCAGAGAGAAAGTGATACATGGCCTGGTCGGTATTCAACCGGGAGATTGGCGGTAGAACGCCGAAGGCGTCCGCCGTCAGGAAAATAATGTTCTTGGGATGGCCGCCGATTCCCGGGATCACTGCGCCTTCAATGTAGTCCACCGGATAGGCGCAACGCGTGTTCTCCGTGCGGCTGTCATCGTTGTAATCCGGAACGTGCGTCTCGGGATCGAGCGTCACGTTCTCCAGCACGGAGCCAAAGCGGATTGCATTCCAGATCTGCGGCTCATTTTCTTTTGACAGCTTGATGCACTTGGCGTAGCAACCGCCTTCAAAATTGAAAATGCCGGCCGGGCTCCAGCCATGTTCGTCATCGCCAATCAGCAGCCGCTCCGGGTCGGCTGAAAGCGTGGTCTTGCCTGTGCCGGAAAGCCCGAAGAAGAGCGCGGTTTCGGCGTTCTTGCCCACGTTGGCTGAGCAGTGCATGGGAAAGACATTTTTCTGCGGCAGCAGGAAGTTCATGATGCCGAAAATCGATTTCTTCATTTCGCCCGCGTACTTGGTCCCGCCAATCAGGATTACCTTCCGGGTAAAGCTCACCAGGATAAACGCCTCTGAGTGCGTGCCGTCGCGCTGCGGATCGCCCTGAAACTCCGGCGCGGAAACAATCGTAAATTCCGGCCGATGTGTCTTCAGCTCTTCTTCCGTTGGACGCACAAACAAGGCGCGGACAAACAAATTGTGCCACGCATACTCATTGATCACCCGGATCGGCAGCCGGTATCTGGGATCGGCGCCGGCATATAGGTCCTGCACAAACAGTTCTTTGCCGCGCAACGAGGCCACAACGCGGTCAAACAGCGCGTCAAACTTCTCCGGGCTGAACGGCTGGTTGTGGTCGCCCCAGTTCACCAGTTCGGCGGTAATCGGGTCTTTGATTGTGAATTTGTCTTTGACGGAACGCCCGGTGTATTTGCCGGTATAGGCCACGATGGCGCCATTGTCAGCCAGCAGTCCCTCGCCCCGGCGTACGGCATGTTCCACCAGAATGCCGGAGTGCAGGTTGCGATGGACTTTATCGTTCTTAAGAAGTGTTTCCAGGGCTGAAGCTGTATCAATGGCTGGCAAAGTCGACATGGCGGAAAAGTCTCCTGTTCCTGTTGGGCCAGAGGGCTGGTCGCAAGCAGCGGTTTTTGGCTGGCCTAAACCGGCTAGGCCGTCTTGATCAACGCGTCGTGGGGCGCGCCAACTTCCTTCAGAAACGCATTCAAATGTCCGAGCGATTCATCCACCGTCAGCGTGTACATCTCCCGTCCGTGCTCATATGTGCCGGATTCAATTGCCGTCTTCAAAAAATGTCCGGCGGTCTGGATGGCCAGCGGATCGGTTATGACCCGGCCGGTACGCTCCTTGTATTCCACCCATGTTGGATGCGGCAACGCAATCCATACGGGACGCCCGCTGGCAAGAAACTTTATGTCAACAGCATCGGCGTGCCGCGTCGCAATGGCGACGATCAGGGCCTGGTAAACACAATGGAGTCGCTCTCCGGTCCAGCGGTCGGTGGCGTGAAAGTCCTCGTACATGCTGTCTAAAAATATATCGGAGCGCCCCAATATCAGCAAATATAAGGCACGGTACATCTGGCCCGATGTGACTCTAATCACATGACCTTCACGCGCACCTTATAATCATTTTGCGCGCTCATGCCGGGTTGCAAAATCGATGACCAATACCATGCAGGCAGTCTGGATCTCAACCTATGGCGGCCCCGAGGTGCTGGAAATCCGCACCGTGGGCAAACCTCTTATCAACGATGAACAGGTCCTTGTGCGCGTCCGCGCGTCGTCGCTCAACCGTGCTGACCTGCTGCAGCGCCAGGGCAAATATCCGCCGCCACCCGGCTTTCCCGCGGAGATTCCGGGTATGGAATTTGTCGGCGAGGTTGCGGAAGTTGGTTCCTCTGTTCGCCGATGGAAGCCCGGCCAACGTGTTTTTGGCCTGATCGGCGGCGGGGCCCATGCGGAGTTCGTTGTCACCTATGAGCATCTGCTGGCGGAAATCCCCGCCAATCTAGACTGGACTCAGGCTGCTGCGGTGCCGGAAGTCTTTATCACCGCGCATGACGCTCTATGGACTCAAGCACAGCTTCGTCCCGGCGAAAGCGTGCTGATCCATGCCGTAGGCAGCGGCGTGGGTCTGGCTGCCGTGCAGCTTGTCCGCGCGATACAGGCAGTCCCTTACGGAACCTCCCGCACCGCCGACAAAATCGAAAAATCAAAACCGCTGGGCCTGGAAGATGGCTTGGTCATACAGGAAAACGCCGTCCGGCAAAACTTTGACGACCTTTCAGCGGCCACAGAAAAATGGACGGCCGGCAAGGGCATGAATGTCCTGCTGGACCTGGTTGGCGGTCCCTACGTAAAAGCCAGCCAGAAAGCGATGGCCCACCAGGGTCGCATGATTCTGGTCGGCACCGTAGCCGGCGGCAGCTATGAACTGGACGCTAAATACATGATGAGTAAGCGCCTCCAGATTCGCGGGACGGTCCTGCGCGCACGTTCGCTGGAAGAAAAAATGTCCGCTACACGTCTCTTTGCGTCAGAGGTCGTTCCGCTGCTCGCCCGCGGCGTCCTCAAGCCCAATGTCGATAGTGTCTTCTCAATATCAAAAATCGGCAAAGCCCATGAGCGGCTGGAATCGAATGAGACGTTTGGGAAAGTGGTAGTGGTGATGGAATAGGTCAATGACCTGAAAGAGAATAGGATCCTCCCAGGAAAATATTTTCCCCGCTCAATTTTTCCACAGTGATACTAAAAGACTTATTTGCCTGATTACCTGATAAACATGCGGAGCAGATTTTAGCAAAAGCGGTTTAAACGACCCATGCATAGGAGCCTAAATAAGGTGAAACGGCATACGAAGAAAACGTATACGCATCAAGCGTATGATGTTAACTAGCTTCGGACCCGCTAATTAGGCGGCTGGCCGATGTCGTATGGCTGGGCGATTCCCGCGAGACATTGCGTGCGTTCCCTGCGGGCATTCAGGGAGACCTGGGTTATGCGTTGTATCAGGTACAGCTAGGACAGATCCCGCCAGACAGCAAGCCCATGCGGACGGTTGGGCCGGGCGTCTATGAACTGCGCGACCAGGATGAACGTGCATGGTACCGCGTATTTTATTTGAAGAAAATTGCTGATGTGATATATGTCTTGCACTGCTTCGAAAAGCGGACAGCGCAAACTGAGCAGAAGGATATAGCAGTTGCCAAAGAGAGACTCAAACGGCTCAATGAACAGCAACACACAAAAGAGAAACAACAAACTGGTCGCTCATCGAACCAGAGGAAGCGTTCTTGACGAGCTGAATATGGGCGAACAGGACCGTTTGGAATTGAAGCTGAAAGCCGATCTACATCAGGACATCCTCAAGCTCATCAAGAAAAAGAAGCTCACTCCGCGTCAGCTCGAAAAGCTGTTTGATATCCCGCAACCTCGCGTCAGCGAACTCCTCAGAGGCAAGCTTTCTCTGCTAAGTGTTTCCAAGCTGCTGTTCTACGCCAATCTTCTAGGCGCTCGCGCAGATGTGAAGCTAAAGCCAGCCGGACGGGCTTCCTTGCAAACAAATAAGCAAATAGCCTGATTGCCAGTGCTATAACACCCTTGCTTGAAGCTTCTTGACACATCCTCCGCGCGCGAGCCCGGTCTCGACCTGATGCGCGCCATCGCCATTCTGTGGGTAATGCTGTGGCATATGCACTTTGCGCTACGGCCTGGCATCTGGAGCGGTCCCGGACGTTACGGCTGGATGGGCGTCGATCTTTTCTTTGTCCTGAGTGGATACCTCATCGGCTCGCAGCTTCTTCGTCCGTACACTCGCGGCAGCCAGCCTTCGATTGGCGGCTTTTATATGCGGCGCGCCTTTCGCGTTCTGCCCGCGTATCTTACGGTGTTGCTTTTTTACTTTGCCATTCCCGGATTTCGTGAAGCCCCTGGCTTGTCCCCAGCATGGCAGTTTCTTACCTTCACGGAAAATTTCCGCATCGACTACCTCCACGACCAGGCTTTCTCGCACGTCTGGTCGCTGTGCGTGGAAGAGCATTTCTATCTTGTGCTACCGCTGCTGATTTTGCTGCTGCTGCGCCGCCCCACCTTGGGCAAAGCCGTTGCGGTAATTCTGGGAATACTCTGTTTCGGAATCGCCATCCGCGCTTACATTTACATCCATCAGGTGCAAGTGTTCCCCAGAGACGACGATGCCTTCGCTCTGGCTTATGTGGAAAAGATCTACTACCCCACGCACACCCGGCTCGATGGCCTGCTCGTCGGCGTGACTCTTGCGACGATCAAGACCTTCCGCCCGCTCTGGTGGCAACGTGCCATGTCCCACGGCTACCTGTTGCTGGTAAGCGGACTCGGGCTATGCGCCTGGGCCATGTGGCTTTTCAGCGACCGTCTCTCATTTTCAGCATCCGTTATTGGTTTCCCACTGCTGGCCTTTGGCCTTGGCTTGCTGATCGCCTCCAGCATCGCTCCATCCAGTCCGCTCTCCAAAGTCCGGGGATTTGGCTTGATCGCGGCCCTGGCTTACAGCACCTATCTCACGCATAAAGAGATCATCCACCAGGTTCGCGTGCACTGGCCAACCCTTGTTGAAGGCGGAGGATGGCTTGCTTTGGTTGTTTACTTTGCCTTCAGCTTTCTGGCGGCATTCGCGCTGTATATGGCCGTTGAACGGCCGTTTCTGCGCCTGCGGGAACGCATTTCCTCGCGCGCTGCCAAAGCAGCCGTTCCAGCGACTGCTGGATAAGCCCGCTTGCCAACCTCGGTTATTCCTTTCTGCATCCGCATGTCCGAGGGGCTCGGATTGATGAATGTTTTTCTCCAAGACGAAAATCACTTAGAGCGCCCGGAGTTTTGGGAGCGCTCATTGAACCTCTTTGGGCGCATTTTCTGGTTCCTAATCAGAAGCTACGGTGGCTTCCCGGACGAATACTACAACGCCAAAGACCTTGGCGATGGTAATGTCCAAACGTTGTTTGGGAGTGAAAAGCAGAGGAAAAGAAGCTGGTGGAGACCGGGATGAGATTGCGGCTGGTTGCTAAATCCTGCTATCTTCCTGTAAAATTTACCTTTAACCACACGACCTGAAGCCCTACGGCCCTTCTGCGTCAAGATATCTGGAGTCAATCAAATGGCACAAGTTTGCGACATCTGCGGCAAAGGCCCGCAATTTGGAAATAAGATCAGCCACGCTCACAACGTGAGCCGCCGCCGCTGGAACGTGAACCTGCGTCCCGTGCGCGCCCGCGTGAACGGCGCCAACAAGCGCGTACGCGTCTGCACTACCTGCCTCAAGTCAGGCAAGGTCGTCAAGGCATCGGTAAGCAAGGCATCCTAAGCGCGCTCTTTTAAGTAGCGCATAATTTCAGAAATAGAAAAGCCTCCATCGTGGAGGCTTTTTCTATGCTCTAACGCCTGAACAAAACGGTCTTAGAATCTCAGTACAATTCCGCCGCCGACCAGAATATTGTGGTGCAGGCCACTGTTATTCCCGGCAATCACGCTGGCCACACCAAAGTTAGGATCGCCGGTTACAAAGTCGCGCACTTCAGCGCGGAAGCCCAGCAGTGGCAATCCTGTTTTGAAGTCCAGACCACCGCCATACTGGATCGCTCCTTTGTTGCTCTTGCTCCCTGAATCAAGCGAGTAGCGCGCCCAGCCGCCGCCTACGCTCACCCACGGCGAAATCGGCGAGATGGGCAGCAGCTTGAGCCGGAATCCCGGCGTGATAAAAAGTGTCGAGAGATTATCCACCACGGTTCCCGGCGTGCTGGCCAGCGTGAGCTTCTGCGAAGTCATGCCGGCTACCGGCACTTCCAGGCTCAGAGAGGCCACATGGGCGTTGAGTAATCGCACTCCGAGTTCACCTTCCAGAAATAAGTGATGGTCGGTTTTAACGGTGTCGGAAAGTGTTAGCGACGGAGTAAGAAAGGTTTCTTTGGTATCGGAAACAAACGATCCTCCGACTACAAATGCTGCGTCGGCCTTTTGCGCCGCGGCAAACGTAGACACACATAGTATTGCGATAAAAACAAAAAAGCGCTTCATTGAAGCTCCTTTGGGATGGCATAAAATTTTGGTTGGCTCTGCAAGATGAGATGCAGATTGAAGAGCCTCCGGAACAACAAAACACGGCCATAAGACAATAGATGTGGTAACGAAAGGTCAAGCCCGCCCATCCTGCCCGATGACTCGCGGACGCAGGCAATACTGCTCATTGCAGCTTGGATTTCAAAATCGTCCTTCTAGAACCGCAATACTATTCCGCCACCTGCCAGCACGTTATGTCTCCACCCATTGCTTGACGAACCGAAGGTCTGCGCACTGATGTTTGCAAATTCCGGCTGCCCGCTGAGAAAGTCGCGAACTTCGGCCCGGAATCCCAGGAGTGGAATTCCTGTCTTGATATCTACTCCTCCGCCATACTGCAGCGCACCTTTATTGGTTGCGGGGCCAGCCGCAGAGTAACGCGCCCATCCTCCGCCGATACTGGCAAAGGGGGAAATCGGTGCGCCTGGTGCGAACTTCAGCCGTAATGACGGCGTCACGAACAGGCTGGAAAGCCTGATGGAATTCGACGTCGGCGATCCGGAAAATACCACGTGTGCCGACGGAATTCCAGCCAGCGGAACTTCCAGATGAAGCGATACCACCTTGAAATTTGCCAGCCGTAAAGCCGCCGTACCTTCATAGAACACATGGGGGTCAGTCTTGAAATGAAAGTCCAGGGGACAGGGTATTGTGCAGGTTATTCCGGACGGCACGGGGGTTTGGGACACAAAAGCGCCACCGGCGACAAAAGAGACGTCGGCCTTTTGCGCCAGACCCATGGTTGAAAATGCAAGCAATACAAGGGGAAGAATAGCGAATCGCCTAAGGCCCATCGGTTCTCCAGGGGTGATTACGCCAGCGCGATGACGTCAATCTCCACTGCAACGTCCTTCGGCAGGCGGGCTACTTCCACCGTGGAACGCGCGGGCGGCGCATTCTTGCAGGTTTTTCCATATACCTCATTCATCTGTCCGAACTCTGCCATGCTTTTCAAAAATACCGTGGTCTTCACAACTTTTTCCCAGCTGCTGCCTGCAGCCTGCAAAATTGCGCTCAAATTTTTCAGCACCTGCTCCGTCTGCGCCTCAATGCCGCCTTCAATTAGGTTTCCCGTGGCGGGATCAATGGGAACCTGCCCGGAAATAAAAATAAAACCATTGGCCTTGATGGCCTGTGAGTACGGCCCGATGGCTTTAGGTGCGTTGGGAGTTGAAACCACATCTCGAGTGAAGCCGCTCATTAAATCCCCTCCAAAAACCTCGCCGCTGATTTTCGCTGATAAACGCTGATAAGACAAATCGGGAATACTTGACACCTTGGTTTTGAGTGGAGGGTACAGCAGTTCAGGCATTGCCATGCAGCCGGAGGAGCGAGTGAACCAGATCGAGCGACTCGTTGCCGCTAAAAAATGGCGGAACCTTCCGGAGAAAACCTGCAGGTGCGGCCTGAAGCGGCGCAAGTGACGGCGAGCAATCACTGAGCCGGGATCACGCCCAGAGCGCGATCGATATCGGCCACCTGAAACACTACGCCGTCTTTTACCACGGTCTTCACGCGGCGGATGTCGCTGATATGCGCTGACGGATCGCCATCGACCAGAATCATATCCGCGAGTTTGCCCGGAGCTATTGAGCCGAGTTCAGCATCGCGCTTTACAACGTGCGCAGCTCCCAAGGTGGCCAGTTGCAGGACCTTGGGCGCGGGAATACCGGCCTTTACATAAAGCTCAAGCTCGCGATGCAATGTGAATCCAGCGAGCGAATCCGTGCCGGCGACGATGGGCACGCCGGAGTCATAGAAAGTCTTGGCCATATCAAGCATGCGCTGAAAAGAATCCTGGTAGCGCTGGTCCTGGCCTGGCGGAACCTGCAATCCGCCATAGAGAAAGCCGCGGCGCACCTGCGCGGGCATATTGTCAGCCACGGGAGCATAGCCTGCAGCCATCTTGCCGGGACGATCATCAAACATGCCTTCAAAGATGCTGAGCGTGGGATCGACAACGATTTTGTGTTCTTTCAGGAGCTGAATGAAGGCCTGCACCTGTTCAGATTTAGGATCGATCTCAGCGCCGTGAGCGGCGACCTCAGTAAATCGCGCCGGCGTGCGGGTGTCTTTTACCTGCGGCATGAAATCCAGGAAGATAAAATTCATGTGCTGGATTTCATCCACGCCATCACGCACAAACTGCTCAGCATTCATGCCGGAAGGGACGTGTCCGCTCACGCGCATGCCGTGGGCATGTGCCATTTCTACGATTTTGGGCAAGAGCTCAGGCTTGAGCGAGCTGTAGACCTTGATCTGAACGTAGCCGAGCTTGGCGTAGTTATCGATTGCAGCGCGGGCTTCTTCTTCTGTATCGGCAAAAACTTTTGTCGGGCCTTGGTAAGGACCGCGACCGTCAATGAAGCCCGCCATCACCACGCGCGGGCCAATTTCTGCGCCTTCATCAAAGCGGCGGCGCATTTGCAGCAAGGCATCAGTGTCATTCGCCAGGTCGCGCACAGAAGTTACGCCGCAGGCCATGTGTAAAAGGCCATCGCCGGGCGCTACGTGAACATGCATGTCCCATAGGCCGGGCATCAGAGTTTTGCTGGCGGCATCGATGGTCTCAGCGTTTTTTGGGAGTGGCACCTGACCGTCAGCGCCCACGGCGGTAATCTTGTTTCCGGTGATGACTACGGTGCGGTTCGGCAGCATTTGTGCCGACTCAGCGTCAAACAGGTTGGCATGAACAAAAACCAGCGGACCTTTCGGTCTGTGAGCCAGCGTCTGCGCGAGCTTCTTTGAGCGGTCGTTTTCAAACTTATCCTGCTCTTTTAAAAGATCAGCAGCGGCGCTTTCCCAGCCTTCCTGAATAATTGAAGACCAGGTTGAAACTGACGCGAACAACTTGCCATCCGCATCGAGCCAGAATGGAAATGGACTAAAACCGAAACCATCAATCGCATATTGGGTGACTGTCCGCGACTGCCCATTTGCGGTGATCTTGAGTTCACTGCGCTTCTCAATGGAGGCTTCGCCGGCAGGAAGCAAAGGCAGTTTGTGCTGCGGAGCGGCAAGCAGCGCCTTTGCCAGCAGGCCTGTCTCTTCCGATCCACCAGAGACGCTGGTGTAAAAAGCTTTCCCTGCGATCTTCTTCTGCCCTTGTTCTGACCGGTTCTTCCAATTGGCGACGCCTTCCTTCAACGAGAAACGCTCATCGACAGGCGCTTTGAGGTAATCAACGCCGGTGATTTCGATGTCTGTGGGAATGCCGTCTTTACCGACGACAATCTTTTCATTGATGTTGGGGCCGCGGCCGCGGTCGTTAAATTCAAAATGGACTTGCAGGCTTCCATCTGCGTTGCGCGTGGAGCTCTCATAGCCAGCTTTGTTGCCCGCGAGAATAAATGTGTAGCGAGTGGACGCAGCATTTGCCGGTGCGGGGGCAGAAGCGGCCTGGGCGTGGATGAGGGCGAGAGCACTCAACATCGAAAAGAGAAGGAGGCATAGCTTTTTCATAAAAATCCTGGTTAGCCTTGGTTGGCGAAACTAATTTGCGCGCTTTGCCGACAGTCATTGGACTTACCAAATCAGTCTTCCGGTAGCTCGGCGACGGCGGCCCCGCTGCGATTCGATGGCCGAGGCTTTTTTGGAGCAGTTACGTAAGCGTAAGGATCGACGGGAGGCTCAGGCTCCCTGTGCGGTTGTCGGCGGAGCCAGTTTCTTAGACGACGAAAGAGTTCACGGAGCCGGTAGTTTTTAGCCTGCGGCATACATCGCTCCTGTCCGGAAATCGTACCATGATAGGCGAGGATGGGAACTAGTATCGAATTACGTGCCGATTGGGCCAAAAAATCAGTGTTTTTGTGAACTTCGGCCCATTTTTGCCCGGGGTCTTTACTCTTACTATCGACCGAAAGGAAAAGTGCGACAATAGACATATGAGGCGCAATGGATGGTGCTTTTCCGGTCTCAGGGACATCTAATAAAAAGAGCCGATGACACAAAATCAAAATCTTTTCTTTCAGAAGTTTGGTATTACTCCCAACGATCTTCAGCGCTATCTGGGCGAAGCACTTTCCGCCGGTGGCGATTATGCCGATTTGTACTTTGAATATCTGACCTCCACTTCAATCAGCGTGGATGAGTCGATAGTGAAATCCGCGTCTCAGGGGATTTCCGCCGGATGTGGTGTGCGCGTATTGGCCGGTGAGCGCACCGGTTATGCCTATACCGACGATCTGGCCCCGGAAAAAATCCTGCGCGCTGCGCGCACTGCTGCCCTGATTGCACGCGGGCCGGCCAAGAGCCCGATTGAGGGATTCAAGGAAAATTTGAATCACCAGCTGTATCCCATTGCGTCGCCTTCAGCCGATGCCGATATTGCCGCCAAGCTTGACTTGGTGATGCGCGCGGACCGCGCTGCACGAGCTTATGATCCACGGATTGTGCAGGTGCGCGGCGGCTACTTTGACGAGATGCGTCAGATCCTGGTGATTGGATCAGACGGAACATTTGCGACCGATGTGCAGCCGATGGCGCGGTTTAGCGTGACCACGATTGCCAAGTCCGGCGAGAGTTCCGCCAAAGGCGCCGCAGGCGGCGGCGGACGCGTTGGCATTGATTTCTTCTTGACCGACAAAACTCCCGAGCATTTTGCGCAGGACGCAGCGCGACAGGCCATTATCCAGCTGAACGCGGTGGAAGCTCCGGCGGGCGAAATGGAAGTTGTGCTGGGCCCAGGCTGGCCAGGGATTCTGCTGCATGAGGCGATTGGCCACGGACTGGAGGCGGATTTCAATCGCAAAGGAACGTCTGCTTTTTCCGGCATGTTGGGCAAGCGCGTGGCTTCAGATAAATGCACGGTGGTGGATAACGGCACGCTGCCATCACGTCGCGGATCAATCAACGTGGATGATGAAGGATCTCCGACGCAGAACACTGTGCTGATCGAAAAAGGAATTCTCAAGGGCTACCTGAGTGACAAGCTTTCCGCGCGGCTGATGCGCATGCCCGATACAGGCAATGGACGTCGTGAAAGTTACGCTCACATTCCCATGCCGCGCATGACCAACACTTACATGCTGGCGGGC
>C688J14111_10000149_pt1 | contig 16567 bp, 19 predicted proteins | sample HopSoiMetagenom1_FD_14111 | JGI IMG/M metagenome (IMG submission 14111)
GGCCCCGCCAAGGTGATCGGCGCGGCGGTGGAAGCCAACAAGTTCGACTTCTGGCCCAAGGGCGGGACCAAGGAGTGGCTCGCTTTCGTGACGGCCTTCCTCACCCTAGCCATCGGCTCCATACCGCAGCAGGACATCTTCCAGCGCGTCACCTCGGCAAAGAACGAGCGCGTCGCGATCGCCGGCAGCCTCGGCGGTGGCGCCATCTACTTCTGCTTCGTCTTCGTGCCGATCTACATCGTCCTCGCCGCACTGATGGTCGAGCCGGCGCTCGCGAGCCTCTTGTCCGCCGAGGACGCGCGCGACATGCAGCGCATCCTGCCGAACTTCATCCTCGGCCACACGCCGATGTGGATCAAGGTGCTCTTCTTTGGCGCGCTGCTCTCCGCGATCCTTTCCACCGCGAGCGGCGCGATCATCGCGCCCACCTCGCTCGCAACCGAGAACATCATCCGACCGCTTTATCCGCGCATGAGCGACCGGCAGTTCCTCCTTACCCTGCGCCTGGTGCTGATTTCGTTCACGGCCGCGGCGCTGATCTTCGCGCTCAATTCGAAGCAGACGATGTACGACATGGTGCAGAACGCGTACACAGTCACTCTCGTATCGGCTTTCGTTCCGCTCGCCGCCGGGATTTTCTGGCGCCGGGCAAACAATGCCGGCGCGATTCTGTCGGCGCTCCTAGGACTGGTGTCCTGGGTCATTGCCGCCTTCAGCGCTCCGGAGGCGACGGTGCCGCCGCCGCTCGTCGGCCTCGCCTTCTCCATCTTCGGCATGGTGGTGGGTTCCTACTTCCCGCGGTCGGTCGCGGTCGGCCATCGGCAACACGGACGACAGTAATCCGGCAGCGCTCCGCGCCTCGCCGCTCGCGCGCATGGCGTTTTGGGTCTATGCCGCGCTCACCGTGTACGCCTCGCTCTATCCCCTGGAAGGCTGGCGCGATGCCGGCGTCTCTCCTTTCGCCTACCTGGCCTCGCCTTGGCCGCGTTACGTCACCGCCTTCGACCTGGCGGCGAATCTGCTGGGCTACGTGCCGTATGGCTTCCTTTGCGCTCTGGCCCTGCACCCAAGACTGCGAGGACTGGCGGCCTTTGCCGCCGCGGTGACGAGTGCGCTCGTGCTCTCGCTGTTTCTCGAGGCGGCGCAAACCTACCTGCCCGCGCGCGTCGCCACCAACCTCGACACGCTGTGCAACGTGGCGGGCGCGGCGTGCGGCGCTGCACTCGGCGTGCTGCTCGTTCCTTCCGTCCTCGTCGGTCCGCTCAAGCGCTGGCGCTCCGCGGCGTTTTTCGACGGCGCGGGCATCGACGTCGGCCTGGCGCTGCTCGCGCTGTGGCTTTTCACGCAGCTCAATCCGGCGACGCTGCTCTTTGCCGCCGGCGATCTGCGCGATCTCCTCGCCGCGGGCGCCGGACGCGCGCGCGGGCCGGAGTTCTTCGTCGCCATCGAGGCCTTCACGGCGGCGGCAAACCTCGTGAGCGTCGGCCTTCTCGTCTCGGCGATCGTGCGGCCGCCGCATTCGCCGCGCGCGATGTTCGCCGCCCTCGTGCTCGCGGCCATCGCCGTCAAGGTCGCCGCGTTCGCCATCGTGATGCGCGCCGAGCACGTCCTGGCGTGGGTGACGCCGGGCGCNGAGCTCGGACTGGCGGCCGGCATCGCCCTCGCGCTCGGCGCCATGGCCTTGCCGCGCGCGGCGCGCCTGGCGTTGGCGGCGGTGCTGATCATGGCCGCGACGGTGCTCGTCAATCTTTCGCCGCCCAATCCGTATCTGGCGGCGACGCTGAAACTCTGGCAGCAGGGTCATTTCCTCAACTTCAACGGGCTGACCCGGCTGGTGAGCGCCGCATGGGCCTTCGCCGCGCTGGGATACCTCATCTTCCTCGCCGCCTGGCGACGTTAAAATCGGGCATGTCCTACTACGACAAGCACGTGTTCTTCTGCTGCAACCAGCGCGACGGCGGCCGCGTCTGCTGCAACGACAAGGGCGCCGCCGAGATCCGGGACTACGCGAAGAAGCGCGTGAAGGAGCTCGGCCTCTCCGGCGAAGGCAAGATCCGCGTCAACCAGGCGGGCTGCCTCGACCGCTGCGAGGAAGGTCCCTGCATCGTGGTCTATCCGGAAGCCGTCTGGTACACGTACGTCGATCGCGCCGACATCGACGAGATCATCGAGGAGCACTTCAAGAACGGCCGCATCGTCGAACGCCTGAGGATGTGAGGGCGAGTACCCGCCGCGAATTCGTCGCCGGCCCCGCCGGCCGGATCGAGTGCGCCGTCGATGCGCCCGACGGCCCTCGCCGCGGACACGCGCTCGTCGCGCATCCGCATCCGCTGTATGGCGGCACGCTCGACAACAAGGTCGCGCAGACCCTTGCACGCGCCTGCGTGGACGCCGGCTATGAGGCGTGGCGGCCGAACTTCCGCGGGGTGGGCGAGACCGAAGGCAGCCACGACGAGGGACGCGGCGAGCTCGAGGACCTGGCGGCGATCGTCGCGTTTCTTAAATCCGAGCGGCTGGTCCTTGCCGGTTTCTCGTTCGGCGCCGGCGTCCAGGTGATGCTCGCGCAACGCGTGCCGTGCGAAAAGCTGATCGTCGTCGGCGTAGCCGTGACGCGCTTCCAGCTGCCGCCGGCGCCGCAAGGCACGCTGGTGATCCACGGCGAGAACGACGAGACGGTTCCGCTCTCTCAGGTGCTCGACTGGGCGCGCCCGCAGGAGCTGCCGGTGGTGCTCGTTCCGGGCGCGGATCACTTCTTCAACCGCAAGCTGCAACCGATCCGGACGCTGGTACACGCGGCGCTGCGATGAGCGTGTTGCGGGTGAAGTCGCTGCGCAAGCGTTATGGCGAGCTCGAGGTCGTGAGCGGCCTCGATCTCGACGTGCAGCCCGGCGAATGCTTCGGCCTCCTCGGTCCCAATGGCGCGGGCAAGACCACCACGCTGCGCCTTTGCCTCGGGCTCACCTACCCGGACGCCGGCGAGATCGAGCTCCTCGGCGAGCCGGTGCCGGCGCGGGCGCGAGAAGCGCGCGCGAGAGTCGGCGTGGTGCCGCAGTTCGACAACCTCGATCCCGACTTCACGGTCGCCGAGAACCTGCGGGTGTTCGGGCGCTACTTCGCGCTGCCTCGCCCGTTGGTCGAATCGAAGCTACCCCAGCTTCTCGACTACGCCGGGCTCGCCGGGCGCGAAGACGCCCGCATTACCGCGCTTTCGGGCGGGATGAAGCGGCGCCTTACCCTCGCGCGGGCGCTCATCAATGACCCGCAGCTCCTGGTGCTCGACGAGCCGACCACGGGACTCGACCCGCAGGCGCGGCACCTGATCTGGGAGCGCCTGCGCCGGCTCACGCAGGAAGGCAAGACGCTCGTGCTGACCACGCACTTCATGGAGGAGGCCGAGCGCCTCTGTCATCGCATCGCCATCATGGACCACGGCCGGCTGATCGCGATCGGCACGCCGCGCCAGCTGATCGCCGAGCACATCGAGCCGCAGGTCGTCGAGGTGCACGGCACCGGCATCGATTCGTGGTTGGCGCGTGCTCGCACCGTGGCCGCGAGGATCGAGCGCGCCGGCGACACCGTGTTCGCCTACGCGACCGATGTGCGGCCCGTGCTTTCCACACTGGAGGGGCAGGGCGAGCTTTCCTATCTGCACCGCCCGGCGAGCCTGGAGGATGTGTTCCTCAAGCTCACCGGCCGAGATCTGCGCGACTGATGCGCTGGCTTTCGGTCTGGCAGCGCAACTTCCTGGTGTGGCGAAAGCTCTTCATCGCCTCGATCCTCACCAACCTTGCCGATCCGCTGATCATGCTGCTCGGCCTTGGCTACGGCCTGGGCGCGCTGCTGCCGTCCGTGGCAGGCATGTCATACCTTCAGTTCTTCGCCGCCGGCACGCTGTGCTCGGCGACGATGATGACCGCCTCGTTCGAGTCCATGTTCTCCGGCTTCTCGCGCATGTACGGCCAGAAGACCTGGGACGCGATCCTCTACGCGCCGCTGGTCATCGACGACATCGTGGCGGCGGAAGTGATCTGGGCGGCGAGCAAGGCGTGGCTCTCGGGTGCCACCATCCTCGCGGTGGTGGCGGTCTTTGGGCTCGCGGCATCGCCGATCGTGATGCTGGCGCTGCCGTTCGCCTTCCTCGTCGGACTCGCCTTCGCATCGGTCGGGCTGATCATGACCGTGCTCGCGAAGAACTGGGACTTCTTCAGCTTCTACATGACGCTCGTCATGACGCCGATGACCATGATCTCCGGCGTCTTCTTCCCCGCCGAGCAGCTGCCGCGCGCGGTGCTGGCGGTGGCGCAGGTCCTGCCGCTCTATCACGGCGTCGAGCTGGTGCGTCCGCTGGTCGCCGGGCGCCTGCCGGATCAGATCCCGCTGCACGTCGCAGTGCTCGTCGCCTACGCCGCGGTCGGATACGCTATCGCCATCTACTTCGCGCGCCGCCGGTTCTCCGCCTGATGCTCTGGCTCAAATCCCTGCACATCGTTTTCATGGTGACGTGGTTCGCCGGGCTTTTTTACCTGCCGCGGCTTTTCGTCTACCACGCGATGGCCGACGACGCCGTNTCGCGCGGGCGCTTCAAGATCATGGAGCGCAAGCTCTACTGGGGCATCATGACCCCCGGCGGCGTGTTGACCATCGTGTTCGGCGTCTGGCTCTGGCTCGGCTGGTTCCGCGGGGCGTCGGGCTGGTTGCACGTGAAGATGGCGCTCGGCGCCCTGCTCGCGGCCTACCACGTGTGGTGCGGCATGCTGCTGCGGGACTTCGCCGCCGATCGCAACACCAAGAGCCACGTCTGGTTCCGCTGGTTCAACGAGTTCCCGGTTATTGTCCTCATTGCCGCGGTGCTGGTCGTTGTCTTCAAGCCGATCTGAAAACTTCTTTGCCACGTGCCCGCGCGGCCTCGAGCCGCTGCTGGTGCAAGAGCTCGAAGGCCTCGACATTACTGCCACTGCGGTGCCGGGCGGCGTGGCTTTCAGCGGACCGTGGGACGCGTGCTATCGAGCCAATCTCTGGTCGCGTATTGCATCGCGGATTCTCTGGCGCGTAGGAGACTTCGCCTACCGCAACGAGCACGATCTCTACGACGCGGTGAAGGCCATCGACTGGCCGCGTTATTTCCGCGTCGAGCGCACCCTGCGCGTCAACGTTACCGCACAGAAAAGTCCGTTGAAGAGCCTCGAGTTCGCGACGCTGCGCATCAAGGACGCGGTTTGCGATCGCTTTCGCGACAAGCTGACCCAGCGCCCGAGCGTGGATCGCGCCAATCCCGATGTGCGAGTGCACGCGTTCCTGGAAGCCGATAAGGGGATTGTCTACCTGGATACGTCCGGCGAGCCGCTCTTCAAGCGCGGTTGGCGCGCCGGGGCGGCCGACGCACCCCTGCGCGAGAACCTCGCCGCCGGGATCCTGATGCTCGCCGGCTGGAAGCCGGACGAAATCCTGCTCGATCCGATGTGCGGCGGCGGCACGTTCCTCGTCGAGGCCGGCGCCATCGCGCGCGGCCGCGCGCCGGGTGCCAGGCGCGCTTTCGGCTTCGAGAAGCTGGCGGCCTTTGACGCCGGCATTTGGGAGCGCGTGAAACGCGAACAGCGCGAAGAGGAGAGGGCGCCCGCGCTGCATGGAAGCGACACGGACCCGCGGGCGCTGAATGCGGCGCGGAAAAATATTGCTGCCGCGGGGGTGGAACGTTGGACGAAGCTCGAGCGCAGCGACGTCCTCACGCGCTCGGCACCCGCGCCTGCAGGCGTGATGGTGATGAACCCACCGTACGGCGAGCGCATGGGCAGCGCAGAGGAGCTCGCGCGCTTCTATCCGAAGCTCGGCGATCATCTGAAGAAGAACTTCGCCGGCTGGCGCTGCTACGTGTTCACGGCTGATTTGCGCGCCGCGAAACTCATCGGCCTGGCGCCGTCGAAGCGCATCCCGCTATGGAATGGCGCGCTGGAGTGTCGGCTGTACGAATTTGAGATCGTGAGCGGCAGTCACCGCCGGCCCAAATGATCCCAGGCGGGATTGCCGCCGGTAACGCGCGGACCGTAGGCGTATTTCAGACGTGACACGCGCGTGCCCGCCTTGTGAACGAGGAGCGGCTCTTCACGGGTGGCATCCTGAGGCGCCCAGCTCTGCCGCAGCTTGCGCATCAGGTTCAGCGCATCGAAGGGGGCCTTCACCTTGACGTCGTTGTCGAAGTACACATACACGTCTCGCCCGTCGCGGTCCCAGGAACGGATGCGGCGCGCCCAGCTGTCGAGCGCCTTGTCGGAATAGCCGCTGGTGTAGATCTTGATGTCGCCGTGCAGGCGCACGTACACGAAGTTGGAAGTGACATGGAACATCTTCGGCCACTTGCCGGCGGTATCTGCGACCACGAGGCCGATGTCGTGCTGGCGCAGCAAGCGCACGAACTCGCTCGTCATGAAGCTCGGATGCCGCACCTCGACGGCGTGGCGAATGGGGCGATTGGCATCGATGGCCAGTCGGGAGCGGCCGATCATGCGGGCGTCGCGCTTGCGGGCGAGAGAGAGCGCGGCTTCGCTCGTCCGTGGCAGGAGGTCGAAGAAGCGCTCGAGACGCTCGGGCTTGTACTGGAACATCGGCGGGAATTGCCAGAGGAAGGGGCCGAGCTTGTCGCGCAGGTTGAGGATGCCGGAGGCGAAGAAGTTGGCGAGCGGCTTCTCGATCTTCGAGAGCCGCAGCATGTGCGTGATATAGCGCGAGCCCTTGACCGCGAAGAGGAAGCCCTCCGGCGTCTCGCGGTACCACTGCTCGTAGTACTCCGGCCGCTGCAGCGAGTAGAACGAGCCGTTGATCTCGACGGTGGGAAAGTGGCGCCCGCAGAACTCGAGCTCGCGGCGCTGCGGCATGCCTTCGGGATAGAACACGCCGCGCCACGGGTCGTAGCGCCAGCCTGAAATGCCGATGCGGATCATGTCAGGCGAACTTGAGCTTCTTCCACTCCTCGAGCTTCTGCACGCGAGCGAGCTGCTGGTGGTCGGTGAGGTCGAGCGAGAGCGGCATCATCGAGACGTAGCCCTGCTCGAAGGCCCAGCGGTCGGTGCCTTCCTCGGTCGCTTCCACCGGCACGACCGTGAACCAATACTGCGTGCGTCCCATCGGATCCTTGGCCGGCACCGTGCGGCCGTCGTAATGACGCAGCGATTGGCGCGTCCACATCGTGCCGCGCGGCTGATTCGGAGGAAAGTTGACGTTGACGAGACAGAGCTCCGGGATCGCCAGCAGCATCTCGAGCACCGAAGCGACCCAGGGCTTGAGCATCTCGAATGCAGGTTGCTCGCCCGGGGTGCTGAACGCGATGCCGCGCAGGCCGAGCAGCGCCGCCTGCTTGGCGCCCGCCAGCGTGCCGGAATGCCACACGGCGTTGCCCAAGTTAGTTCCAAGGTTGATGCCCGAAAGTACGAGGTCGACCTTTTCCCACAGCGTCGTGCCGATCATCACGCAGTCGCCCGGCGTGCCGTTCACGCGATAGGCCTCCAGGCCCGGCACGGGCAGGGTCGTGCGCTTGTAGGTCACCGGGCGCGACGCCGTAATCGAATGACTGGCGGAGGACATCTCCACGTCGGGCGCTACGATGCGCACTTCGCCGAATCGGGACGCCACTTGGGCCAGGGCGGCTATGCCCGGGCTATAGACGCCGTCGTCGTTCGTGATAAGGATGCGCATGGTCCAGCCTCGTCGATGAAACGATTAACCCTGATGCAGCAATTACCGTGCGCGTCACTCTGATCCATAACCCGGGCGCCGGTCGGCAGGGTGAGGACGATGCGGCCCAGCTCGAGGGCTTTCTCGCCGACCACGGCTACGACGTGCGCTATCAGTCGGCGAAGGAAGGCGGCTGGAAGAAGGCCCTGAAGAAGCCCGCGGACATGGTGGTCGTCGCGGGCGGCGACGGCACCGTAGCGAAGGTGATGCGGCGCATGGTCGGCCGCGGCATTCCGCTCGGACTGCTGCCGTCGGGCACCGCAAACAATATCGCGCGCACCCTCGGACTCCTCGATCGTCCGTTCGAGGACCTCGTGCGCGGCTGGCAGCGCGGCCGGCGCGTGAAGCTCGACGTAGGTCTGGCGAAGGGGCCCTGGGGCGAGCGCTACTTTGTCGAAGGCGTCGGAGCCGGCGTGTTCGCGAGCCTGCTCGCCAATCCGTCGACCGCGCAGATCAAAGGCCGCAAGAACGCCGTCGAGAAGGCGCTAGACCGCCTGCGCTCGCACGCCCAGGCGTGCGAGCCGATCGAGCTCTTTGCGCGCCTCGACGGCAAGGACATCTCGGGCCGCTACCTGATGATGGAAGCGCTCAACCTGCGCTACGTGGGGCCGAACCTGCATCTCGCTTCCGAGAGCCAGCCCGGGGACGGCCACTTCGATGTGATTCTCGTCACCGAGGCCGAGCGCAATCGGCTGCTCTACTACCTCGAGCACTGGCAGGACAACCGCGAGCGCCTCGCGGTGCTGCCGACCTTGCGCGGGCAGCATTTCGAGCTGGAGTGGAGCGGCTTTCCGCTGCACATCGACGACAAGCTCAAGCCCGGGCCGAAAATGAAGCCGAAGGAAATCGCCGGCATCGTGGAAGCACGGCTCGACGGCGATACGGTCGAGTTCCTGGTGCCGAGTAGGGGCTGATCGCTAGGCGGGCTGCGCCTGCGCCTGTCCGCTCCAACGATAGACCAGGCCGGCAAGGACGGCGCCGGCGAGTGGCGCGACCCAGAACACCCACAGTTGCTCGAGCGCCCAACCGCCGCTTATTAGCGCGGGGCCGGTACTGCGCGCGGGGTTCACGGAGGTGTTGCTGACTGGAATGCTGATCAGGTGGATCAGCGTGAGCGCGAGCCCGATGGCGATCGGGGCGAAGCCCTGCGGCGCGCGCGCATGCGTCGAGCCCAGGATGATCATCAGGAACATGAACGTCATGACCGTTTCCATGATGAGCACCGCACTCAGGTCGTAGTGCCCGGGCGAGTGCTCACCGTAGCCGTTCGACGCCAGGGCGCCCGACATGTCCACCGGGCCTTTGCCCGAGGCGACCAGGTAAAGGAGTGCCGCGGCGACGACGGCGCCGAGGACCTGCGCGATCGCATAAGGGAGAACTTCGTTCCAGCCGAAGCGGCCGCCGGCCGCAAGCCCGACGCTGACCGCCGGGTTGAGATGGCAACCCGAGATGTGGCCGATGGCGTACGCCATCGTGAGCACCGTCAGGCCGAAAGCCGCGGACACGCCGAGAAGCCCGATGCCGACGCCGGGAAACGCGGCGGCGTAGATCGCGCTGCCGCAGCCGCCAAAGACCAGCCAGAACGTGCCGATGAATTCGGCGATGGTGCGAACGCGCAGCGTCATGTTGCCTCCCGTGGAAATGAAAAAGGCCGCGGATGCGGCCTTTTTTCGAGTGCTTGAGTCGAATTCAAACGATGTCCAGGTGCTCGATGCCCTTGTTGAGATCCTTGTCCTTCGCCATCTTGCTGTTGAGCTTGATGTTGAGGCGCACCTCGTTGGTCGAATCGGCGAAGCGCAACGCATCCTCGTAGCTGATGCGGCCGTTCTCGAACAGATCGAAGAGGGCCTGATCGAAGGTCTGCATGCCGAGCTCGCGCGACTTCTTCATGATCTCCTTGATGCCGTGGATCTCGCCCTTGAAGATCAGATCGGAAATGAGCGGCGAATTGAGCAGCACTTCCACCGCGGCGGCGCGGCCCTTGCCCTCTTTCAGCGGGATCAGGCGCTGCGAGATCACCGCCTTCAGGTTGAGCGACAGGTCCATCAGCAGCTGATGGCGCCGCGCCTCGGGGAAGAAGTTGATGATGCGGTCCATCGCCTGGTTGGAGTTGTTCGCGTGCAGCGTGCCGAGGGCAAGATGCCCCGTCTCGGCAAAGGCGATGGCGTGCTCCATGACTTCCATGTCTCGGATCTCGCCGATCAGGATCACGTCGGGGGCCTGGCGCAGCGTGTTCTTCAGCGCCGCTTCCCAGGAGTCGGTGTCCACGCCCACTTCCCGCTGCGTGATGAGGCAGTTCCTGTGGGGATGGACGTACTCGACCGGGTCCTCGATGGTGATGATGTGGCCGTGCGAGTTCTCGTTGCGGTAGCCGATCATCGCCGCGAGGGTGGTCGACTTGCCGGAGCCGGTGCCGCCGACGACCAGGCACAGGCCGCGCTTGGTCATGATCACGTCCTTCAGCACCGGCGGCACTTTCAGGTCGTCGAAGGTGGGGATGGTGGTGGTGATGACGCGCATCACCATGCCCACCTGACCCTGCTGCACGAAGCAATTGACGCGGAAGCGGCCGATGCCGGTCGGGGCGATGGCGAAGTTGCACTCCTTCTTCGCTTCGAACTCGGCGGCCTGCTTGTCGTTCATCACCGCGCGGGTGAGCATCGCGGTGTGCTGCGCCGTGAGCGCCGTCTGCGATACCGGCGTCATCTTGCTGTCGATCTTCATCGCCGGCGCGAAGCCTGCGGTGATGAAAAGGTCCGATCCCTTTTTCGCGACCAGGGCGCGCAGCAGGTCGTAGATGAACTTGGTTGCTTGTTCGCGTTCCATAGTCGATTTACCCCGCGAAGTTGTCCTTGTTGGCGGCCTTGCCGCGCGCCTCGGCCATCGAGATCACGTTGCGCTGCACGAGCTCCTGCAGGTTCTGGTCGAGCGTCTGCATGCCGATGTTGCGGCCGGTCTGGATCGCCGAGTACATCTGCGCGATCTTGTTCTCCCGGATCAGGTTGCGGATCGCGGGGGTGCCGATCATGATCTCGTGCGCCGCGCAGCGGCCCGCGCCATCCTTGGTCTTCAGCAGCGTCTGCGAGATCACGGCGCGGATCGATTCCGACAACATCGCGCGCACCATATCCTTTTCCGCCGCCGGGAACACGTCGACGATCCGGTCGACGGTCTTGGCCGCGGAAGAGGTATGCAGGGTGCCGAACACCAAGTGGCCGGTCTCCGCGCCGGAGAGCGCAAGGCGGATGGTCTCGAGGTCGCGCATCTCGCCGACCAGGATCACGTCCGGGTCTTCGCGCAACGCGCTTCGCAGCGCGTTGGCGAACGACAGCGTGTGCGGCCCGACCTCGCGCTGGTTGATCAGGCACTTCTTCGACTCGTGCACGAACTCGATCGGATCCTCGATCGTGAGGATGTGGCCGTGCTCGCTCTCGTTCTTGTGGTTGACCATGGCGGCGAGCGTCGTCGACTTGCCCGAGCCCGTGGGCCCGGTCACCAGGACCACGCCGCGCGGCTGGTCGGCGAGCTCGGCGAAGATCTTCGGCGCCTTCAGGTCATCGAGCGAGAGGATCTTCGAGGGGATGGTCCGCATCACGGCCGCTGCGCCGCGGTTCTGCACGAACGCGTTCACCCGGAAGCGCGCGAGGTTCGGTACCGCGAACGAGAAGTCGCACTCGAGGTTTTCCTCGTAGAACTTGCGCTGCCCGTCGTTCATGATGTCGTAGATCATCCCGTGCACGTCCTTGTGCTCCATCGCCGGCACGTTGATGCGGCGCACGTCGCCATGCACGCGGATCATGGGTGGCAGGCCCGAAGACAAATGCAGGTCCGACGCCTTGTTCTTGACCACGAAGGCGAGCAGCTCGGTGAGATCCATTAAAATTCCCCCTAGGCGCGGAAATCGAAATTTCCGCAGGATTTCAGGGCATTATGAAGGCAATCGCAGACAACCTGCAAGCCGTGACAGAGCGCATTGGTCGGGCGGCGAAAGCCGCTCGTCGCGCTGTCGATTCGGTCACGTTGCTCGCAGTGTCGAAGACCCACCCGGCGGCGCGCATCGCCGAGGCACACGCCGCCGGCCAAGGGGCGTTCGGCGAGAACTACGTGCAGGAAGCGATTGAAAAAATGGCTGCCTTGCCGGCCGCGCTGCAATGGCACCTGATAGGGCCGCTGCAAAGTAACAAAACCCGCCTCGCCGCCGAGCGCTTTCAATGGGTGCATACCGTCGATCGTGAAAAAATTGCACGCCGGCTCTCGGAGCAGCGGCCGGCGGGCTTGCCCCCGCTGAATGTGCTCATCCAGGTGAACGCTTCCGGCGAAGCCACGAAGAGCGGTGTAGCGTTTGCCGATGTACTGGATCTCGCGAAGACCGTGGCTTCGCTGCCGCGGCTACGGCTGCGGGGCCTGATGGCAATCCCCGAACCGGGCGCACCGCGCGAACGCTATCGCGAGGTCCATGAAGTCTTCTGCGCGCTGAAAGGCGAGTTCAGATTCGATACCCTGTCGATGGGGATGTCCGACGATCTCGAAATCGCGATCGAAGAAGGCGCCACGATGGTTCGCATCGGCACCGCAATTTTCGGTGCGCGTCGTAAAGAAACGAGCGCGGCTTGAATATCGCGTTCCTCGGCGGCGGCAACATGGCGAACGCCCTGATCGGCGGCCTCGTCGCCAAGGGCACCGATGCGCGCTCCATCTCAGTGGTTGAAGTGAGCCCCGCCGCCCGCGAACGCCTGGGCGCGAAGTACCCCGTGCACATCTCCACCGCGCCGGATGCAGCCGTGCAGCGCGCCGACACGTGGGTGCTGGCCGTGAAGCCCCAGGACATGCGCTCGGCGCTGGCCTCGCTTGGCGCGAGCGTGCAGAACAAGCTCGTGATCAGCATCGCGGCCGGGATTCGCTTCTCGGCGCTTTCGCGCTGGCTTGGCGGCCATCGCCGCATCGTGCGCTGCATGCCGAACACGCCCGCGCTGGTCGGCGCCGGCATCACCGGCCTCTACGCACCTCCGGAAGTGGGAAGCGACGATCGCAAGGCGGCGGAAACCATCTTGCGCGCGGTGGGCGAAGTGGTTTGGGTGGCCGATGAAAAGCTGATCGACCCGGTGACCGCGGTCTCGGCGAGCGGCCCGGCTTACGTTTTCTGGTTCATCGAGCAGCTCGCGGCTTACGCGGAGAGCACGGGAATCCCGCGCGAGGAGTCCTTGCAGCTCGCCAAGCACTGCGTGCTCGGCTCCGCCAAGCTTGCGATGGATAGCCTGGAGCCGCCCGCCCAGCTGCGCAAGAACGTCACGTCCAAGGGCGGTACGACCGAAGCGGCGCTGCGCGTTTTCGATGAAGAAAAACTCGGCGAGCGCTTCGCCAAGGCCCTGGCGGCGGCCACGCGCCGCGGCGCCGAGATGGGCGACGAGCTCGCAAAGGACTGAGATGTTCGCCCAGATCGCCACCTTCCTCATCGACACGATCGTCTCGTTCCTGGTGTTCCTGCTGCTCGCCCGCTTCCACTTCCAGTGGCTGCGCGTGCCGTTCAGGAATCCGATGGGCGAGTTCCTGCTCGCGACCACGAGCTGGATCGTCATGCCCGCGCGCCGCNTCGTCCCGGGCCTCGTCGGCCTCGACCTCTCCACGCTGATCCTCGCCTGGCTGCTGCAGGCATTTGGCCTCTGGGCACAGGCCGCCATCGCGGGCGCCGAGCCGAGCGGTCTCGCCATCGCGGCGATCGCGGGCGTCGACCTCGTGCGCTACAGCGTGTACATCCTCGTCTTTGCGGTCTTCGTGCAGGTCGCGATCTCGTGGATCAATCCCGACGCGCCGCTCGGCCCGCTCTTCGACATGGTGACGCGGCCTTTCCTGCGGCCGCTGCGCCGCTTCGTGCCGCCGGTGGGACGTGTGGACCTCACGCCGATGGTCCTGCTCATCATCCTCTACGTGCTGCTCATTCCGCTGAACCACCTGCGGCTGGCCGTCGCCGGCCTATGATCCTGGAGCTCCACGTGCAGCCCGGCGCGAAGCGATCGGAATTCGCCGGTGAGCATGGCGGGCGCATGAAGCTGCGGCTCGCCGCGCCGGCGGTGGANGGCAAGGCGAACGAAGCGCTGGTGGAGTTTTTGGCTGACTACTTCGGCGTGCCGCGACGCAATGTGTCCATCGCATCCGGGTTGAAATCGCGCCAGAAGCGCGTGGTCATCGAAGGCGTCACCCAGGAAACTAAGTGGAAAACGACGAGCAAGGCCTGAAGACGGTCGCCACGGTCGTCTACGCCCTGCTGGCGGCGGGTTTCTTCGTCGGCATCACCTGGATCGTGGCGGTGATCATCGACTATGTGAAGCGCGATGATGCCAAAGGCACCTGGCTCGAATCGCATTACCGCTGGCAGATCCGCACCTTCTGGTTCGGCCTGCTGTGGGGCGTGATCGGCGGCATCCTGTCGCTGATCATCGTCGGCTTCATCGTGCTCGCTGCTGATGCGATCTGGATCATCTATCGCATCGTCAAGGGCTGGCTGCGGCTCGCCGAGCGGCGAGAGGTTTCCTGACGAAACGCTGTTCCTCGGCATAGGGGAAGACGTCTTCCTGCTCGCCGGAGCGCACGATGTCCTGCTTCCCCTGCCAGAACTGTGGATCGAGTAGATCCCGGTGGTGCTCGTAGAAGATCTCGCGGGCGCTCGGGTCGGAGACGAGGAAATGCTCGAACTGCTCGGGAAACACATCCTGCTCGCCGACGCGCCAATACGGCTCGGCGGCGAGCTCCTCCTCGTAGCTTCGCGCCGGCGGAATGCGCAGGAAATTCACTTCACCCATCGGCTGGATCTCGTCGTAGTCGTAGAACACGACGCGGTCGTGGCGCGTGACGCCGAAGTTCTTGAGCAGCATGTCGCCGGGGAAGATGCCGGCGCCCGCGAGCTCCTTGATCGCCTGCCCGTATTCGCGCAGCGCCGTGCGCAGGCCTTCTTCGTCCCCGCCGCGGCGGCAAGCTTCGACGTAGATGTTGAGCGGCTCCATGCGCCGCTCGATGTACACGTGGCCGATGACGAGCTCGCCGCGGTCGAATTCGACCTGCGAGGCGCATTCGGTCTTCAACTCCTCCACCAAGGCCGGATCGAAGCGCTCGACCGGCAGCGCGACGCGCGAGTACTCGAGCGTGTCCGCCATGCGGCCGACGCGGTCGTGCAGCTTCACCATCAGGTACTTGTCCATCACCGTCTGGCGGTCGGTCTCCTTCGGCGGCGCGAAATGGTCGCGGATCACCTTGAAGACGTATGGGAACGACGGCAGCGTGAACACGAGCATCACCATGCCCTTGATGCCCGGGGCAACGACGAAGCGGTCGGTCGAATGCTTCAGGTGATAGTGAAGATCGCGGTAAAAGAGCGTCTTGCCCTGCTTCGCGAGCCCGATCGCCATGTAGAGCTCCGCGCGCGGCTTCTTCGGCATCAGCCAGCGCAGGAACGATACGCACGCCGCCGGCACTTCGACATCGACGAAAAAGTAGGCGCGAGCGAATGAAAACAGCACGAGGAGCTGGTCCTCGCCCACCAGCAGCGCATCGACATACAGTTCGCCCTGCTCGTTCTGCAGGATCGGCACCGCGAAAGGCACTTCCTGGCTGCCGTTGATGATGCGACCAATGACGTAGGCGCCCTTATTCCGGAAAAAGAGCTGCCGCAGCACCTGCACCTGCAGGTCCGGATGCGCGCGGGCCGGCCGCGGGAAATGGCGGCGCAGCGCGCGCACGATGTTGCGCAGGTCGCGCTGCGGGTCTTCCCAGCGGTTCGCGAGCTCGAAGCTCTGCGCGATCTTGCGCAGCGTCGGCCTCAGGCCGTCCAGCAGCGGGTAGTAACAGGCGTATGTGGGCAGGTCGCCTTCGAGGTGCTCGGTCGCGATTGCCGGGCGCCAGAAGATGAATTCGTTGTGGTAATGCCGGCGGTGCAGGACCTCGCAGGCGACGGAGTTGTAGAAGGTCTCGGCGCACTCGGGCTGCTTGTGTTCGTGCAGGAGGCCGATGTAGGCGATCTTGATCGCCGGCCAGAGCGACTCGTCGCGTGCCGCCTGCTGGAAGTGTTGCAGGACATCCTCGACGGCCTCCTGCACCCGGCGGTCGTACATCTGGATGCGCTCGCGCGCGAGCTCGCGCCCCTCGCTCCACGCCGCCCTTTCGAACAGTGTTTTCGCGGTGCGCGCGGCCTCGCGGAACAGGCGGTAGTGCTTGTCGAAGCCGGCCAGAATGCACCGGGCGATGTCCAGCGGGAGGCTCGACCTGCGCTCCCGCTGAACCGCGACCGGTGCGACCGCGCTCACGCTAGGCGGCGAGCTTCGCCTCTTCCTTCTTCTCGTCGAAGAACTGCTCGTCTTCGGTCGAGCCATGCAGCGCCGTGGTGGACGCGTTACCGCCGGTGACGACCTGCGTGATCTCGTCGAAGTAGCCGGTGCCGACCTCGCGCTGGTGCTTCACCGCCGTGAAGCCCTTCTCGGCGGCGGCGAATTCCTTCTGCTGTAGCTCGACGAAGGCGCTCATGTTGTTGCGCGCGTAGCCATACGCCAGCTCGAACATCGAGTAGTTGAGGGCGTGGAAGCCGGCGAGCGTGATGAACTGGAACTTGTAGCCCATCGCGCCGAGCTCGCGCTGGAATTTGGCGATGGTCGCGTCGTCGAGGTTGCGCTTCCAGTTGAAGGACGGCGAACAGTTGTACGCGAGCATCTTGCCTGGATGCGCCTTCTGCACCGCCTCGGCGAACTTGCGCGCGAAGGCGAGGTCAGGATTGCCGGTCTCGCACCACACCATGTCCGCGTACGCGGCGTATGCCACCCCGCGGGAGATGGCTTGCTCGATGCCGTTCTTTACGCGG
>C688J14111_10000154_pt1 | contig 16426 bp, 12 predicted proteins | sample HopSoiMetagenom1_FD_14111 | JGI IMG/M metagenome (IMG submission 14111)
GCTTCTATGACATGGCTCCCGCCATGGATCCTACAAATTCCAACATTATTTATCTCGGCGGCTCGGCCAACGCGGACACCAATCCGGCACGTGCCACCTGCCGCAGCAACGTCCTGACCCGCACGCTTGACGGAACAAACTTCACCCGCATTGACACCGGCCTGCACGCCGATACGCATGCCGTCGCGGTTGCGCCTTCCAATCCCAACGTCGTCTACTTCGGCAGCGACGGCGGCGTGTGGCGCTCTTCCAACCAGGGTACAACCTGGTCGAGCATCAATACGGCCGGCTTCAACGCCACTCAGTTCCAGAGCATCGCCACGCACCCAACGGACCGTAATTTCTCCATCGGCGGCACGCAGGATAATGGCACGCCGTTCTACCACCCTGACGGAACCTGGACCCGTGCCGACTTTGGCGATGGCGGCTTTGCTCTCATCGACCAGAGCGCCACTGACACGACCAACGTCACCATGTATCACACGTATTTCAATCAGACCAACAATCTGATTGGCTTCGGGCGCGTTCTCACCACAGCCAACGCGCAGGATAACGGCTGGGGCTTCCTGGGCTGCAACGGTACCGTAGCTAATAACGGCTTCCGTTGCGCCGATACCGTGCTCTTTTACGCTCCCATGACGCTTGGGCCGGGAACGCCGAACACGCTGTACTTTGGTACGGACCGCCTGTACCGCTCCGTCAATCGTGGTAGCACCATGACGCTGGTCAGCCAGGGCCCGTTCCAGGCGGGCGTAGCCGTCAGTGCCATCGGCATTTCACCGCAGAATGACAACGTGAGGATTGTCGGCTTGCGCAACGGCGGGATTTTCGCCACCACCACCGGCGCCAATCCGCTCCTTAATGTCAGGAGCGCCTCGATGCCGGCGAAGTATGTGTCTCGCGCCGTTGTCGATCCCAACAACCCGAATACGGCCTATGTCGCGTTCTCCGGCTTCGGCATCGCGGGCCAGCAAATCTGGAAGACCACGAACCTCAATGCCAACCCGCCCACGTGGACCAATGCGGCCGCCGGCCTGCCTGATGTTCCATTCAACGGCTTCGTCATCGATCCGCTGAACTCCAACATGCTCTATGCCGGCAGTGACATCGGCGTGTTTGTCTCCTCCGATGGTGGCAACACCTGGAATCCGTTCGGCACAGGGCTGCCGCGTGTCGCGGTATTCGATATGGCTTTCCAGGGCCCCAACCGCTTGGTGCGTATCGCTACGCACGGACGCGGCGCATGGGAGATTGCAGCCGCCAAAGCGCAAGCTGTGGTTACCGTGGCTGCTTCGCCCACCACCTCTACCTACGGCGACAACGTGACCCTCACTGCCACGGTCGCCTCCAACGGTGTTCTTTCCAACCCAACAGGAACAGTCACCTTCACAGACGGCTCGCTCACTCTTGGTTCGGCCAGCCTGAGCGGCAGCGCCCCATTCACCGCTACATTCACCACTTCTCTGCTCACCGCCGGATCGCACTCTATCACCGCAACCTTCGGCGGCGACACCATCTTTGACGTCAGCCCATCCACACCCATCAGTGTGTCGGTGAACCCGGCGCCCCTAACAGTCACCGCGGCCAATACCAGCAAGCTCTATGGCCAGGCGAATCCGCCGCTCACCGGCAGCATCGTAGGCATCAGGAATGGTGACAACATCACCGCCACCTATGCCACCGCCGCCACGCAGAGCAGTCCGGCGGGGACTTATCCCATCGTGCCAACTCTGGTCGATCCCGACTCCAAACTGGGCAATTACACGGTCACCAGCAACAATGGCACGCTCACCATCAATCCGGCGCCACTCACCATCACGGCCGACAACAAAACCAAACTCCTGAACGCGCCTAATCCCGCTCTCACCGCCACTTACAGCGGCTTTGTGCTAGGTGAAGGGCCAAGCGTGCTCAGCGGCGTGCTTAACTGCGTCACCACGGCGGTCACCAACAGTTTCGTCGGCAGCTATCCCATTACCTGCTCGGGACAAACCTCAACCAACTACGCCATCACCTATGTCGCTGGAACATTGCATATAATCTTTGCGCCCAGCGGACTAGTGGATGGCGAACCCAGTCATGTCATCCTCCAACCTGTGGCAGCCGACGGTTCAAGCGTCTTCAAGTCAGGCCGCACCGTGCCGCTGAAGTTCCGCGTTGGGGACGTCAATGGAAACTCAATCGGTACGCCAGGAACTATTGCCAGTTTCCGGATCATCAGCGTGATCACGGGAACCGTCTCGACTCCGGTGGATCTGCTACCCAGTTCCACCACGCCCGATACCTCGTTCCGGTTTGATCCAACCGCGCAGCAGTGGATCTTCAACCTGAACACCTCGGGCCTGTCCGCGGGATCAACCTATGTGTTCAGGATTGGCTTGGCCGATGGTTCCAACATCGACCTGCAGTTCGGCCTTAGATAGAAAGATAGATCAGGTGGTACGCAAAGAGGGCGCATGCAGCCATGCATGCGCCTTTTCTTGTTAGTGCAGTGGGCCAGCGCGTTGGAAGGTGGCTAGATCATCTTCACCGTAAATCTGGCTACTAGCGGGTGCCCCATCCTTTCCCAGAAGTTGGCTCTTGGTTTTCAATTTCTGGGAAAGGGTGGGCTTTGTTCACTATTCCTCACGCACGCACTTCAGTCCACACAAAATGTCGTGGGCCGCTCAAAACGTGCACGTGCTGCTCTCGATTTTAACTTAGCAAGTCCCAACTGTAGCGCGTTGTGTCGCATCTATTCGATCTGTTCCCACCTCAAAGCAGTCCCAACCAAAACGTTCCACCGTAGGCGCGCAGCTTACACCGCATTCTTGCGGCTATCGAAAGGAGAAGTTGTGAAATTATCGGCCTCCGTAGTTCGTTTCAGTGCTTGGGCAATCTTGCTGGCAGCAGTTGCTCTCTTCAGTCCGTTGGCGGTCGCGGCGGACGTTTCGGTGTCAGCGCCGGCAAGTGGCGCAGTAGTGAATTCACCGTTTGTGTTGCAGGCAACATCGGCGACCTGCCTGTCGCAGTCAACGGTGAGCATGGCATATTCAATCGACTCAGGATCGGATACGGTGTTCAATCCCGCAACTTCGATTAATACTAGCGTGAGTGCGTCACAAGGAACACACACGTTGCGTGTGAAGTCCTGGGGGAACGGCACGTTCTGCGAAAAAGACGTCCCCATCACAGTGGGAACTGGAGTGTCGGTATCGTCGCCGGTGAACGGTTCAACTGTAGCGAGCACATTCCTGCTGCACGCGACGGCGGCGACCTGCGGCGGACAGAGCACAAGCAGCATGGCGTACTCCTTCGACAGCAACGGCGATAACGTGATCAATGCGCAATCCATTAATCAGAACGTCAGCACTTCAGCCGGTGGCCATCTGCTGCGCGTAAAAGCGTGGGGCAATGCCGGAGCGTTCTGCGAGACCGATTTGAATATCACCGTGGCGGCACAGAGTGTCACAATCAGCGCGCCGGCGAATAATTCAACGGTGCCGATAACCTTCCAACTGCAGGCCCAAGCGCCGACGTGCAACGGGCGATCGACCTCAAGCATGACCTATAACTTCGCTGGGCATCCCGACGCGCCGGCGTCGGCGGTGCAGTCAATCAATACACAAGTGGCGGCGCCAACCACGGGTGTTCAACAGTTGAACGTGAAGGCGTGGAACGGAATTGGCGACTTGTGTGAAACATCCGTGAGCATCGATGCAGAGAACACGGTGTCAAGTGGGATCGTTTGGCCCGCCAATGCCGGGAAATTCGGCAGCATTGAAGAGGAAGGCGCTTACGCCGGGGGAGTTTCTGGAGAATCCGCGCCCGGTGCATATCAGGCAGCGACCGATAATAATGACAGCAACCCCTGCGATAAGGGTGTAACAGTCCCTCCCGACCAAACCAATAATCTGTGGCTGACACAGCGCGACTGCGGTACCAATGGCGCCAAAACCGGCATGACAACGCCAGTTACGCCCCCTGGAACACCGCCCACCAATACAGCTGCCCGCGAGTACGAAGTCACATCCGCAACTGGTTCCTCCGGAGTTACTCCGGGAATACGTTGGTCTACCCGGCTAACCAGCGCCGCCAGCACTTTCCAGAATTTCGGCTTTGACGCCTACGTTTACTTCGAGAATGATGGAAGCCTCGACCGCACCGGAAGGCTTGAGCTGGACATCAACCAATCCGTCTTGAATCCAGCCACCAATCAATACGACCTCTACATCATGTCTCATCAATGCAACTTCGACACAGGCTTCTGGGAGGTTGGAGGCTGGCAGGCAACAGGACAGCGTTGCGGTGATCAGACCAATACCAGAAGCGGGTTCTCACCTGGCATCTGGCATCATGTCCAGATCAAAGCGCACCGGGTGAGCAGCACGATTGTCTTCGACCAGGTGGCTCTCGACGGCAATGTGCAGAACTTCACTTGTGGCGGAGGTGGAACTGGAAGCTGTACGCGGTCGGTCATCGCCAATGCTAACTGGCAACCTGACGGCCTGATCGTGCCTAACTTCCAGATTGACGCGCACCTCTCAAACGGATCAATATCCAGTCCGGTTAAGGTGTACGTTGACTCGTTCTATATCTATTACTGGTAACCCGCTAGAAAAGGGAAGCCCCTCAGGGCTTCCCTTTAGCGATAGGTAATTTATGACAGTGCGGGGGACAAATGCCTCCCCGCGTTTTTTATCAATCAGCCGCGTCCCCATCCTTTCGCAGAAGTTGGCTCTTACTTTTTCAACTTCTGGGAAAGGGTGGATTCGATTCACCATTCCTAGCGCGCCTTCACTCCACCAGGCAAGTGTCAGGGCACGACTTGAGCGCTTAGTCCGGTGCAAGCGTAGCGCACGAGGGCTGCGCAGTCGTGCCGCAAAGCTCTTGAAGATAACATTTCCTTGCGCCGCAGGCTCGCGCGCAGCTGCTCCCAGCAAGTCCTTTTTTGTTTGCTGGGATGCAACGCAGCGGAGCGCACAAAAAATGCACGGTTTTTGCAGTCCTAAATCGGACGTTGGAATCAGTTTTGGCTTCGTACACCGGCACGCGCAGCAGTCTACGCATTTCATCCCAGCTATTCGTTTCCCGCACATTTGCTAACGAAAGCGAACAGCCAGGGTCAAACCCACGGCAGAATCTGTATGATCTGCAATGGCCTATGGCTGCCCATCGCTGGCATGTGATTTACGGAATGTGATTTGCAAAATGTGAATTGCCTTGCTTTCGATTGGAAGCACCCCTTTGGCCTGGAAGGTTTTTGAGCATGTCACTACGCGCTGTCTCTAGCTTCCTTGTTGTTTGTCTTGCGTCGATCGCTGCCATGGGCCAGGAGCTGGCCCCGCCGGTGCCGGAGCGCTTTACCATCCATTCCAACGTCCTGAATGAAGATCGCGCGATCCTGGTACGAATGCCTGCGGCTGCGCAGGGGAAAAAGGACAAATACCCTGTCCTATACCTGACGGACGGCGATGGTCACATCAACGAGGTGGGCAGCATCGTTGATTTTCTGGCGTCCAAGAACCGTTGCGCGCCGATCATGATTGTGGGAATTCCCAACACTGACCGCACTCGTGATCTCACACCGACGCGCGCTGACCAGAGAAACGCCCAGGGCGCGGTGGTCCAGGCTGAACCAACCAGCGGCGGCGCCGATAAGTTCCTGGAATTTATCCAGACGGAGCTTTTCCCGGAGATCGAAAAGCGTTACGGCACCCAGCCTTATCGCATCTTTGCCGGACACTCTCTGGGCGGGCTGCTGGCGATCCATGCGCTCATCACGCATCCTGACATGTTCAATGCCTACATTGCCGTAAGCCCAAGCCTGCAATGGGACAATCAACACACCCTGCATCAGGCGCAACAATTTTTCGCCAAGCAAAAAGAGTTCAACAAGACTTTGTTTTTCTCCCTGGGGAATGAAGGCGCCACTCCCAACGCAATGGGCGAGGGATTTGAGCAGTTGCAGAAGACGTTTGCGGCCGGCACGCCCAAGGGCTTCATCGTGCGCTCAGCGCGATATCCTGACGAGGACCACGGCTCAACTACATTTCTTGCGCACTACGCCGGACTGCGCACCGTGTTTGACGGTTGGGTAATGCCCCGCGACCCGAATGGCCTTCCGGTTGGCGGACTCAAAGGCGCTGAGCAACACTACCGCGTATTGTCAGCGCGCTTTGGCTTTCCCGTCTCTGCGGAACAGACCATCAATCAAATAGGGTACAACCTACTGGGGCAGAAAAAGATTGACGACGCTCTTGCTGCCTTCAGGCGCAACGTGGAACTTTATCCCGGCTCAGCCAACGTTTATGACAGCCTGGCCGATGGTCTTGAAGCTCAGGGCAAAGCCGACCTGGCCCGCCAGAATGTGCAGAAAGCGGTAACCGTGGGCACAGAGACCGGTGATCCCCAGCTGCCGCAGTACAAGCAGCATCTGGACCACCTTGTGGCTGCCGCTGCGCCCAAGGGCGATCATGCCGCCGTCCAGGCAAAGTAACTGACGTTCCCTGCTGATACCAGCCGGGAGAAGGTCTTTGACAATTTAATGAGCGAGCCGCTACTGCGAAATGTTTCGGCTAAGGCGCTGAAGCGCCCTTCAGCTTTCTATCAAAAAACTCCGCTGTCGCCCGATAGCCGCGCACCCACGTCCGCCAGAGCAGGAAGTCGTGGATCTCGTCGGGGAAAATGATTTGTTCAAGGTCAACGTTCTGCTGCCGCAGACGCTGAATCAAATCAGTAGTCTGGGAGAAAGGAACGTTGCGGTCATCGTCGCCATGCATAAAGAGCACCGGAGACTTCCACGTTGCTACCGACGCAACCGGCGACGAATCAAACGCCAGCTTCTGCGCTTCTTTCAAGTCTGGCGCCTGCGTTGCACCGGCTTCCCAGCGCGAAAGAAACATTGACCAGTCATGCACGCCGTGGAAATCGACGCCGGCGGCAAAGATATCTGAGTTGCGCGCCAGGGCCAGCGCCGTGAGCAGGCCGCCGTAAGAGCCTCCCCAGATGCCGATGCGCTTGCGGTCAACATACGAAAGCGCTTGCAGATATTGCGCGCCCGCCAGCACATCTTTGTACTCAGCGGAGCCGCGCCAGCCGGCATTGGCGGCCTCACGGAAGGCGCGTCCGTACATTATGCCCAGGCGGTAATTGACTGAAAGCACCACGTATCCGCGGCTGGCCAGATACTGATTTTCCGCGTATGCGTTGTGATAGTAGTACATGTAGTGGAAGCCGGGCATCATCTGTCGCGGCGGGCCGCCATGAACAAAGATGAGCGCTGGGGCCGATGAAGCATGACTGCGCGGAACAAAAAGCTGGCCGTGGATTTGCAGCCCGTCTTCGCTTTTGAATGTGACAGTCTGCGGCTCAACAAGTTGGTCCGACGGGAAATCTTTTGGCAGAGCGCCGGCGGCGATCATCTCACGACCTTTATCGGTGAGGCGATACGGCATTGCCGGTGAAGTAGCGCTTGAGCCGAGACACACAATCGTCTTGCCGTCGGCCAGCATGATTGGATGCCACTCGATGGTTTTGCCGGAAATCAGCGACCCATGCTTCAGATAAAGTGTGTTAGCTCGGTTGAGGTCCTGCAGGATAGAGATAGAAACATGCCGGTGCTCCGTGTCTCCGTCGTTCGATGTATACAGGACTTCGCTCCTGTCCGGGGACAACTCCACATCTTCCACCTCATAATTGCCGGGGGTAAGAAGTCTTGGCGCACCGCCAGCTGTAGAAATCGCATAAAGATGGTTCCACCCATCCTGCTCGGAGCAAAAAACAATGCGTCCACCATCGGCAAACTTCAATGACTCACTGGCAAACGGCGGCAGCGAATCATTCATCTCTTTGCCGCTGTGCCACAACTCGCGTCCAACAATGTGTTCAACCGGCCCGGCTGCACGCAGGCTTGCCACGTTGGATGGGAGCGTGGTCTCAACCGTGGCCAGCCAGATGCCCCACGGCTGCCCGCGCACAGGAATAAGTGGCAAATGATTTTCAGCGCCGGGTGTGCGGATAAAAATGAGCTGTTTGCCGTCGGGCGACCAGCGCGGCGCAAAATCACGATCAACGCTGGGCGCAACGTAACGCACGCGCTGCTCAACCAAATCAAAGATCGCGATGAACGCATGGTCTTTTCTGCCAGTGCTGAACGCGAGATGCTTCCCGTCAGGCGACCACTGCGGCTCGCTTTCGTCGCCGCGCAATTCCGTAAGCTGGTGCGCGGGCTTGTCGGCAGCAACGTTGGAAATCCACAGATGATTCTTCGGTCCTACCCAAACCGCCGTCAGTCCATCGGGAGAAAGCTGGATGTCCTCGCAGTCTTCTTCACCGCAACCCATATCGCCCAGCAGTCTCGGCTTGCCGGTTTCAACGTCGGCGGCCCACACCTGTTGCTTGGGTTCCTTCGTCTCAGTTGCGGGATTCGCTACGTGACCTTCGCTGCTCACTTCCGATCCGCGCGCATAGACAACCGTCTTGCCGTCCGGCGTGAGCTTTACGGAAAAAATGTCCTGGCCATCGTCGCCCTGGTAATGCGTGACCTGCCGACCGGCAAAGTCAGGCGCATCGGCGATCCAGATATTGCGCTCGCCCTTGCTGTCAAAGACCCAGGCAATGCGGTTTGCTTTTGCCGCCGAAGTCAGCGCCGTCGGAAATGGCGAACTCATCACCTGTTCCAGAGTAAAACTGGGCTTAGTGGAGCTGGGTTGAGTGGAGCTGGGTTTACTGGAGTTGGGCTTTTGCGCGATGGAAGAAGTTGCAAGCAGCAGAATCAGAAGAGTGAATCGAAGGAGTTTCATCAGGCCGACATGATAACAGCCCGCTTACCTGATTTGCCTGAACTTAAGCGCAGATCAACGCGGTTTTTCCAGATAGCCGCTCACCAGCTCTGCGCAGGCTTCCACAAACCGCTGCTCGTCCAACGTAAACGTATCGGCAAAATAGCTGTTGATGTCAATCACTCCATAAAGCGCACCGCGGATAAAGATCGGCACCACCATCTCCGATTTCACCAGCGCCGAGGAAGCCTTATAGCGCGGATCATTCGCCGCGTTGTTCACCACCACGGTCTTCTTGCTGGAAGCTGCATCGCCGCACAGGCCTTTATCCAGTGAAACGCTTTCATGCGGATCAAAGCTGCCCACATGCGGCCCCAGGTTCAGGCTGCCAGGACGCGCCTTGTCCACCAGGTAAAATCCCACCCAGTTATAGCGCGTCATGGTGTCATGCAGCCGCTGGGCGATCCCATCCATCAGCGCGTCCAGCGTGCGCGCCGACTGCGCTACATAGCCGAAATCTTTCAGCAATTCCTGGTGCTTGGACATTTCTCTGAAACGGGCTGCGCGAACTCATGCCCCTGCTGCTTTTATATAGTCAGCAGGCGCGGCAAACAATGTCATTATGGGTTCTCTGCTGGGTCAAGCAACAGCCCCGCCGGAAATTGGGACAGCGACCTCAGCCTAGCGCTTCTTCTCCATATAGTTCCCTACCAGCTGCGCCACCTCTTCCGCAAAGGTCTGCTCCGCTTTGGTGAAGGTATTGGCGAAATAACTTTCAAGATCGAGCTCAGCCACGAGTTCGTGCTTGGCCAGAATAGGGACAACCATGTTCGCCTTCACAATTTCCGATCCGGAAAGATAACGCGGATCATTCGCCACGTCATTCACCACCACGGTTTTTTTCGTAGTGGCTGCAGCCCCGCAAAGCCCTTTATTGATGGGGATACGCGTGTTGGGGCTGAAGCTGCCCACATACGGGCCCACCACCAGCATTCCGGGATCGGCCTTGTCGACCAGATAAAATCCGACCCAGTTGTAGCGGGCCAGTTCACTATGCAGACGCTGTGATATGTGCGTCATCAGGGCGGTTGCGTTCGCCGCTGTATCAGCAAATGATCGGAACTCCTGGAGCAGTTCCTGGTGTTTTGACATTTTTAGTTTTCCTGGGCGTGCAAAAAGATTGTCCCAGTTATACATTTACAGCCACCGCGCAGCAACGTTATTTTGTCGCCGTGACCATCTGATTGCATTAACAAGCCGGCTCACTTCTGTTTCCGCCACGCGTCCAATTTGAAAACATCCGCTTCAGCCTTTACCCTTGACTGGATAACGATTGGGACAGCCTATGAAGATTTCTCGTTTGCGCAACCTCGCAATTGTCGTCGGACTTATATCGATAGCTCTCACCCTCAACGCACAGGACATTGCTTCTTTTGAAAAGCGGATCACCGTCAAGAAGCTGGCCAATGGCCTGACCATCGTGCTCATGGAACGGCCCGAAGCGCCGGTCTTTTCCTTCTATACGCGCGTTGACGCCGGGTCAGTCCAGGAAGTGCTTGGGATCACAGGCCTGGCGCACATGTTTGAGCACATGGCGTTTAAGGGTACGCATGAGATCGGGACCACGAACTGGCCGGCGGAAAAAGTGGCGCTGGAAAAAGTGGAAACCGCCTACGCCGCTTATTTGCATGAAAGGCTGAAAGAAGTTGGTCGCGATGAAAAAAAGATCGCGGAGCTTGAAAAAGCCTGGCAGGAGGCCGTGACTGCCGCTGAAAAGTACGTCGTTCCCAATGAGTTTGGTGAGATTGTGGAAAGCCAGGGCGGAGTGGGGCTGAACGCATCTACGGACCGCGACGAAACCACCTACTTCTATTCGTTTCCGCAGAACCGCCTGGAGCTCTGGGCTTATTTGGAGTCAGAGCGCTTCCTGGAACCGGTGATGCGTGAGTTTTATAAAGAGCGCGACGTGGTTTATGAAGAGCGGCGCATGAGCGTCGATAGCTCTCCTCAGGGCCGGCTTCTGGAGCAGTTTCTGCGCGCCGCATTTATCGCACATCCTTATGGACGCCCCGTGATTGGCTGGCCTTCTGACCTGCGCGCCTTTTCCGCCACTGACGCAATGAATTTCTTCAAGAAATATTACGTTCCTGCCAATATCGTAGTCACGGTGGTGGGCGATCTAAAAGCCGCACAGGCCATGCCAATCATCGAAAAATATTTTGGACGCATCCCGGCGCGTCCCGCGCCTGATCCGCTGCGGACCACGGAACCTCCGCAACAATCCATTCGGAGCATTTTGATCCATGACCCCAGCCAGCCGCTTTATGTTGAAGGCTACCACCGGGGAGATTTCCGCGATCCTGATGATCCCGTGTATGACGTGCTTGCCGACTTGCTTTCCAAAGGCCGCACCTCCCGGCTCTATCGTTCCCTGGTGCGCGATAAGCGCATTGCCATTGCCGCGCAGGGCGGTTCCTTTCCCGGCAATAAATATCCCAACTTGTTTTTCTTTTTTGCCGCGCCCAGCCAGGGCCACACTGCTGAAGAAATGGCCGCGCCTATCCATGAAGAAATTGAGAAGCTCAAGATGCAGGATGTGACCGACGAGGAATTGCAGTCCATCAAGACCCGTGCCAAGGCTGACCTGATTCGCGGCCTGGGCAATGATCAAGGCTTGGCCTTCCAACTGGGTGAGTATCAGGCGCTTTATGGTGACTGGCGCGAGCTTTTCCGCCAGATAGATGAAATCGATAAAGTCACCAAGGCCGATATTCGTCGTGTCGCCAATAAAACATTCCGTGAGGAAAACCGCACCGTGGCCAGCATGGAAACCGAAGCGCCAAAAAAGCAGTCAGCCGAACCGGCCAAAGGAGAGCAGAAATGAACAGGACAAAACTTTTGCTCTTCGTAGTCACGTGCTTGCTGATGAATGCGCTGGCGCTCGACACTGTTGCCCAAAAGGTGAAACCTGTTCCTCCAAAAGTTCCACAACCGGCAGCTACGCCTTCATCTGCACCAGCCACTTCATGGCAGAAAGTTCCTATACCGCCGTTGCCCCAATTTAAGCCGCAGGAGCCGCGCCGGGTCGAGCTCCCCAACGGAATGGTAATTTTCCTTCAGGAAGACCACGAGCTGCCGCTGATTGATGGCACCATACGCATCCGTGGCGGATCGCGTGAAGAACCGGCAGATAAAGTTGGCATGATCGCCCTTTATGCTGACGTGTGGCGCACCGGCGGCACCAAGAGTAAGACCGGTGATGAACTGGACGACTTTCTTGAAGCTCATGCCGCGCGCGTTGAAGCTTCAGAAAGTGCGGACTCCACGTTTCTTTCCTGGTCGTCGCTCAAGGAAAATTATGACCAGGTCTTCCCTGTCGTGCTCGATCTTCTGCAAAACCCGGAGTTTCGTCAGAACAAAATTGACCTCGCCAAGCAACAGTTTTTCAGCCTGATCTCGCGCCGCAACGACGATTCGGATGACATCGCGCAGCGTGAATCCACCAAACTGGCTTATGGCGCGGAAAATCCTTACGCTCGCACGGCTGAATATGACACCGTGGCCGCCATCACGCGTGAAGACCTGCTGCAATGGCACAAGCGCACCATCGCGCCGAATAATATGATTCTGGGCATTGCCGGTGATTTTGATTCGGCCACAATGGAACAAAAGCTGCGTCAGGCTTTTGGCGGCATCCCAAAGGGTGAGCCGTTTGTTCCGGCAAAGATCACTTTTAATAGTGCTAAGCCAGGGATTTATTTTGTCGAGAAGAATGACGTAAACCAGAGCTCTATTGAAATGGTCGATGTCGGAATCGATCGCCGCAACCCCGACTTCTACGCTGTTGAAGTCATGAATGAATTGTTTGGCGGCGGATTCTCTTCCCGCCTGTTCGTGGACATTCGCACCAAACTAGGGCTGGCATATTCCGTAGGCGGTGGCGTGGGCACAGCCTTTGACCATGACGGAATCACTCGCTTCGCCATGGGCACAAAAAGCGGCACCACTGCCGCTGGGATCGATGCCCTGCGCAAGGAGATGGAGAAGCTCATTACCGGCACTGTCCAGCAGATTGAAATGAAGAAAGCCAAGGATGCGATCTTGAATTCCTTCATCTTTGAGTTTGATTCCAAGCAGAAGGTCCTGGCGGAGCGCATGCGTTATGAGTTTTACGGATTCCCGCCGGACTTTCTGGAGCAATTCCGTGCCGGCATTGAAAAGGTCACGCCCGCTGACGTTGATCGCGTCGCCCGAAAATATGTCCATCCGGAAAAGATGGCGGTGTTGGTTGTCGGCAATGCAAAGGATTTTGATCGCGAACTTTCAACCTTCGGCAAGGTGACGCCCATCGATATCAGTATTCCACCGCCGAAGAAGGCGGGAAAGCCCGGAAGCAAGTAGCATAATTCGTGGCCGCAGATAAAAAATACGCAGATTTAAAAAAGCCGCGAGTCTCGCGATAAACACGAACATAGATTCGCGTATTTCGCGTCAATTCGCGGCAAATTATTTTTATCTGCGTTCAGCTTCGCAAATCTGCGGCTGAAATGGTTCGGCTAATTGCTAATTGCTAACTGCTTCCTTCGCGCAATGCTTCTCAAAAGCCTGCTTCAGCCGGGTGGCAATCGTCATGGGATCGCTGGTCTCAATGTCGTGGCGCTGCATCATGTAGACCAGTTTCCCGTCGCGCAGTATGCCTATCGAAGGCGAAGTTGGCGGGAATCCGGTGAAGTGCCTGCGGGCCGCGTCGGTCGCTTCCCGGTCCTGTCCCGCAAAAACCGTAATCATACGGTCCGGGCGGACGCCGCTCTGAATGGCCGCGCGCACTCCGGGACGCATTCTGCCTGCCGCGCATCCACAGATGGAATTCACCACCACCATCAGCGTGCCCTTTTGATTGATTGCATTTTCCACGTCGGCCGCGGTGCGCGCTTCTTCAATGCCGCCTGCCGTCAACTCCTGGCGCATGGGCGCCACCATTCCCTCTGGATACATTTTTTCTTCCTCCGATTGGTCTGCTCCTATTCTAACAATTAAAAACTCATTTCCATAGTTGCATCTCTCCTGTACTCTGTTACCAATCTTTTGAAAACCCAGGAAAACATCCCCCTTGCACCGTTGACCACTTTTCAGGTGGGTGGCCCGGCGCGATATTTTGTTGACGCCCATTCGGAACATGAGGTTTCTGAAGCGGTGGCATTTGCCTTTGCCCGCAAGCTGCCTCTTTTTGTCCTGGGCGGCGGCAGCAATCTTCTTGTGGCCGATAGCGGCTGGCCCGGCCTGGTCCTGAAAGTTTCTCTGGCCGGCGTGGAATTTGAAGGCGACCTCCAGAAAATGCTGTTTCACGCCTGCGCCGGTGAGAACTGGGATGACCTTGTGGCCCTCACCGTCAGCAAAAATTGCGGTGGCATTGAATGCCTGAGTGGAATTCCCGGCACAGTCGGCGGCACGCCAGTGCAGAACGTGGGCGCTTACGGGCAGGAAGTTTCACAAACCATTACCCGCGTCCGCGCGCTGGAGATCGCTACTGGCGCAGTGCTGGACTTCAGCAATGCCGACTGCGGCTTTTCCTATCGCTCCAGCATTTTCAATGGCACGCGCCGGGGCGAATTCATTGTGCTGGAAGTCTCTTACCGCCTTTGCCGCAGTTCCGAGCCAAAGATTGAATACGCCGACGTAAAAAACTTCTTTGCCGCAGCCAACATTGGAAAACCTACGCTGCAACAAGTGCGCGATGCCGTTCGTTCCATCCGCCAGAGCAAAGCCATGCTGCTGGTTGAAGGTGACGAAGACTGCCGCAGCGCCGGGTCGTTCTTCAAAAATCCCATTGTCAGCGCAGCCGAAGCCGACCGCATTCAATCCCTTGCCGAGAAGCGCGTTCCGGGAAAATCTATGCCACGCTACCCCGCAGCCGAGGGCCAAGTAAAACTCGCAGCGGCATGGCTGGTGGAGCAATCGGGATTCAGCAAAGGCTATTCGCTTGGGCCAGTCGGAATCTCGCGTAAACATACGCTGGCCATCGTGAACCGCGGCGGCGCAACGGCAAAAGACATTCTTGCCCTCAAAGACGAAATCGAGAAAAAAGTTTTTGATGTCTGGGGAGTGCCGTTGCAGCCGGAGCCGGTGTTTGTGGGGTTTTGAGAGCGTTATGCTCACCATCGATCGTCCTGGGTGCTGTATCCCTTACGCCATGTTTGCAGCTTATGATTCATTTCACCCCGGGACGCGCCATCCCGAGGCGAGCAACGCAAACTACTCTGCATCTTGATTCAGTTTCAGCGAAGCCGAGGGATCTGCCCCGCTGCATTCTAGGGTCATTACAAACTGCTTGGATCATGGGTGGCCCTGAAGAGCAGCGGAGCAGACCCTTCGCCCTCGCGTCTTGAACATGGGCAATAGTGAGGGCATGGCGTGCTCGGCTCAGGGTGGCGCGTTCAAGAGGACAGTGACTCGTGAGCGGGATATAGTAAACCCAGGAAATGCATTACTCGCCACTATCAAAGGCTCACCGTCGCATACATCGCTATCACTGTCCCCCGTCCCAAAATCCAATTCCAGCACAATCTCGTACTAGATATGTATCTTTCGTGCGTTTGATACATCTGAGAATTAGGCGGAAATCCGCCCACGCAGAATTAAAATAGAGCAAGGTGCACCAAAATATGCTGATCAAGAAACCAGGCGACATACCTTCATCAGAGATCACTCCCAAGCAGAGCTATTTGACGCGGCGCAAGTTTATTGCTGGTGCGGCTGTGGCCGGCGCCGCGCTGGCGGGCGGCTTTTACCTGCGGGAGCACATCGACAGTTCTGATACCGTCCACGCCGAGGGGCAAAAGTTGAACGGCATTGTGAAGAGTCCGTTCAGCACTTCAGAGTCGCCTACTTCTTTCAAAGACATCACTAATTACAACAATTATTACGAATTCAGCACGGACAAATACGAGCCGAACGGGCTGGCCAAGAATTTCCGCACGCGTCCCTGGACAGTTGCCATCGACGGCTTGGTCAAAAAGCCCAAGAAGCTGGATATCGACGCAATCATGAAGCTGGCGCCGCTCGAAGAACGCATCTATCGCCATCGCTGTGTCGAGGGCTGGTCCATGGTCATTCCCTGGGTTGGATTCCCTCTGAATGCGCTGATCAAAGCCGCCGATCCGCTACCCAGCGCGAAATTTGTGGCGTTCCAGACCGTGCTCGCGCCGGACCAGATGCCCAACCAGAAGCACCCTGACATACTGGATTGGCCTTACGTTGAAGGCCTGCGTATGGACGAAGCTATGCATCCATTGACGATCATGGCTGTGGGGCTTTATGACGAAGTTCTGCCTAACGTTGACGGCGCGCCTTTGCGCCTTGTCGTACCGTGGAAATACGGATTCAAGGGCATCAAGGCCGTCGTGAAGATCAGCTTCACAGACTTCATGCCGCCGACCACATGGAACAAAATGGCGTCGGATGAATATGGTTTCTATTCCAACGTGAATCCGCAGAAAGACCATCCACGCTGGAGCCAGGCCAGCGAGCGCCGTATTGGCGAGTTCCGCAAGCGCCCAACCTTGATGTTCAATGGCTATGGTGATCAGGTAGCAAGCCTTTACTCCGGCATGGACCTGCAAAAGAATTACTGATGAAACAGCTGCCGGAAAAGTTCGTCCGCGCAT
>C688J14111_10000155_pt1 | contig 16315 bp, 13 predicted proteins | sample HopSoiMetagenom1_FD_14111 | JGI IMG/M metagenome (IMG submission 14111)
ATCGACCCGTCAGCACCCAACCCCTCGGTCGAAACGCTACTGCACGCCTTCCTGCCGCACGCCTTTGTCGATCACACGCATTCGACCGCAGTGCTGAGCCTCACCGACCAGGCGGATGGCGAGAAACTGTGCGAAGAGGTCTACGGCAAGCGGCTCGGCTACGTGCCCTACATCATGCCGGGCTTCGCGCTCGCCAAGGCCGCGGCCGACGCGTTCGAGCGCGACCACTCGGTCGAAGGTCTGATCCTTCACAAGCACGGCATCTTCACGTTCGGGGCGGACGCGCGCGAAGCCTACGAGCGCATGATCGAGCATGTCACGTTGGCCGAGGAACGTCTGAAGCGCGGGCGCAAGACGCTCGTGATGGCGAAGCTGCCGGGGCAGATCGCGAATAGCGCCGAGGCCGCGCCGATTGTTCGCGGCGCCTGCGCACTCAAAAATGAAAAGATTGAGGGCGCGTGGACACGCATGATCCTCGATTTTCGCACCAATGATGCAATCGTGAATTTCGTCAACGGCGCGGAGCTTGCGCGCTATTCGCAGGCCGGCGTGGTGACGCCGGACCACACCATCCGCACCAAGAACTGGCCACTGATCGTGCCGGCGCCGGAAGCCGACGACCTCGACGCCTTCAAGGAGAGCGTGCGCGCCGCGGTCGCGGATTTCGTCGGCAAATACCGCACCTATTTCGAAGCCAACAACGCGCGCGTCGGCGGCATCAAGAAGCCGCTCGATCCTTTGCCCCGCCTCGTTCTCGTGCCGGGCCTCGGTCTCTATGGGCTCGGCCGCTCTGCGAAAGAGGCACACGTCGCCGCCGATCTCGCCGAAGCCGCGATCGAGACCATCACCGACGCCGAAGCGATCGGGCGCTACCAGGCCCTGCCCGACAGCGAGCTGTTCGACCTTGAATACTGGTCGCTCGAGCAGGCGAAGCTCAGCGCCGCGAAGCCGCTTCCGCTCGCGGGCCAGATTGTCGCCGTGACCGGTGCCGGCAGCGGGATCGGCACGGCGACCGCCAAAGCGTTTGCCGCCTTGGGAGCCGAGGTCGCGCTGCTCGACGTGAATGAGGCGGCCGCGCAGGAGAAAGCCAAGGCGATTGGCGGCGCGGCCGTGTTCTGCGATGTCACGGACGTAGGCTCCGTGAATAATGCCTTTGCGAAGGTGGTCGACACCTTCGGCGGCCTCGACATCCTCGTCTCGAACGCCGGCGCCACGCCGCCACAAGGCAAGATCGGCGAGGTCGACGAGGCCGCGATCCAGAAAAGCTTCGAGCTGAATTTCTATGGCCACCAGCGCGCCGCGCAGGCCGCGGTCAAGATCATGCTGGCGCAGGGCACAGGCGGGTGCCTGCTGTTCAACGTCTCGAAGCAGGCGGTCAATCCAGGCCCGAACTTCGGCCCCTACGGCTTGCCCAAGGCGGCGACGCTGTTCCTCTCGCGGCAATACGCGCTGGACTACGGAGTGGCCGGCATCCGTTCAAATGCCGTGAATGCGGACCGCATCCGTTCCGGCATCGTGACCGATGACTTCATCCGCGAGCGAGCCAAGGCACGCGGCGTCTCCGAGAAGGACTACATGAGCGGCAACCTGCTGCAACGCGAGGTCACAGCAGATGACGTCGCGCAGGCCTTTGTGTCGCAGGCGCTGGCATTGAAAACCACCGCCGATGTCACGACAGTCGACGGCGGCAACATCGCGGCGGCGCTGCGATAACGACAAGGGAGCGCATGGGGACAATCGCGATGGCGCTCTGCAGCGCGGCCGGCAGGCTAGAAGCAGAGCCGCACCATCGCGGAGGACGATCGTCGAGCACCGAAGCGGTCGCGCGCGAGCGACGCCGGAGGCACCGGGCATCGCCAAAAGATGCCAGTGACACAGGATGCTGATCAGGGCAGGCGTAATCTTTCTTGCATGTGTGCTTGGGATTGTGCTTAGCTTATTCAACTGACGGGCGTTTTCGGCCCGTACACGGCCTCGTTTCAGAGGGGCCTGAAGATGCGCGTCGATAGCGTGACCGTCGATGACGTCGGCCTGCGGCCCTCGCGTCTGCAATTCTCACAATTGATGGCGATCGTCGACGCTGCGCCGCCACCCGGCACCACGCCGACCGAGCAGACGCGCGATCTCATCGGCAAAGTAGCAGGCGTCTACGAAGGCATTCGTATCGGTGCCGCCGCCGTACACGGGCTGTCGATCGAGCTGCCGGAGGGCCTGTCGCTAGCGCGCGCCTCACCACCTTGGAGAACGGCAAGATCGCTGAGCTCGCGCTTGAGGGCTTTGAGGGAAAAGTCCCGCAGGGCCCAGTCAAGCTTGGGCGCTTTGCACTCAAGGGTTTCGATATTGCGAACCTGATGCGCACCGCGGCACAATTCTCGGGCCCGCGCCAAGACCCCTCGCCCGAACAGCTTCTTTCCCTGCTGCTGCTTCTTGATGGCGTCGAGACATCGGACCTCGTCGCGCCCTACAAGAACACGGGTAAACCGGTCATAGTCGATACGCTGAACGTATCGTGGGGGCAGTTCGTCGGTTCGATCCCAACCGCGCGCGTGTCACGGTGAAAATGAGCGGCCCGGTAGACGCGAGCGCTTCGGTGAACATCGATCTTGGCGCGGCGTGGAACGAAGCGGCCCGTTCATTTGCCGTACAGCCGGGCACGACTGAGATTGGCAACGTGCTGATCGCGACCCTCAGCTTGTCGCTTGCCAACGTGCAGCGCGCCGTCTTCTCGCTCAATCCGCTTCAGGCGCCATCATGGCGGCGCAGATCGAGGCGAGGCCAGTGGAATTCACGCTGCGCGATAACGGCGGCGTCGATCTCGCGATCCGCCAACAGGCTCGTCAGCAGAATGTCACGGTCGAGCATGCGCGCCGCGCGCTCACGGACAAGATTCGCGAGAATGCCGCGCAAATGGCATCGGCCAATCCCGATGTGATGGCGGTCGCGAGCGCGCTGACGCGCTTTATCGAGAACCCGCGCGGCACGCTGACCATCAAGCTCACGCCGCGCGGCAAGGTCGCGATGATGGACCTCCTCCAGCGATGAAGACAAGTCCGGTTGCGGGGCTCGCGCGCTTCCGGATCGACGCAGTGACGGGGCGCTAACTCTTCTCCGGCAAATTCAGCCGGATGTGGAGTTCGCGCAGCTGCTTCACCGTGACCTCCGAGGGCGCGCCCATCAGCAGGTCCTCGGCGCGCTGGTTCATGGGGAACAGCACGACCTCGCGCAGGTTCTCTTCGCCGCACAAGAGCATCACGATTCGGTCGATGCCGGGAGCGATGCCGCCGTGCGGCGGCGCGCCGAGCGACAGCGCGCGCAGCATGCCGCCGAACTTTTCCTCCAGCACTTCCTCCGGATAGCCCGCAATCGCGAACGCCTTCTTCATCACGTCCGGGCGATGATTGCGGATCGCGCCCGATGACAATTCGATACCGTTGCAGACGATGTCGTACTGGATCGCTTTCAGCGACAGCAGCGTGTCCTTGTCATTCGGGTCGAGGGCCAAAAACTTCTCTGGCTCGATGTTCGGCATCGAGAACGGATTGTGCGAGAAGTCGATCTTCTTCTCCTCCTCGCTCCACTCGTACATGGGAAAGTCGACGATCCAGCAGAACTCGAACCGGTCTTTCTGGATCAGGTCGAGGTCCTGCCCGACCTTGGTGCGCGCGGGGCCGGCAAACTTCACGAACACGTTCGGGTCACCCGCGACGAAGAAGACCGCGTCGCCCGCCTTGAGGCCGAGCTGTGCGCGGAGCTGCTCGGTGCGTTCCGGCCCGACATTGTTGGCGACGGGGCCACGCCCCAAGGTTTGGCCGTTTTCCTCGACGAAGAAGATGTAGCCGAGCCCCGGCTGCCCCTCTCCCTGCGCCCACGAGTTCATGCGATCGCAGAAGGCGCGCGAGCCACCGCCCGGCGCAGGAACCGCCCACACTTGATTCTTCGCGCTTGTCTCCAGGATACGCGCGAACACCTTGAAGCCCGAACCGCGGAAGATTTCCGACACATCCTGCATCTCGATCGGATTGCGCAGGTCCGGCTTGTCGGTACCGTATTTGGAGAGCGCTTGCGCGTAAGGGATCAGCGGAAACGTCTGCGTCACGGGTTTGCCGTCCGCGAATTCCTCGAACACGCCCCGCATCACCGGCTCGACCGCGCCGAACACGTCGTCCTGCGTGACGAAGCTCATCTCGACGTCGAGCTGATAGAACTCGCCGGGCGAGCGGTCCGCGCGCGCGTCCTCGTCGCGGAAACAGGGCGCGATCTGGAAGTAGCGGTCGAACCCCGAAATCATCGTCAGCTGTTTGAACTGCTGCGGCGCCTGGGGCAGCGCGTAAAACTTGCCGGGGTGCAGCCGCGACGGCACAAGAAAATCTCTCGCGCCTTCCGGCGACGAGGCGGTCAAGATCGGCGTCTGAAACTCGAAGAAACCGCTCTCGCGCATGCGGCGGCGGATCGAGTCGATGATCTGTCCGCGCTTGATGATGTTGTTGTGCAGACGCTCGCGGCGCAGATCGAGGAAGCGGTACTTGAGACGGATTTCTTCGGGGTACTCCTGATCGCCGAACACCGGCATCGGGAGTTCGTCGGCCTTGCTCAGCACTTCGATCTCGGTGGCGAACACTTCGACCGCGCCCGTCGGCAGATCGGAATTCTCCGTCCCGCCGGGACGCATGCGCGCTTTGCCGTCGACGCGGATTACCCACTCGGCGCGCAGTGTTTCGGCCACTTTGAACGCGGGAGAATCCGGGTCCGCCACGACCTGCGTCAGCCCATAATGATCGCGCAAATCGATGAACAGCACGCCGCCATGATCGCGCACGCGATGCACCCAGCCGGAGAGCCGCACAGTCTCGCCGATGTTGCTGTCGCGCAAAGCGCCGCAGGTGTGGGATCGGTAGCGATGCATTGAATCGGTCTTCGCACTGTTGGGAAAAGCGCGCGGAAAGGCGCATGCAAGGCCGTGTTTGTCAAGGCAAAGGGTCGACACGAGCCCTCGACAGAAACCGGATGATCTGCGAGTGACCGAGGTTCAGTGAGCAGGGCAAGATCATGCCGCAGATGACCACCGCGGAGGCAATCGTCGCGGGTCTCATCACGCATGGGCTCGACACCATCTACGCGCTCCCCGGCGTACAAAACGATCATCTGTTCGACGCGTTGTTCAAGATGTCCGACCGCATCCGAACCGTCCACACGCGTCATGAGCAAGGCGCGGCCTACATGGCGCTCGGCGCGGCGCTTGCGACCGGCAGGCGCCAAGCTTTCGCCGTGGTGCCGGGACCGGGATTGCTCAACGCCGGCGCCGCGCTGCTGACGGCATACTCGATGAATGCCCCCGTGCTCGCGCTGGTCGGGCAGATTCCCGATCGCGACATCGGTCGCAAGCTCGGGCAACTGCACGAGATCAACGATCAGGCGGGCATTCTGTCGCGTCTGGTCGACCACGCGGCGCTGGTTCCCAATGCCAAGGCCGCTCCGCGCATTGTGGCCGAGGCGTTTCGCGGCATGGCAACCGGCAGGCCAGGTCCGGCTGCGCTCGAATGCGCGATCAATGTGTGGGGCAAGCCGCGAGATGTGACGCCATGCGATCCGCTTCCGGTCGAGCAGCCGGCGGTTGACGAGGACGCGCTGCGCGATGCCGCGAAGCGGCTTGCCGTAGCGAAGAACCCGATGATCGTAGTGGGCGGCGGCACGCAGGACGCTTCACCCGAAGTCACCACGCTCGCCGGGTTGCTGCAGGCGCCTGTGCTGTGCGGCTTCCGCCGCGGTCAGGGCGTGCTCGACAGCCGCAATCCCCTCGCCGTGACGCTGCCGCTCGGCCATGAATTGTGGGGCGAGGCGGATGTCGTGCTGGCGGTGGGGACTCGGCTGTTCTTCCAGCACACGTCCTGGGGCGTCGATGATGATCTTGCAATCATCGCGGTGAATGCTGATCCGGAAGAGCCCACGAAGCATCGCAAGCCCACGGTCGCGCTCATCGGCGACGCTGCGCCGATCCTGCGGCGGCTGATCGATGCGCTCCCCGCGCAGAAACGCAAATCGCGCAAAGACGAGATGAACGAGCGGCAGGCGAGATGGCGCAAACGACTTTCCATACTCGCGCCACAGCTTGCGATCCTTGAAGCGATCCGATCCGAGTTGCCCGAAGACGGCATCTTCGTGGACGAGGTGACGCAAATCGGCTTTGCGGCGCGCCTCGCCCTCCCCGTCTACAAGCCGCGCACCTTTCTCTCGCCGGGCTATCAGGACAATCTCGGCTGGGGCTATGCGACCGCGCTCGGCGCGCAGAACGCGCGACGCGATGTGCCGGTGTTGTCCATCAATGGCGATGGCGGCTTCATGTACACGGCGAACGAGCTGGCAACCGCGGTGCGCCATCGGATTCCGCTGACCGCTGTCGTGTTCTCGGACGGCTCGTTCGGGAACGTGCGGCGCATCCAGGAGGAGAATTACGGCAACCGTCTGATCGCCAGCGATCTTGCGAACCCCGATTTCGTGAAATTTGCCGAAAGCTTCGGAGCTGCGGCAGAGCGCGTGCGCGCGCCGGAGGAGCTGCGCGGAGCATTGCGGCGCGGGTTTGCGCGCCGCGACGGCCCGACTCTAATCGAAATGCCGGTCGGGCCGATGCCAAGCCCGTGGGAGTTCATCCTGATGGGGCAGGTCAGAGGCTAAGTTATCATAACACAGGTTGATCAATAATTTATACAGCTTACTTCAATTACATTGTTGTATCTACCGACGTCCAAACGGCTTCCGGAACGCGCGACAGCGCCGCCCGACTCCGATAGAACCGCGTCATGGAGCCGATTACGACCACAAAGGAGCTGACTGCCGCCTGCACCCGGCTCGCGAAGCACGATTTCATCACCGTCGACACAGAATTTCTGCGCGAGACGACCTATTTTCCGATTCTTTGCGTCGCGCAGGTTGCAAGCGCCGACGAGGCAATCGTCATCGATGCGCTCGCCGAAGACATCGATCTCACCCCGTTCTTCAAGCTGATGGCGAACGGCAAGGTGCTGAAGATCTTCCACGCCGCGCGCCAGGACATCGAAATTGTCTGGCACCGCGCCAAGATGATCCCCCATCCGGTATTCGACACGCAAGTCGCCGCGATGGTTCTGGGTTACGGCGAATCCATCTCGTACGACCAACTCGTCCAGCGCATCACCGGCGACACGCTCGACAAATCGAATCGCTTCACTGACTGGACGCGGCGTCCGCTCACACCTGCGCAACTCAAATACGCGGTCTCCGATGTGACGCACCTGCGCGATGTTTATCGCGCGCTGTCAGCCGATATCGCCAAGCGCGGCCGCGCCGAATGGGTCGGTGAGGAAATGAAGATCCTCACCTCGCCCGACACCTATCGGATGGAGCCGGAGCACGCGTGGCAGCGCCTGAAGACCCGCGTGCGCAAGCCGCGCGAGCTTGCCGTCCTGATGGAAGTCGCGGCGTGGCGTGAACGCGAGGCGCAGGCGCGCGACGTGCCGCGCGGACGCGTGCTCAAGGACGAGGTGATCGGCGATCTCGCCGTACAGGCACCGACCTCGATAGAGAAGCTCGCGGGTTTGCGCTCGCTCCCGAAGGGCTTTGAGCGCTCCAAATGGGGTCATGATATTCTCGAGGCGGTGAAGCGCGGACTGACGCGCGATCCGAAATCGCTGCCGCTGCTCGAGCGCAGCCGGCAGGCCGTGAACGGCACCGCGACGCTCGAGCTGTTGAAGGTCCTGCTGCGCATGACAGCCGAGCGCAATGGCGTTGCCGCCAAGGTCATCGCGACGGTGGACGACCTCGAACAAATCGCCGCCAGCGACGATGCTGATGTCCCGGCGCTGAAGGGCTGGCGGCGCGAAATGTTCGGCGAGAAGGCACTGGCGCTGAAGCACGGTCAACTCGCCCTTGCGGTCGAGAAGCATCGCGTGGTGGCAGTCGAGCGATAAACCGCGACACCAAAGGAATTCTGTTGCGCCGGGTTCTCGGCTAGTGAGGTTTTGGCTCTTTAGAAAGGATCGTGTCATGTCTGCAGACGGCACCTGGAATCTCACAATGAATACGCCGATGGGCGAGCGGCGCAGCAAGCTTACGCTCTCGACATCCGGCGGCACGCTGACCGGCACGCAGGAGGCGGAAGGAAATACCACCGACATCAGCGGCGGTACGGTCAATGGAAACGACTTGTCGTGGCAAGTGTCGATCACCAACCCGATGCCGCTCACGCTGACGTTCAGCGGAACGGTTAATGGGAACACGCTGAACGGGACCGCGGATACCGGCATATTCGGCAGCTTTCCGTTCGAGGGAACGCGGGCCTAGCGCCCGTCATCGGCGCTGCTGCTGGGACCAATCAGCACAACGAACAAGACCGTCCTCGCCGTCTGTGGTAATCTCGCTCTCTCGGATCGAGGTTATCGCCATGCGCCTCGCCACACGCGATCTGCCGCTGCTGCCGCTGCTGCTGCCGGTCATTGCCATCGGCCTGTTTCCACTGGTCATGCTGCCGCTGCTGGGATTTCTCGGCTTCGTCGTCCTCGGCGTTCTCACCGGCTTTGCGGCCGTGATGTCGGAACTTGAGGAACAAGGTGCGCATACGGCCCATGTGGTCAGCCACGGCGGCCTCAACCGCTCCGAGCATGCAGGCCATAGCCTGGAAATGCAGAAGCTGATGCGATCGCTCTTCGCCGTGAAGATCGTCAGCGTCGGACTGATCATCCTCGGCGCCGGCGGCTTCATCATCCGCCAGTATAGCTAGCTCTCCATCACCGGCTCGCGGCCGATCAAGCGCGCCAGTTGGCGCAGGCGATTGAACAGGCGGTCGCCCTCAAGCGAGCGGAATTTGCCGCGGAGCTTCAGTTTCAGCTTGCCGCGCTCGACCACCATCGGCGTCTGCGGCAGCACTCCGGGCATCGATGCCGACGTGAGATAGGCGACCCGCAGTGCCGCGCCGAGCACGCGCGCGCGATCGAGCATGCGCGCGGAGGCAAGCTCGCGCACATGAGGCGAGAGCTCATCGTCGATCAGCCCAACGTGACGGAAGAAGACCGCGAGCGCCAGGAACGTGCGGCCCGGATGGTCGACCGCCACGAATGCGGCATTCGCGATGATGTTGAGCGACTGCTCGCCGCGATAATCAGGATGCGCGCGCCACCCAATGTCGGCGAGCAAGCATGCGGCATGGCGCAACCGCACCTCCTCGGCAGTTTCGTCAAGACCGGAGGACGCCATAAAACGATCGGTCCAGCGGATCAGCTCGTGGCCGTGCTCGGGCGAGCGGGAGCGCAGAATGTTGAGCTCCTGAGCGGCGGCGGTCAGGCCGTCCTTGGCGCGTTCGCGGGCGTTCAGTTCGGAATAGAGCAGGCCTTCGCGCACGCCGAGCGCGGAGATCACGATGTCGCGCGGACGCGCGATGCGCACCGCATGTTCGAGCACCAGGGCCGCATAGGCGAGCAGCGGACGCCGCGCCTCGTTGACCATCTCGATACGCGAGAGCATCTCGGGATCGACGCGGGCGACAAGCCGCGAGAACTCCATCGCCTCGCGCGCCGGTATGACATAGCCGTGCATCACATGGAGCGGATAGCCGGTCTGCCACATGTGCAGGCGCGCGAGCGCACGCCACGTGCCGCCCACCGCATAGAACGTCCGCCCTGCTCCCCGGCGCAGCAGCGGCACATCCTGAAGCGCCTTGCTCACGATCTTTTCGGCCTTCTTGACCGACCGATCCGCGAGATCCTGCAGCGCGAGACTGCCCAGCGGCAGTGTCACGCCACTCCGGACCGTCTGACCGCAAACATCGATCAGTTCGAGCGAGCCGCCGCCGAGATCGCCCACGATCCCGTCCGGCCGATACAATCCGGAGATCACGCCGAGCGCGGAATACTGCGCTTCCTGCTTGCCGGTAAGCACCGCGATGCGCTTACGGCAAATGCGCTCGGCCGCCGCAATGAACTCAGGGCCGTTCACGGCATCGCGGCACGCGGCTGTCGCAACACACCAGACCTGCTTGACGTCACCGATGTCGCACAGCCCGCGGAAGCGGCGGAGTGCTTCGAGCGCCTTCTCGACTGCATCAGCGGTCAACAGTCCCGTCGACTGCACCTCGCGGCCAAGCCCCGCGAGCACCTTCTCATTGAAAATCGGCGTCGGCGCGCGCGTCAGCCCCTCGTAAATCACGAGGCGCACCGAGTTTGAGCCAATGTCGATGACGGCGATCGGCGTGCCGTGATGCAAACGCCCTTGCGCGAAGCTCAGCGGTTTTGACCTAAGCGCGCTCGCGGCGGCGCGTAAGGCTACGGGGCGAGGACTCTTTGAGCGATTTGCCACGGCCCGAAAGACTCGGATTGGTCATGAAGTATTTGTGGGCGTTGAACGGCTCTTCGCCCGGCGCGAGCTTGATACGCATCGACGTGCCGTCGGGCAAGAGGTTCCAACTCTGCTCATTATCCTTGAGATTCGCGACCATGATCTGATCGAGCACCTGCTCGTGCACGGTGGCGTTGAGAATCGGGCAAAGCACTTCGACCCGGCGGTCGAGATTGCGCGGCATCATATCGGCGGACGAGATATAGACCGGCGCTTTCCGGTGGGGCAGTCCATGACCGCTGCCAAAACAATAGATCCGGCTGTGCTCCAGGAAGCGTCCGATGATCGACTTGATGCGGATGCGCTCCGACAGGCCGGGCACGCCTGGCCGCAGGCAGCAGATGCCACGAACAATGAGGTCGATCTCAACGCCCGCGCGCGAGGCGTCGTACAGCGCATCGATGATCTGAGGATCGACGAGCGAATTGAGCTTCATCCAGATCGCGGCGGGACGGCCTGCCTTTGCATGCCCGATTTCCTCCGCGACGTGATCGAGGATGCGCTTTTTTAGATTGAGCGGTGAGACCGCCATCTTCTGAAGCTCGGCAGGCTCCGCGTATCCGGTGATGAAATTGAAAATCCGCGCTACGTCACGCGCAATCACCGTATCGGTCGTGAAGAAGGAGAGATCGGTGTAACTGCGCGCGGTTACCGGATGGTAATTGCCCGTGCCGACATGGACATAGGATTTGAGCGCCTTGCCTTCGCGGCGAACGACCAGCGAGAGCTTGCCGTGAGTCTTCAGCTCAATGAATCCGTACACAACCTGCGCCCCGGCGCGCTCCAGATCGCGCGCCCAGCGGATGTTGGCCTCCTCATCGAAGCGCGCCTTCAGCTCGACGAGCGCGGTAACGGACTTGCCGGCTTCCGCGGCTTCGGCCAGCGCCTTCACAATCGGCGAGTCCGATGAGGTCCGGTAGAGCGTTTGCTTGATCGCCACCACGTTAGGATCGCGCGCCGCCTGATTGAGGAACTGCACCACCACGTCGAACGACTCGTACGGATGGTGGACGATGAGATCCTTCTGGCGGATGGCTGCGAAGCAATCGCCGCCCTGATCGCGAATGCGTTCGGGAAAGCGCGGATTGTACGGGACGTATTTCAAGTCCGGCCGATCGATCGCAACGAGCTGCGAGAGTTCATTGAGCGCCAGTACGCCGTCGACCAGGAACACTTCGTCGTTGGCGACGCTCAGCGCGCGTTGCACAAAGGCCCGCAACTCAGCCGGCATCGTTGAGTCCACTTCGAGGCGGATCACCGACCCACGGCGCCGGCGTTTGAGCGCAGACTCGAACAACCGGACCAGGTCTTCGGCCTCCTCCTCGATTTCCACGTCGCTGTCGCGGATGACGCGGAAGCCGCCCTGCCCCTTCACGGCATAGCCCGGGAACAGACGTCCAATGAACAAGCCGGTCGCCTGCTCCAGCGGGATGTAGCGCTGGCCGCCCTCGTCAGGGTCAGGCAGGTGAATGAAGCGGTCGATCTTGCCCGGCACACGGATCAGTGCGTTCATGCCGCGGCCGTCCGAAGCCCGCGCAAGCTGCAGTGCAATTGTGAATCCGAGATTGGGGATGAAGGGGAATGGATGCGCCGGATCGATGGCGAGTGGCGTGAGCACCGGGAAGATGTACTGGAGGAAATAATCCTCAAGCCACGACTTCTCGGCCTTGGTGACATCCGCGCCATCGACCAGAATGATGTTGTCCCTGCGCAAGTCGTCGCGCAGCGCGCGCCAGCGCGCCTGCTGGTCGGTGGCAAGGCTGCTCACAGCCTCACCAATGCGGGCGAGTTGCTCGGCCGGTGTGAGCCCATCCGGGCTTTTTTCGACAATGCCCTCGCGCACCTGATCCTTCAGGCCCGCGACCCGCACCATGAAGAATTCGTCCAGATTGTTGGCCGAGATCGAGAGAAAGCGGAGGCGTTCCAGGACCGGGTGGCTTTGGTTCTCGGCTTCCTCCAGCACACGTCGGTTGAAGTGCAGCCAGGAGAGTTCCCGGTTAATGAACCGTTCGGGGCTGGTTGGAAGCTCGGGCAATGGAACGGTGACCGGCGCCGCAACCGTCGCCGCCCCGGCGCGCGGTTCCGCCACGAGGGGTTCTTCAATCAGAACAAGAGCTTCACTGCGATCAGCCATGACACCGGAGGGGTTACCAAGGAAACTAACGACACCGTATGTCGGTTCGGTGACATGATGGCGCGCGACCGGGGGGCGGCGTCAAGCAGCGTGCCACGTTCCTGTCCGACATGGTTTCGGGGGCATTCTTAGCCATGGAACGTGGTGGCGCCGAAATATCGGTGCGCGGTTACCGCGACACCGTCCTGGCCGCCGCATGTCTCGGCCTCGTGTGGCTTGGCGATGCGCTGATCTACATCGTGATGCCTCTCTACCCGGCGGCCTTTGGCGTGGAGGTCGCCTCGGTCGCGATCCTGCTGTCCGTCAACCGGGTCATTCGCATCGTCGGCTACGGCTGGGTCTCGCCGCTTTCGCGCCGGTTCGGTGCGAACACGCTCACGGCCGCAGCATGCACAGCGGGCGCGCTTTCAACGCTGGCCTATGGGCTGCTCAGCGGGTTTGCGTTGCTTTTTATCGCCCGATTGATGTGGGGCGGCGCCTACGGCGTGATCAACCTCACCAACACCGCGTATGCCTACGGAGACGGCCATCGGGCCGGCACGCGTGTGGGTCTGAACCGCGCGGTCAGCACCCTCGGACCGGTCCTCGCGCTGGCGCTCGGCGGATGGATCGTGACCCAAATCGGTCCAAAGGGCGTGTTCGTCGTGTACGGACTGGTTGGCTTGCTCGCGGTGCCGCTCGCGCTGTCGCTGCCGCGGTTGCGCCAGACCGTCGGCGACGCGCAAGCATCCGCAAAAGGGCGCTGGGTCCCAAGCCCTCTCAACATCATGTTCTTCGTGGTCGCGCTGGGCGCCGATGGAGTGTTCACAGCGACGCTCTCAACGCTGCTCGCCGACCTCATCCCGGTGACCTCTGCGCTGATCGGCGCCGGACTATTGCTTGCCGCCAATAGGCTCACCTCTGTCATCCTCGCCTTCATCAGCGGGCCTGTTGTGGACCGTCTCAAAGCGCATCGTTTGCTTGCACCCTGCGGCTCGCTGGTCGCGATCGGGCTCGCCGCCATTGCGGCTGGATACGTCTATTCGGGTGCCCTTGTGCTGATCTTTGCGCGCGTGGTGTTTGCAATCGTGGCGCCGATTGTTGCCGCCGAGCAGTCAACCGACCGGATCGGCGCGATCGCCGCGTACGCGACGTGGTCGGACTGCGGCCTCGCGGCGGGCGCCTTCATCGGCATTATGGGAATGGAGCTGCTTGGATACTCTGTAACGTATGCGGCACTCGCGGCGGCGACCCTCGGAGCCGTTCTCTGGTTCACGATTGTCCCAGCAGTTCGACCGCAAGTGTCCGCGTAACCGGACGCTTCTGCCTCAATGCCTCACGATCAAGGTCTTGTACGGCAACGCGTGCGGCACCAAACGAGCGCTCGATCCGGGTCGACAGATACGTGATCAGGGCTTCGTCGACGGCTAATTGACGATCCGCGAATAGCTTCACCATGACGGCCCGCAGGAGTGCGTCGTCAGGCGACCGCAGCTCAACCGTCGGGATCGCCCGTAGCCGCGAGGCAAGGTCGGCAAGCTCGACGCGCCACGCCGCCGGCAAGGTGCGCGTCGTCATCAGGATGAACGCCTCGTGCTGGCGCATCAGATTGAGCAGATGGAACAGCGCCCGCTCGTCGAGTCCCTCGGCCGCATCCTCGATCACGAGCGCGCCGGTTGCCAGCGCCGCAGGCAGATCGATCTCGTCCAGCACGCGCGCGGACACCCGCCGCGCGCCCGCAATCTCTGCCCAGATCGCCGCCAGGTGACTCTTACCCGCACCTTCTGGGCCGACGATCGCGAGCGCACGGTCCGGCCAGTCGGGCCACCGCTCGACAAGACTGAGCGCTGCCTCGTTCGACGCGCCCCCGAGAAAATCGTCGCGCGAGAAATTCTCCGCGTGCGGCAAGGTCAGCGCCAACTGACGCGGCATAATCATCAGGCCGGGTCCGACCCGCTGCGCTTGGCCGAGGTGAAGCCGACGGGGCCCGTCGCCGCTTCGCCGGTGTAGAACGAGCTTTCCATGTAGCGGCGCAGTGCAAAGCGCGCGAGCACGCCGACAATCGCGGCGAGCGGCACCGCGATCAGCAGGCCCACAAAACCGAGAAGGTAGCCGAACGCGAACAAAGCGAACATCAGCCAGACCGGGTGCAGACCGACGCTTTCGCCGACCAACTTCGGCGCCAGCACATAGCCTTCGAGGAATTGACCCACGAAGAAGATGACGAGGACCGCGATGATCGGCGTGTATTCGGGCCAGAACTGCGCGATCGCGACCCCCAGGGCGAGCACAAGCCCGGTCATCGAGCCGACATAGGGGATGAACGTGATGATCCCGGATGCGAGTCCGATGAGTAGCCCGAAACTGAGGCCGACCGCCGTGAGCCCGACCGCATAATATGAGCCNAGGATCANGCACACCGCCGTCTGGCCGCGCACAAAGCCGGCGATCGCGTCGTTCATTTCCCGCGCCAGCCCGCGCACCGTCTCGCGATGCTGCAGCGGGATCCAGCTGTCGACGGCGGCGACCATCCGGTCCCAGTCATACAAAAGATAGAACGCCACCACCGGGGTCACGACCACCAGCGAGAAGATCGAGAGCAGCGCTTGTCCGCCCGCCCAAAGCGATTTGACGAACGCCGTGACCCAACCCAGTCCCTGCTTCACGACATCGCCGACCTGTGCGTCGGCCACACCCTCGCCCACAATCTTGCGCAGCCATTCGCGGTTCGGATCCATCGCCAGACGCTGAATGCGCACGACATAGCCCGGCACATTGTCGATGAACGCGCCGAGCTGACCGCTGACGATCGGCACGAAGATCAGGATGAGTGCGACGAACAGGAGCAGCACGGTGCCGATGATGACGAGCGTTGCGGCAAGGCGGTTGACCCCCAAGCGCTGCAGCTTCTTGGCGAGTGGATCAAGCAAATAGGCGAGCGCCATGCCGGCGACGAACGGCAGCAGGATCTCGCGCAGCACATACAGCACGAACACGCCGACGACGAACGTCAGCACCCAGAAGATCATCTGGCGCGTGAGCGTCATTCCCCTCGCCTCACCGATCTGCGACCCTAGCATACAGCGGGCCAGACAGCGCGATCAGCGATGCACGCCATTGGCACCCATGTGGAGAACCCATTCGCGCAGATACACTGTAATCGAGGCAAGCGTCAGCGCCGCGACCACCGCCATCGTCAACTGCAGTGCCCATCCGGCGTCGAACCCGAAACCGAGCGAAGCGAGCGCAAGCCCGACCAGCAGGAGTTGCGCGGCCGTGTTGATCTTGGAGACCATGTGCGGCTTCACGTTGACGGGCTTGTTCACGATCCATGAAAACATGACGCCGCCGACGATGAGGAGGTCGCGCGACACCACAAGGATCACAAGCCAGCGCGGCAGAGCGTCCATGATGCCGAGGGCAACATAGATCGAAACGATCAGCACCTTGTCGGCGAGCGGATCCAGAAGCGCGCCAAGCTCGCTCGCCATGCCGAAGCGCTTGGCAAGAAAGCCATCGACCGCGTCGCTAACGCCGGCTGCGGCAAACAGCAGGAAGGCAAACAGCATCTGGTTCGAAGCAATCGCCCACACCACAACGGGCACGAGCAGGATGCGCGCCAGCGTGATCAGGTTCGGAATACTCATGGCCCCGGCAGCAAGTTCAGGATTCGCAGATACTCCCCGCAGGCGGCCTTGCCAAGCGCTTGCGGACAACTGCGGCCAAGCCATTGCGCGGCCCGCCTTTTGTTCGTAGGGCAACCCCATGAAAAACGGCCTCACCTATGCGCAGGCGGGCGTCGATATCGACGCCGGCAACCGCATGGTCGAGCTGATCAAGCCG
>C688J14111_10000156_pt1 | contig 16247 bp, 3 predicted proteins | sample HopSoiMetagenom1_FD_14111 | JGI IMG/M metagenome (IMG submission 14111)
TGATTCCGTAATCCGACGACGAACTGTCGGCGACAACGAAAACTTCGCGTCCCGACTCTCTCAGCCGCTCGACTAACGTGGCACAAGCCGGGTGGTCCGATGTGAAGACGAGCCATGTGCGCTTTCTTCCGGCCACTTCCGCCTCTGCCGCCAATGCTGGAGCGCTTCTCCAGCCGGGAGAGTAAAACCACGACCTGATCTCGGACGTCCTGACACTCAGTTGACGCTCGAGACTTCGGTCATTGGAAGGAGGAGCGATCCAGTGCCGTTGTCTCTCGAATGCGTAGGTTGGAAGCGGCACGCGCATCCGTGCTTCTTCGCGATAGAGCGTTAACCAATCATTGACAGCTCCGTGTGCCCACAGGCGAGCGGCCGCACGATGGATAAAAGATTCATCTGTCTCCCGATCATAAGGATGTCGCATAGACGGAAGCGCGACCACGGCGCGGTCCTTGGTCATCAGCGCCTGAGCCAGAGTCGTAAGCGCATTAGCCGGGCCGACTTCGAGGAAGATGCGATACGGCTTTCGAAACAATTCTTCGATACCGGTGTGAAAGCGAACAGTCTGGCGAAGATGCTTTACCCAATAGAGCTTGTCATTTGCGAGATCGGGGGTAATCCAGTCCCCGGTCAGATTGGATATATAAGGTATCTGCGGAATGTTCGTTTTGAGGCTCGATACAAAAGACTGGAACTCGGCAAGAATCGGGTCGACCAGCGACGAGTGACTCGAGACCGAAATCCGGAGCCGACGAGATTCGATCTCCTTCTCTTCAAGGAGCCTCTCCAGGTCTTCGATTGCTATGACGGTCCCTGATACCACCGTCTGTGCCGGACCGTTCACCGCCGCGATCGAGAGCCCGTCCGCAAGATACGGTTCGAGCTCTTCCACAGTCAAAGGCACGCTTAGCATCGCTCCCGGCGGAAGACGGCTCATCAGTCTCGCGCGGATTGAGACAATTCCCAGTGCGTCCTCGAGGCTTAGAACCCCCGAGAGACAGGCCGCGGTATATTCCCCGAGGCTGTGACCAATCATTGCCACAGGTCGCAGACCCCAGTCCAACCAGAGGCGCGCCAGCGCGTACTCTACCGCGAACAATGCAGGCAGGCCGATCTCCGTACCACGCATGAGCTCAGTTGCTTCGGCTGATTCCCGTTGAGGGTAGAGATGAGATCGCAAGTCGCAATTCAACAGAGGAACGAGAATCTCGGAACACAGATCCAGATGTCGGCGAAAGACCGGCTCGCTCGCGTAGAGGCCGGCTCCCATCTGCAGATATTGAGACCCTCCGCCCGGAAACAAAAAGACGACTTCACTATTGCGCTCAGACGCCTCTTGTGTGACGCTCCATGTTTCCGGTTCACCACGTAATGCCGCAACTGCGTCTGTGAGCTTGGTACAAACGACGGCGCGTCGGTAGCGGAACACGCTACGGCCGGCTTGTAATGTATGTGCCACGTCTGCAGGGTTGAGGCCGGTATTATCAGTAAGAAAACTTGCGAGTCTCTCCGAAGCGGCAGCCAGAGCGCGGGGAGTCTTGGCTGAGATGCACAAAATGTGCCTGGACCGATTTGACGGCAGGGATTGCGGTTGATTCGCTTCCTCCAGAACGACATGGGCATTTGTGCCCCCGATACCGAAGGAACTGACGCCGGCTCGACGAGGTCTATGCGTAGCTGGCCATTTTCTATGTGTGGAGTTCACGCAGAACGGTGTGGAGGAAAAATCGATTTGAGGATTCGGCGTTTCGTAGTGTAAGCTGGGCGGCAGTTCCGCGTTCTCAAGCGCAAGAACGGTCTTGATCAAGCCAGCGATCCCGGCGGCGGCATCTAAGTGGCCGATGTTGGTTTTCACCGAACCGATGGCGCAGAAATTCGTGTCGCTCGTCTTGGCCTGGAAGGCATTGGTTAATGCGGTGATTTCGACCGGATCTCCGAGCGGTGTCGCAGTCCCGTGACATTCAACGTAACTGATTGAGCGCGGTTCGACTTGAGCAAGCGATTGTGCCGCCCGGATGACCTCCATCTGCCCTGCAACACTCGGAGCGGTGTATCCCAGCTTTCCGCTGCCGTCATTGTTGACGGCCGAACCACGAATGACGCCCGCAATGTGATCACGAGCCGCGATAGCGTCCTCAAGGCGCTTCAGAATTACGATTCCAACGCCACTGCCGAAGATGGTTCCTTCTGCGCTGGCATCAAACGCGCGGCAGCGCCCGTCGGGGGAACACAAGCCGCCAGGCTGAAACATGTAGCCGCGTCTCTGAGGCGCCTGAATGGAGATCCCACCGGCAAGCGCCATGTCGCACTGATAGCTCAAGAGGCTCTGGCAGGCCATATGTACTGCCACGAGCGAGGTGGAACATCCGGTCTGCACATCAATGCTCGGACCACGCAGATTGAGCTTGTAGGAGACTCGCGTTGCGAGGAAGTCCTTGTCGTTGCCAATCATTGCCTGCAGGCTGTCATCTGCATAAGGATCGTCCAGGTTTGGAAGAAGGTTATAGAGGAGGTAGCTACTCAGGCTGGTTCCCGCGAAGACGCCAACCAGCTGCGGGCAACGATCAGGTTTGTAACCGGCCGATTCCAGCGCCTCCCAGGCACATTCGAGGAACACCCGGTGCTGCGGGTCCATCAGTGCAGCTTCCTTCGGAGCGAATCCAAAGAAACTGGCGTCAAAGCAATCAGCATCGGCCACGATCGGAGCGGCTCGCACAAACTCGGGCAACCGATAGCGGTCTGGCCTCACTCCAAAGGAATCCAGTTCCTCCTCTGTGAAGTGCGCGATCGAGTCGACACCGTTCCGCAGGTTTTGCCAGAACTCACGCACATTCGTAGCGCCCGGAAAGCGGCATGCCATTCCGATGATCGCGATGCTCAGAGCGGGAATCTCGCCTGTCATGACGCTACGGACCTCATCTCAACAGCTTTTCTGCGTATCTCGTCGAGTCTCTTTCGCTGGAGGGCAGCGCGGTTGGTCTCGACGGAGTTGCTGGGGGAACTGGATTGATCGACGCCGAGAGCGGCGGCAAGCTGCCGGATAGTAGGGTTTTCCAGCAGCTTGATCAATGGGAATTGATGACCTAGCCGTTCGGTTAATGCGGTATGAACTTGGACCATCAGCAAGGAGTGTCCGCCGAGGTCGAAGAAGTTGTCGTCCAGCCCAACCCTGTCGAGGTTGAGAACCTTTTTCCATATGTCAAGAACGTGCGTTTCCATATCTCCGAGTGGGAGCGAAGGAAGATGGTTTCCGTTCTCCGCAATCCGATGAGATTGCACCTGAAGTGCTTCGAGCTGCTTGCGATCTACTTTGCCGCTCGCCATGAGTGGGATTTTCTCAACGTACACGAATTCCGCCGGGATCATGTATTCAGGGAGCGTCTGGCGGAGGAATGCCCTCAGCACATTCAATGGAATCGGACGACCATCGAATGACACATAGAATGCCGTCAATCGAACATCATCGCCAGCGCCACGCTTCAAGACGATCGCATCGCTAATCTCCTGGTGAGTGCTGAGCGTAAGCTCGATCTCGGGTAGTTCAACACGGAATCCACGAATCTTCACTTGGTGGTCCGTCCGCCCGAGAACCTCAATGCGGCCGTCGCGGAGGTATCTCGCTAGATCGCCGGTCCGGTATAGGCGGGCGCCTTCCCGAGAGTTGAAGCCGTCCTTGATGAATTTCTGTTGCGTCAGATCCGCTTGCTTCCAGTAGCCTCTGGCGACACCATCCCCTCCGATTAGTAATTCACCAACAGTGCCAACTGGGACTGGCAGCCCACGCCGATCCACAATGTAGCATTGGGTGTTCGCGATCGGCCTCCCAACGGAGACGGGAAGGTCCCCACTCTGCATCTCCTGCACAGTAGACCAGATGGTGGTCTCCGTCGGTCCATACATGTTGAGGATCCGGCAGTCATAACGCTCTCGGACTTTGTCCACGAGGATACTTGGGAGTGGCTCGCCACCAAGCAGCAAGGTATCGATCGTGTTCAACAATGTATCGTCACCCTCTGCGAGTAGGAGTTTCATCATCGAGGGGGTGCATTGCAGAAACGTCCGAGGCTTGCGATTACCTTCCGGTAGTATTCCCACGTCGGATGTGGCACCGGCTCGGCTTGCCTGCATCAAGTCACGTAATAGGTGAAGGCTGTTCAGTACCAGATTAGTGTCAACGCCGAAGTCGATAAGGCAGGCAATTTCAGTGACTCCAATCCTCGCCAGCCGATCAACCATTGGTTTGCAGTCGTTCACAGTTCCAAGTAAACCGCTTGTCTCCCAGTAACGGTTAAATGTGAAGTCCAGCAGATCGTCGAGGTCCTTCGGGCTCAGGTTCTTGAGATCAATGGGCAAGCCAAGGGATGAAATCAACTTCTCCACGAGTCCCAACGAAGATCTGAGGTACTTACGAAACGGAATGCGCACCCTATCTCGTACCTCATCGCGATCTTTCCCCAGAAACGTGTGCAGCATGAGTGTTACGGAGCGATCGGCCGGATCAAAGCCATTTTGTCGCAAGGCGTCGTGATATCGCTCAATGTTGCTCGCAACTTCCTCAAGGGTCTGACCCAGGAGGTGCGTCAGAAGATTTGCACCTATACTCCCAGCCATCTGAAAGGTCGCCGGCGTTCCCGAGGCGGTAATCCAGATTGGTAAGTCTGTTTGAACGGGAGCGGGACAGGTCTGGATCTGGATTGACTTCCCATTTCCATTAACCGCCTCGACGTGCTCCCCTTTCCAAAGTTGCTGAAGTCGCTCAATACCGGCGAGCATGATCTCCCGCCGATTGGCATACCGTTCGGGCGCGAGCACGAAGTCATCGACGTGCCAACCCGAGGCAAAGGCCACACCCACCCTTCCTCCTGACAGATTGTCAATTGTTGACCACTCCTCGGCGACACGGATCGGATCGTGAAGAGGAAGAACGACAGAGCCCGCTCGGATAGCTACTCGCTCTGTAACAGCAGCGATAGCCGCGCTCGTGAGTGACGGATTGGGATACGAGCCGCCGAATTTATGGAAGTGGCGTTCTGGAGTCCAAACGGCGGCAAATCCATTGCGGTCGGCAAACTTCGCTCCTTCGAGAAGGAGTCTGTAACGTTCAGGCCCCCGTTGCTCAGAATCGTCGGCGAAGTAAAACAGGCTGAACTCAGGTCGCTTCAAGCGCTGGTGGCCGATGGACAGCAGCGACGCACCGCGACGGCCGCGCTCTGGAATCAATGCAATCTCGGCGCCGTGGATCAGAGGCCAGAGCAGTTCAAGTATCGAGATGTCGAACGAGATGCTTGTAAGCGCAATGAACTTGTCTCCTGGACGGCAATCGAGATGAACGTCCATGGCGGTAAAGAAGTTGATAACATTGCGGTGAGTCACCATGACACCTTTGGGCCGCCCCGTCGACCCCGAGGTGAAGATCACATAAGCCAAGCTCTCCGCCGAACTTCTTCGTGATGGATCCGCATCTGATTTGAGTTCTCCGGGTATGATCCACGATGACGGGACGTCGGCTTTAATGATCTCGACCTCTTTGTTAAGGGAGAGCCCCCCCAGAGCCGGGCTGTCGTCGGTGATAACAATGGGAGCTGAGGTCAGTTCCAGCATGTAGGCGACGCGTTCAGCTGGCAGTGATGGATCGAGCGGAAGAAACGCGCCTCCTGCCTTAAGGATCGCAAGCATCGCGACCGGAAGGTACCTGGTGCGATGGCAATATAACCCGACAATTGTCTCTTCCTGGATGCCTTTCCAACTTAGATAGCTGGCGAGACGGTTTGAGTATTCCGACAACTCGTTATAAGTAAACTCGCCATCCTGACCGCGCACGGCAAATGCATTGGGAGAGACCCGCGACTGGCGTTCGATGATCTCATCAATTGAAACGTCTCTTTCGTATGAGAGGTCTGTGCGGTTCCACTCTTCCAGGATCTGGACGCATTCCATCTTCGAGAGCAACGGAATTGCTTGCAATCGGCAGGAGGGGTTGGTGGTCACCGTCTCAAGCACTAGTAAGAGCTGTTTGGCCAGAGTGTCGACAAGATCTCGCTCCAGCAGGTCAGCGCGATACTGGATGAGTCCCAATAGCTCGGAGGCTGCTTCCGAGATCACGAGGGACAGGTCAAATTGGGCGCCTTCATTGTCGATCTCCAAAGGATTGAGTTCAAATTCACCGAACTGCGCCGTGTTTCCCGCGTGCCCCAATAGAAACGAGGAGAGTCCGCGGTCTGTGCGCCTTGAGGCGGTATGAAGACTAAACATTATCTTCGTAAGCTGCTCGTCACGAGATCCGTAGACCCTATGAAAGTCACCGGTCAACACGCTGAAGGGATAATCCTGACATTCGAGCGCCTTTGATATGTCCCGCTGTGTGGCAGAGAGGAATTCCTTGAACGTGCTGTCCCCATTCCATCGGGCACGCAGCACAATCTGGTTGACACAATAGCCTACTGTTCCCGCCCAGGCTGGATCAGTGCGACCCGATACCGCCGAACCGACAAGGAGATCGTCTTGCGCAGTGAGGCGTAGCAGGAGGGTCTGAAACGCTGCCATGAGGAAAGTGTAGAGCGAGACATTGGAAGAGGAGGCACTGTACTTGATGCGGGTCGCCAGTTTCTCGCCGATGCGGAAGCGCAACGTCGCTACTGTTCCGCTGGAAGATTTAGAAGAGCGGTCGAATGGCGCAGCGAGTGCGACTTGTACGTCACGAAGATACTCAAGCCAGAAATCTCGTTGCGCGTCCCAGCAACCGGACTGAAGGGCACGTTCCTGGCTGGCGACAAAGCTGGAATAGTGGCGCCGCTCAGTGAGCATGACTTCTTTATGGTTTAGCAGCGCAAAGTATGCAGTACGCAGATCCTCGAATAGGATCGAAATCGACGCCAGATCAGCCAATAGGTGATGTAACGCCACCAGCAAGACGTCCCCCCTCTCGCCCTGGCGAACTACATGAACACAGAAGGGTGGCGCTTCGGACGGATTGAATGGCCGATTGGCCGCTTTGCGAAGATAGTCATTGAGGGTATCGCCGTTCCAGGCCGTGCCGTCTACCGTAGTGAAATCGACTTCATAACCCACCAATGGTCGATGGATTGGGCCATCTTCAGAGCTCACCACCACGCTGCGGAGTAAAGAATGCCGATCAGTCAACATCTGGAACGCAGCCCGCAGTACAGGAATATTGAAGGGTCGATCGGAACGGGAAGCGGAAAACAAATTGTAAGCTGGACTTTGTGGAGCAAGAAGGTGCAGGAACCAGATCGCCCTTTGTCCCGTCGAAAGAAAATATTCTTCCGAAGAGATTCCAGCAAGCCTGGTCTCGCTCTGATTGTGGGACCTGCTTGGCAAGGTGTCCGATGCCTCTTCCGATAGCTCCCGCAGACTCCTTCCACAGAGCATGCTCTCGAGCGACACGGAGAGCGCCAATCGCTCTTCGAACTGAAAACGGAGATTCGTCATCATGAGAGAGTCGAGACCAAGAGCCAGCAGAGACACTCCCGGATCGATGTCTCCCGCTTTGATCTGGGCCATCTCGGCAGCGAGTTGACACATTGTCACGAGGCGCGTCGCTTCCTTAGTCTCGTTAGATGAGGCGGAGCTGTTTCGATTCGGAGCATCCGGCCCGCCTGCTCGATCAAGCTCTTCCAGATTTCCACTCCGATACATCTCGCGGCACGTCTGTCGGCGTACTTTTCCGCTTGTCGTTCGCGGAACACTGCCGAATTTTACGAACACAACTCTTTCGAGAGTAATTCCTTCCTGCTCTCCTACGGCGCGGCGAATTGCGCGCTCGAGCCGGGTCAGCTCTTCTGGAGATGTGAGCTGACGAGCAACTTCCTGGACAAGAACAACAGAGCTTCCTGACTCACTCTCCAATGAGAAGGCGGCCCCGACGCTGCTGGCAAGAACCGTATCCGATGCAGCCGCTGTTGCTTCGATGTCTTGCGGATAGTGGTTTTGGCCATGGGTGATAATTAGGTCTTTCAGTCGGCCTGTGACGAGGAGTTCATCACCCAGTCGAAACCCGAGATCGCCAGTGCGGAGAAACGGAGCGCTCAATGCTGGGGTGTGAGCGCGAAATACCTCTTCGGTTGCTTGCTCATTTTGCCAATATCCCTGAGCCACGGATGGTCCTGTTATCCAGATCTCTCCGACCTGCCCGAAGGCGCACGGCCTCGACGTCTCAGGATCGACGATTTCAACCTCAAGCCCATCAGCGACTGTCCCTGACCCTGCTATCATATGATTGCCAATGAGCAAGTCGTTCTGCTCCACGAGATTTCCGCGCAGCTTCTCGGCACTGCAGCGATACAGGACCGGCGCCTCTCCTGCGGGCTTGCCTGAGACAAAGAGAGTTGCTTCCGCTAGCCCGTAACAGGGCACGAATGCATTGCGGGTAAAGCCGCACGGCTCGAACCTCTGTGCGAATCGCTCCATCGTGCTCGGTCGAATTGGTTCAGAGCCATTAAACGCCACCGTCCAGGAAGAAAGGTCGAGCACTGAGGTCATCTCGCTGGTGATCTTCTCTGTGCACAGTCTGTAGGCGAAGTCCGGCCCACCACTAATGGTCGCGTGATATTTCGATATCGCCTCCAGCCAACGCGCCGGACGCTGCAAGAACGCGGCTGGCGACATGAGAATGCAGCGTCCCCCCATCCACAACGTTTGCAGGACATTCCCAATCAAGCCCATGTCGTGATACAGCGGCAGCCAACCCAAAACGATGGAGTCTTGTGTCCCGCGAAATGTATGGTGCATCATTCGCTGATTAGCGACCAGATTGCCATGACTCACCATTACGCCCTTTGGGGTCGACGTAGAGCCGGAAGTATATTGAAGAAAAGCGAGGTCCTCAGCGCGGATCGGTTCTATTTCGACTTTCTGAGGCGATGAAAGATACACATCCTCGATCACGAGAATTTCAAGCCTCTGAGCCTCTGAGTGATCTCGAAGGGTTTGCTGGACCTTTGGAAGGAGGGCGCGTGTCGTGACTACAAGCTTGGCATCAGCATTCGCGATGATCGCAGCGAGGCGGTCGTTATGCCTGCCTGGACGAGGACTGTGCATAGGCACCGCGACGATCCGGGCGCACAGACAGCCGAAGAACGCTGTGAGAAATTCCAGTCCCGAAGGACAAATCAGGACTACCCGATCCATTGGCGCGGCATAGGTACGTAGCACCTTTGCGAAAGCATGCGCCCGTATTTCCAACTCCCCATAAGTGACACTATCTGTCTCGTCTTCACCATTGCCCAGATAAGTGTATGCGGGTGCCTGCGGGCGCTCGCGTGCGCATAGGCCCAGAAGATCCAGGATCGTCGTTGGAGTCATGATGGTCTCAATCGTTCTATACGGTCGGGGCTGGTTGGGTGCTAAATGCATCGCTGTCGCAGCGGGCGTTGTCGGTTCGTGCGGCGCGACCTTCCGCGAGGTTCGCTGCACTGGCGATTGGCAAATCGACGCAAAATCTTCGTGGTTTGTGTAATGAAACAAGAGAATATAAAAAAGCGCTCAACAAGACCACGGATAACGTGACTTCATGCTCACGGCTCAGAGAACACAGGTCCTCGCGGAGATTTGCCGACAGCACGATGGATTCCAGGGTGCCACGCAAGGAACGCGTGCGCGGCGGTGTGGGCAACACTCAAGGACGGCGGCGGTCCCACAAGCTTCTGCCTCTGATAGGCGTGGTGTTTCGTTCCCGCTTCCCCGTTTTTTGTCGATGCAACTTGTGTCGATTTTCAGCAATGACTAGTGTCCGGACACGACCTCGAAGCCAGTGCTTCCGGCGTCCATGACGCACACTTGCTGCAAGTCAATATCCACTGCGACAGATCGCATTAGCATTTCTATCGAAATGACCAACTGCTTCTTTTTGGTGCCCGCCACCGTTCCAACAACCCCGGCTAGTGGCCCATCCATGATTCGAACCTTCTGGCCGATCTGCTGAAAAGGGCATGGTTTGACGCCCACATTGCTACATGACATTTTCTGCAAGGCCAGCACTTCGTCTTCGCTAAGCGGATAAGGGGTGCCGCCAAAGCTTACAATTCGAGTTACACCCGGTGTCGACACTGCCAGAGGTCCGTTCCTTTCCGGAAGACGGCAAAAAACATAACCGGGGAACAGAGGGACTTCCAGGCTCTTAACTCGATCACACCACACCCTTTTGGATCTGTATTTTGGTAGTAGATGATCAATTCCCTTTACTTCCAACATTGAAGCCACTCGCATCTCCATCCTAGGAAATACTTGCAGTGCAAACCATGGGTTTGATGGCGACTGTGACATTGGGCTCTCCGTACTCTTCTGGCATGACAGGCTGCCGCCATCATAAGACCCATTCCCGGTCTTTATCGGCAGTTACAAAAAGCAGCATAACTCTTTATTCGGTTACTCGACAATTTCAATTCCGACAGAATCGGATGGAATTGGACAATCTTTTAGGAGCAAGAAAAACACTTGCGCTTGTACCAAAATGGGATTTACTTTGTCACTTTTTTCCGGCCATTTGTTAGATTTCCTATGAACTTTTGTGATAAGGTGCATTTGCTGTTGTTACTACTCACGTTATCCGTCACTTCGAGATGACGAATTACGGCCGCAGGAATCAAGCGGTAGACATAACTATACTGAGCCTGGTGAGTCAAGGCTGACTCCACCTCAAACAACTTATCCGAACTTACACATGTTGTCGTATCAGCGCTCGTGAATAGAGTAGGGGATATTTCGCTATGCCTCGAACTTTCTGCACCACGTGTGAACAGCTCACGGATTTAATTACCATTAGACAAGCGGTCAACCTCACCGGCGTTACCAGGTCAACGATATATTATTGGATGACGAAAGGCTGGATACATTGGACTGAAATGCCGAGCCGCAGACGCCTGATCTGTAGGCAGTCCTTATTCCGGACTTCAAGATCTTCAACAGACATCCTAATGAAGGCATCGGAAGCCCTTACTAGATATAAAGCTTCCTGACAAGACACCCTAGACGTAGAGTTTTTGCTTTAGGCGTGCTGGCATGCAAAAGAAGACCATCATCCTCCACGATGAAACTGCGTCCGCCAACTCTTGAGGGAGAAAGCTCTTTTGTTTAATGGCTGGTCGTCAGTCTTCGAGATATATTCTTGCAAGAGGCGAGCAATGATATGTACGGCAGGTTGGGTAAGCATTGTGAAGTGGTCGCCGGGAACTGAATGGAAGCGAATTCCGCCGCCTGCCAAAGTTCTCCACGGCTCGACCACATGCTCTAGCGTTTGCGACGCTCGGAAGAAAACAACCTGCTGGTTATTGACAGTGGCGATATAGTTATTGGCAGCCAGGGAATGTCGGGTAAACACATCAAGCAAAGCAGCCATTTCCGCATGAGCCGTTTCCGGCGATAGTACGCCATAGGTTGTCAGAAGTTCTTGCACCATCTTCCATTGGTCCTGCTGCGTCAGCGGCAAGAAGTTTTGTGCCAAGGGTCGCAGATCCTTGCCGACCAATCGGCCCATTTCTGTGGCGAAACAAGCGAGGATGGAGGTCTCTTCCGCGGTGTTACTCTCTTTTCGATAATTAGAAGGCGAAGCAGTATCTATGAGCGCCAGCAAGCTTATAGTTTCACCTTGCTTTACCAATTGCTGTGCCATCTCCCAAGCGACTAGCCCGCCCATAGACCAGCCTCCCAGCAGATATGGTCCATACGGTCGGACGGTGCGAATTTCCTGAATATAAAGCGTCGCCATTTGCGTGATGCTTGCATCCGAGCCCCGAAAGAAATCTGCCGTGGGCGCCTGTAATCCATAAAATGGCTGCTTCACACCAAGCTCTCGCGAGAGTTCCGCGTAACCGATCACTTGTCCACCAACAGCGTGTACAAAGAAAAGTGGCGCGCGCGTACCATGCGGTTGCATATGCACCAAGACTGGCGACAATTGCGATCGTTGTATGTTTCCCCCAGGAATGTGCTTAGTCATTTGTTCTACCGTCGGAGCCTCAAATAGCGCGCGTATTGGAATTTCCACCTTGAAGCTTTCACGTATTCGAGCCACCAGTTGCAAGGCCAACAGGGAATGACCGCCTAGAGAGAAAAAGTCATCATGAACCCCCACAGGTTCCTGCCGTAGTACTTCTTGCCATATCTGGCAAAGAGTTTGTTCAGCTGGGTTACGCGGTCCCACATATTCCCGCTTAGATGTATTCACATCTGGTTGGGGCAGACTCTTGCGGTCGATCTTGCCATTATGGCTTAACGGCCATTTCTCCAACTCGACAAAGGCGGTAGGCACCATGTACTCTGGTAGGCGCACTCTCAAATATTCTGCCAGTTCACTTGCTTTTGGACTTTCCGCCGCAGTTCGCTTGATCACATAAGCCACCAAGCGCTTCGTCCCCGGTTGGTCTTCACGAGCGAGCACTACAGATTGGTCCACATTCGGATGGCTTTCCAGCGCCGATTCAATTTCACCCAGTTCAATACGGTATCCACGCAGTTTCACCTGATGGTCGCTGCGCCCCACGAACTCAAGGAATCCATCTGCGCGCCACCGCACTAGGTCTCCGGTCCGATACAGCCGCTCCCCTGGGGTTTGTGCAAATGGGTTAGGTACAAATTTTTCTGCAGTCAATTCAGGCCGGTTGCCATATCCGCGAGCCAGACCGGATCCTCCTATCAAGAGTTCACCGACCGCGCCCACTGGAACCAGAGCATACCTTTCATCCAGTACATATACCAGTGTATTGGCTACTGGTCTGCCAATAGGAATCACTTCTTTCCCTTGCAACTGCTCCGCAAAGGTGGACTGCACTGTGGTCTCTGTTGGTCCGTAAACATTCACAAAACGGATGGAGAATTTATCATAAAAATGCTTCACTAACTCCGCACTCACCGCTTCTCCTCCACAAAGAACCAGACGAACAGAGACCCAAGGGCCCAGCCGAGTAGAATCCAACAGTAATTGCAATAAAGCCGGGGGAAAGTCGAGGCACGTGATTGCCTCCTCTTCCACGAATCGCGCCAGATAGTCCAGATCACGCTCTCCGCCGGGTTTGGCGAGCACAAGTCGCGCCCCGGTGGTCAGTGGGACGAAGATCTCTTCTGCCGAGACATCAAAACTCAAGGATGTTTTATGTAAAAACCGATCAGCATCCGAGATATGGAACTCGCCGGCCAACCAGCATACCAAGTTGCATAAAGCACGATGTGGAACAACTACACCCTTGGGCTTTCCTGTGGAGCCCGAAGTATAGATGACATATGCCGCGTGTTCCGGGTAGTTTAAGACTGGAGGACCCTCGCAGCTTTCGGTCTCTATCTTCTTCCAATCTTCGTCCAGAGAAACGGTCCACACCTCCGTCAGCGGAATTGACTGCGCAGTCTGGTTGTGAATCAGCAGAACTGTGGCTTGCGCATCTTTCAAGACATAGGAAAGGCGCTCTTGAGGATGATCGGGATCCAAAGGTACAAAGGTCCCGCCCGCCTTTAAAATGCCGAGCAGCCCTACGATCATCTCAAAGCTGCGCTGGACACATATCCCGACTCGCACTTCCGGTCCAACACCGAGCTTGCTTAAATAGTGCGCCAGCTGGTTCGAGCGTTGATTCAACTCCCGATAAGCCATTTGCATTCCTGCGTACTTCACAGCCACTGCATCGGGAGTCATCCCTGCTCGCTCTTCGAACAACTCGTGAATGCACCTTTCCTGCGGGTAGTCCCTTGCTGTCTGGTTCCACCCGTAGAGCATCTGATCTCGTTCTTGATCGCTCAGCAAGGATGTGACTTCGTATCGCCCATCAGGATCCTGGACCATCGCTTTCAGCGCACGCTGATAATAACCTTCAATAGCCTCAATCTGTTCCTGGCTCACGATAGAAGAGTTGTAGCCCAATACCAGCTGCAATCCCGACTGCACTGGATCCAACGAAAAAGAGGCATCCAGTGGAAAATTGGTGTGGGCAAAAGCATCGCCGCCCAGAATCTCCACGCCGTCAACCCGTTCCAGTTCACGATAAACATGAAAATGCACAAAATTAAAGCTAACCTCAAACAAAGCTAAGCCCCCTGCCAACAACTGAATGTCCGCCAGAGGAAATCGCCGATGCGGCAATAGCGCAACTTCCAATCCAGCCGTCTGTTTCACCAGATCTTTCCATGTCCCGCCGTTCAATTGCATGCGGAAAGGAGGGCTATTCAGGAACAACCCCAGGACCTTTTCCGCATCTTCCCCTTCCATCCTTCCGTTCGACGTGATCCCGGTTATCACATCGCTTTGTCCAGTGATCAAGCTCAAAACTCGCACGTGCGCCGCCAGCAGCGCACTCTTCAGGGGTACACCTATCTGTCTGGCCCACCCGTTCAACGCTTCCGACGTGCCTACAGCGATGGGAGCCGTCAAACTTTTCATGATTGCTTCCGGCGTTTGCTGTTTTCTCCACGGAAGCGTTGCAATTTCCATCCCGCTCAGCTGCTGCTGCCAGAAACGGCGCGCTTCTTCTGACTCCACCACATCCATCTCCGCACCGACAAAATCCCGAAAGCGGCTCTTCAATCGATTCGTTTTTTCCCAATCCCCACGCAACAATCCGAAATAACAACCAAATAATTCCGTCAGGAAGCTTGCTACGCTCCACCCATCCAGAATTGCGTGATGTTCAGTTAAGGAAAACTGAATGCTTTCCTCCGTGCGTCGGTGGATATGAAGCCGCAGTAACCCCGGATGCTTAACATTAAATCTTCGGCGCTTCTCACCTTCCTGCCAATCTTTCAGTATCTCATCCTGTTCTTGTGCGCTGAAGCGCCTTAAGTCTTCAACTTCAACCTTGACACTGGCTGTCGGGTGTACGCATTGCAATGGTTGACTGTATCCATTGATGTGAAATGACGTACGCAACACTTCATGCCGCTCGGTTATTGCGTCCACCGCCCGTTGCAATACCCGTTCATCGAACGGAGCCCGCAAATGGAAGGTGCTGATGTTGTAATACAGTGGCGTTTCCGAATTGTATTCATTGTGGAACAGCATCCCTTCCTGCAAACGGCTCAGGGGATAGGCATCCTCCACGTTTTCCGGCAACTTCCGTCGATCCTCTTCGCTGATCAAACTGAAGGGTTCCACCCCAGATTGCTTCGTTTCTTCGGCCTCTGCTCCAGTAGATACTTGCGCCAATCTCTCGATCGTCTGATAGGTAAACAACTGGGGGAGTTCTATCTTCAGCCCTGCTTCGCGGGTGCGCGCTAGAACCTGAATACTTAGAATCGAATCCCCTCCCAACTCAAAAAAGTTGTCCCGTATGCCTACACGCTCCACTCGTAATATCTCGCTCCAAATCCGGCTCAATTGCTCTTCCACGGCGTTCCGCGGCGCTACATATTGCTTCTCATCACCTTTCCATTCCGGTCGTGGGAGCGCTGTTCGATCCAATTTCCCATGCGCCGTAAGGGGCATCGTTTCCAAAACCACGAGCGCCCAAGGCACCATGTATTCCGGCAAGCGCGCTTGCAGATATCTTCGCATCTGGCCCACATCGAATCTCTCTCCTCTCCCCACCACATATGCCACCAGACGCTTCTCCCCGGGTTGATCCTCACTCGCCACCACTACCGCCTGCTTCACTCCCCCGTGTCCTTCCAATGCTGCTTCGATTTCCCCTAATTCGATCCTATGTCCGCGAATTTTGACCTGCTGGTCTGCCCGTCCCAGATATTCGATGTCTCCATCTTTCCTATATCGTCCCAGATCCCCCGTCCGGTACAACCTCTCTCCTCCACTTTCACTAAATGGGTGCGGTACAAACCGCTGCGCCGTGAGTTCCGCACGCTCCCAATACCCACGCGCCAATCCTGCCCCCCCTACATACATTTCCCCTACCACGCCTATTGGCACTGGTTCCATCTCGTGCAAAATGTACAACTCCAAATCCGGTATCCGTGTCCCGATTACGCTGGCATTTTCTTGCGCTATTTCCTTCGTCAATACCTTGTAGGTCACATGTACTGTGGTCTCAGTAATCCCATACATGTTCACCAGTTGCGGATTCTTATCCCCGTGTCTTTCGAACCACGGTCGCAGACTGCTCATCTCCAGCGCCTCTCCCCCAAAAATCACCAGCCTCAGCTGTAACGCCTTTCCTTCTGCTAAGTGCACCTCATCCTCACGGCTGAACTGCTGAAAGGCCGATGGCGTCTGGTTCAACACTGTCACACCACGATCTTTCACCAGGCGGTAGAACAATTCCGGGGATCGGCTCGTCCAATACGGGATCACCTCCAGC
>C688J14111_10000158_pt1 | contig 16211 bp, 14 predicted proteins | sample HopSoiMetagenom1_FD_14111 | JGI IMG/M metagenome (IMG submission 14111)
GCAGTCGATGATTGGCGACCGCGATCTGGGAAACATTCTGCAGCATCTTTCATGGTCACGAGCGATGGTGGGATATCAGGCATTGGTGGCGCAGTACGGCGTGACTTCCGCAGGGCAGAACCAGTTGACGCAGATGGCGGCGCGATTTGGTGATTACATGGTAACGGACGAGACAATGACGCAAATTGGCGATCGCTGGGATCCGGGCACGTGGGGAACGAAAGAATATTTCGACAAGGTAAAAACGTGGGCCAGGGATTCCGCGGTTCCCTTCCGCAAGATCATGGACGCTTACAAAGCGGTGGCTGCCAATGTGGCTACGACGGAAGGCCAACGATATGACAGCGTGATAGCACAGGAGTTTTCCAGCCGTTACATGCGCGCGGTAAAGGATTGCAGTGCGGCAGGCAGCGGGACGGCGCCAACGCTGCTGATCCTGCAGGTAAGCAAGAGTGGATCGGTACAGCAGATGCTGGTGGTACCGGAAACTGCCAGCGACGCATGCCTGCGGCCCAAGCTGGCGAAGGCCGCATTTACGCCTCCGCCAAAGCCAGAGTATTGGGTACGAGTAAGCCTGTCATCGAACAACGCACGCGCAGGCAGCAAATAAAAAGCCCGGGACACTTGTGGTCCTGGGAAAGATTTGCTGCGAGAGATCACCAGTAAGTAAGGGAGACTTTGTCCAGCCAGGCGGAATAAGCAGTCTGCTTATTGTCTCCATCCATCTGGAAGGCCACATTGATTTCGCTCACATTGTTAGGCCGCGCCGGATACGTGCGATTCACGTAGTGCGTTACGCCGTCATAGGTCAACGACACATAAATGACCTGCGTAGCTGTGCGCTGGAGTTGCCAGGTGAGATGGTGCCATGTGAAGGCTGCGGGAGCAGTGCAAGGAATTCCGGTATGAATCCAGTTGCCGGAAGCGTTGCCCCAGACGTCCCATTGAGCGCCGTCTTTGATGTTGCATTGCGTGCCGAAGATGAATTTATAGACGTTGTTGGACTGGTTAACGTCAAACTCCAGGGCCTGCGGCGCTGTGGAATTGGTGATGTAGAAATTCACGTCATAGGTGAAATTCTGGATGGCATTATTTCCGCCTAGCTGTTTCCACCACAGCGCATCAGAGTACGACGTGCTGCCGCCGAGATTGAACTGGGCTGATTTGCCATCGAGCGCGGGAGAGAGCACGTTTTCCGCCATGGAATACACGGCTGAAGGACCGGAAGCATTTGCTCCGGCACAGACGGTGCAGTTTTCCCAGCCGGGCATCTGGTCGATATCACTTTTCACGGTTGCGCCTGAAGGAGCTGGTGTGGGAGAAGTTGACGGAGTAGGCGAAGCCGAAGGTGTGGGAGTTGGTGAAGCCGAAGGCGTGGGAGTCGGCGTTGGGGAAGACGAACTTCCGACCGTCAAGACCATTGCCTGCTTGAAGACTGCGCCGGTGGAATCCCAGGCCTGAATCACGGTATTGTGCTGGCCCTTGGCGATGGTCAACAAGGTATCCAGGCTGCCGCTGGTGTTGTGAAAAACGCTGATTCCGTCAACGTAAATCCGCATTGCGGTAATGGGGTGAGTGGAAGATGCCGTCGCAACAAAATGGACAGGCGAACTGACGCTGGTATTGGAAGGAGATTGAACGGTGACTCCGGCAAAAGATGTCCCAGCCAGCAGCACCATGAAAGCACACAAGCACACAGTCTTTTTTGACAAAGTTTGTAATCTCTCTTTTCAGGGCGGTAAACAGCCAAGTGGTAAGCAGTGATGTTGAGTTTAGGGACACATCTACTCTGCTTCCATAGAAAAGAGCTTGTAACTCAAAGGTGGCACTGGATTAAATGGCCTGTATTTAGCACGAAGGAATCATTGTCGCCAAAGATGGCAGGCTGACTTGATGGGCGACGAGCGGCGTGCTTTAGGTACACGAGGGAGCAACCACGCGAACAAGGTTCGAGCGGCGTGGAGCGAGCAGCAAACAAAAAGACCCGGTAGTGGGGTCGACCGGGTCCCTCGAATTAGTTCAGTTTGGGACGATCGATCAGGCAGTTTGCGTAGTAGCTTGTTTGCTTACGCTTTCTGCTTGAGGACCTTTCTGTCCCTGAACAATTTCGAATTCAACATCATCGCCCTCCTGGAGGCTCTTGTATCCCTCCGACTGGATGGCACTGTAGTGGACGAACACATCAGGGCCGTCATCCCGGCCGATAAAGCCGAAGCCCTTTGCGTTATTGAACCATTTCACTTTACCTTTAATTCGAGACACGTTCCTTACTCCGGGCTGTCCCTGGGGACACGGTGAATTGTGGCCCGAGGACCAGTTTCTTCTCTGGGTTTGCCAGTCTTTTTGGGAAGGGACGTAAAACACCGGAGATTAACCTTCTCCCCGTTCTCTACGTCTTATACCCATACTTTGGCTTTGCGCTTATTTTGCCTTCATCCGCAAGTGATGTCAACTCTGTCTATGTACTCAGAAAACAACGGGTTAGCGCAAACAAGACATCCTGCACCTGCACGTTAAATGTGTAACTTCTTATAAAGTGAAATCTAAAAAAGAAGCTCGATTATTTAGTTTTGGTTAATTTTTTTTCCAGCCAAAAAAGCGACGCAATGGTCTTAGCGTCAATGATTTTGCCCGTAATCGCCATGTTAACGGCTTGCCGCAGCGGGAAAAACCGCACTGCTATGCGTTCATCTTCTTCGGGCTGTGCGATGCCCTTTTTGAGTCCGCTGGCCAGATAAACCGTCATGCTCTCATCCAGAAAGCCTGGACTCACATAAAAGAAAAGCGCTTTCTGCCACTGCGAAGCGGTGTAACCGGTCTCTTCAATCAGTTCGCGCTTGGCGGCCGCAAGATGGTTCTCACCCGGATCAACGCGTCCTGCAGGCAGCTCCCACAAGCGTCTGCCTGCAGCGTAACGATATTGGCGCTCCAGCAAAACCAGCGGCGTGCGTCCTGAATCATCCAGCGGCAGTACGACGATGGAACCCGAATGCCTGATCACATCGCGCCGCGCGCGGACATTGCCGGGTTCTTCAACTTCATCGGTCATCACACTGAATACTGGCCCGCGAAAAGCGGTCTTGGAGGAAACCACGCGGACCAGCGGGCTGGATTTTTTGCGGCTTGCAGGCATGTCAACAATATTAAAGTCTTCATTCGCTAAAAAACAAAAACCTTGAACACAGCGGAGATGAGGCAACGGAGGAATTGGGAATCCGATCTGGCTGCTCATCTAAGAACTGAGTACAGATTGGCCTTTCCAGAAATCCGACTTCAAAGTTCCTCCGCTTCCTCCATTCCTCCGCGTTTCAAAAGGTGTTCTGCTATGTCTTCTGATATTCTCGCGTGGAATGGCACACAGGCGTTTGAGCAAAGCGACTATCACCCTGATCGGCGCGGGCAATCTGGCCCAGGCGCTGGGGCCTGCGCTCAAGGCAGCCGGATATCGAGTTGAGTTTGTTGCCGCGCGCCAGACGGCTTCTTCCCGGCGGCGCGCTGCCATGCTGGCTGGAGCGCTGGAAGCACGCACGCAATCTCTGAGCGATGCAGGGCCAACCTCAGACATTTTGTGGATCTGCCATACCGACGACGCGCTGGGTGAAACAGCAAAGCTGCTTGCGCACAAACCGAGATGGTCGGGCAAGGTCGTATTCCATTCCAGCGGCGCGCTCAGCAGTGATGTCCTTTCTCCGCTGAAGCGCAAAGGCGCGTACACCGCTTCCCTGCACCCGATGATGACGTTTGTGCCCGGCGCGACACCACGAATGGAAGAAGTCCCGTTTGCCGTAGAAGGTGACAGTCGTGCCGTGGCCGTAGCGCGCAGGATCGTACGCGATCTGGGCGCGGAAAGTTTTGCGATCAAGAAGGCGGCCAAGCCGCTCTATCATGCGCTGGGATCGTTTTCATCGCCTTTGATCGTGGCCGCTCTGGTAACGGCAGAGCGCGTGGGCCGCAGCGCAGGACTCACCGCCAGCCAGACCCGCCGCGTGATGGCGCCAATCCTACGCCAGACTTTAAAGAACTATGCCGAACGCGGAGCAGCGGCAGCTTTCAGCGGGCCCATCAAGCGCGGCGACATCAATACCGTGCTTCGCCACTTGAAAGAACTCAAGCGTGTACCGGGTGCCAGCGAAGTTTATCGAGCGCTAGTGAAATCGGCGCTAATGGATCTGCCAGCAAAAAACCGGGAGGCCCTGGCGAAAATCATTCACTAGAATTGTGTTTCAAAAATACGGAGTAGGGGAATCGCGAGAATGTTTTCTCCGTCAGGCTGATTCAGGGGCTCCAACCTTGCCGACGCGAGTCAAAAATGGAAATTCGTCCTGATTATCATCTCAACGTCAATCGGCTGCCCATTGACCATATAAGGACGATACTTCCATTGCCGCACCGCCTCTACCAACGTGTCGTCCAAGCCGGCCCCAGCCGCCATCGTCAGGCACACCTGGCTTATGTTCCCGCTCTTGTCGATCACAGCCCGCATCTCGACCATGCCATCAATCTTATATCGCCGGGCAATGCCACTATAGACCGGCTCCACATTGAGGATTTTCTTTCCTTCCATCACACTGGCCGGTTGTACTGGCAGGTCCGGGTTGGGCAATTTCGATTGCGCGCAGGCCTGATCTATCGTATTGCGGGCATCGACTCGGACAATATAGTCACGCCAATAGTCGGGCAGCAGAGGCGCAAGGGGTTCATCTTTTGCAATGAAGACTTTGGCTAGCGCTTCGCGCAACAGTCTTTCCTGATTGGGGCCGCTGGCGGTTTCGATTTCAATCGAGACCCATTCGTCCGACTTGATGCGCCTGGCCAGGCTGGTTCTGTTGTTGAACACCAGGAGCTGCCTGGGCCCGTGCAGGAGCAGCTTGTCTTCTTTCAATTCCACCTTGGTAACCGCGATCGGAGCGGCCAGTGTCCACGGGGCCGGCGTCTCTTTGCCTATCGGCTTTCCCTGCGCGTCGAACTTCAATTTGTCTTCCGCATTGAAATCGCGTAGTAACTGCTCTGTCCCGCTGTATTCCTTGTGCAAGCGGTCTTCAAGACTCGACGTGCCCGCACTGGCCCACGTGCAACAGAGAGTCATCGTAAAAAGCATGAATAGGAATCGCATCGCCGGGAGTTTAGCCACTTTGACTTGAGAAACCAAGCATAAACTTTTCTAGAGAGATAGAAGCAACCCGAATTTGAGTGCCAGTCAGGTATTCATACATCCAGATTGCGGACACCTTATGCTCCATTCAAATAGCGACACGAGACCTCATCGTAATCGGAATGTGTTGGAAGCTTGGCCTTCCATGAACTTCGGCATTGATTCAAGGTGATTTGGGAGAGTTTTTGTCGATTCAAGGTATCTTTAGGGGCTGAATGCTGAGTGCCAATTGCTGAAAGCTATCTTTCGGTAAACAAATGTCCCAGCTTTTCCTTCTTGGTATTCAGGTAGCGCTCTGAAGCCGCGTGAGGCTCCACTTCGCACGGCACACGCTCGACCACTTCAATGCCAGCAGATTCCAGCGCCGCTACTTTCTGCGGGTTATTGGAAAGCAGTTTGACCTGCTTGAGCCCTAGCGCTTTCAGCACTTCTGCCGGCAGTTGGAACTCGCGATGGTCGGCTTTGAATCCCAAATCTTCGTTCGCCTGCACCGTGTCTCGACCCTGATCTTGTAACTCGTATGCCTGGAGCTTGGGCATCAGCCCGATGCCGCGGCCTTCCTGCAGCTCATACAGCAACACGCCTGCGCCGGCCTGCGCTATCATCGACAAGGCCATCTCAAGCTGCTGGCGGCAATCGCAACGCAACGAGCCAAAGACATCACCCGTAAGGCACTGCGAATGGATTCGGACCAGCGGCGGAGCGGCATGAATATCCCCAAAAATAAGGGCGACAGCTTCTTCCTTGCGCCGCTCGGCCGAAGAACCTGCTCCGAACTGGCCTTCAAAGCCCATGATGCGGAACTGTCCCCAGCGCGTGGGGAAGTCGGCCTCAGCCATTTTGCGAAGAGTAAAATCAGAGCTCACGCATCTATTATAGAGGGTGCAGTGGTAACATCCTGCTTATGGCCATCAGCGATACAAGCCCTGAAATCGAAGCGATCCAGTCTCTCATTCACGAGCGTATGACGGGAGAGCAGCGCTTGGTGATGGCGCTTGAGATGAGTTACTTTGCTCATGAACTAGCCAAACAAGGCCTGCGCGACGCCCATCCGGATTGGCCGGAAGAGCGCGTGAGGCGTGAATTTCTGCGTTCGTTGTTTCCTCCGGGCGCCGCACCATCGAGCTTGTAAATGGAATTCCAGCAAGTGTTTCGGCGTGTTGCGGAGGTCCTTGATTCAGCAGCAGTCCCGTATATGTTGACTGGTTCGTTTGCCAGTTCTTACTATGGAGTTCTCCGCGCGACTCACGACATCGACATCGTTATTGAGCCTACTCAGCAGAGCTTGAAGACACTGGTTTCCCGTTTAAACGAAGAAGACTATTACGCAGACCTGAAGGCTGCGACCGATGCGCACCGCGAACTGTCGATGTTTAATGCAATCGATAACCAGACCGGCTGGAAGGTTGATTTCATCTTCCGAAAATCTGGCGCTTACGCACGTGAAGCATTCGAGAGACGAAAACCTGTTAATTTTCATGAGAGCACGATCTATGTTGCTTCCGTCGAAGATTCATTCTTTCGAAACTAGATTGGGGAAAGATGGGTGAATCAGCTCGACAGATTCTCGACAGATTGAGGATGGTGCTGCCGTGTTCAAGAAACAGCACGCGACTGTTGATCGCCCCTACATCGAAAAATGGGTCGCAGAACTCGGCCTCACTTCTGAGTGGTCTCGTGCCCGCCAAATCCCGCCACAAGATATACTTATCGGTTCATTCATCTGTCCCGGAGGACGCATATGGCTTCATCCGCAGTCAGTTACGCCAGAGAGAACCAGCAGAAGTTTTTAGGCGAGTTGAAAGACCTGCTCCGCATTCCCAGCGTGAGCACCGCGCCGGAGCACAAAGAAGATGTCCGCCGCGCCGCCATGTTCGTGGCCGACGAGTTGCGCCGCATCGGCATGGAAAACGTCGACGTCATCCCCACCAAGAACCACCCGCTGGTTTACGGCGACTGGCTGCATGCGCCGGGCAAGCCCACCGTCCTATGCTATGCGCACTATGACGTCCAGCCGCCCGATCCGCTGAATGAATGGCTCACGCCGCCCTTTGAACCCACTGAGCGCAACCAGAATATTTACGCGCGCGGCGCCGTGGACGACAAAGGCCAGCTCTGGATGGAAATCAAGGCACTTGAAGCGCTCATGCGCGGTCACGGCGGCAAGCTGCCGATCAACGTAAAGTGCATTTTTGAAGGCGAGGAAGAAGTTGGAGGTGAATCCATTGCAGCCTATATCCGCGCGCAAAAGACCAAGCTGAAAGCAGACTTCGCATTGGTCTGCGATACGGAATTATTTGCGCCGAACCTTCCCACGCTCTGCGTCGGCCTGCGCGGCCTGGTTTATACCGAAATTGAAGCCGTGGGCGCCAAAACTGATCTGCACTCCGGCATGTACGGCGGCGCTGCGCCCAATCCGTTCTTTGCGCTCATTGAAATCATCAGCAAGCTGAAAGACTCAAAAGGCAAAATCCTGATTCCCGGCTTTTACAAAGGCATGAAGGGCCCGAGCAAAGACGAACTCAAAGCCTGGAAAAAGCTTCCCTTCAATGAAGAGCACTATCGCAAGACTGAAGTCGGCTCAAAAGTGCTGACCGGCGAGCCCGGCTATTCCGTCCTATATCGCACATGGGCGCGTCCGACGCTGGAAGTCCACGGCATGCCCGGCGGCTTTACCGCTCCCGGCGCCAAGACCGTAATTCCAGCCCGCGCATTCGCCAAGGTCTCCATGCGCCTGGTACCCAATCAAGACCCCGACGACATCCTAAAGAAATACACTAAGTTCGTAAAGAAGCTCACGCCCAAAGGAATTGAAACCAATATCAAGGTCTTCAGCAAAGGCCCTGCCTGCGTGGTTGGTACAAATAACCCATTCATCAAGGCCGCAACGCAGGCGCTGCATGAGGTCTTTAAGAAAGATACGGTCTTTATCCGCTCCGGCGGGTCGATTCCTATCGTGACAGACTTTCAGGACGTTCTCAAAATCCCCAGCGTGATGATGGGCTTCGGCCTGCCCGATGACAACCTGCACGCGCCCAACGAAAAGTTCCACATCCCCAACTTCTATCGTGGGATTGAGTCGATAATCACGTTCTTTGAAAAGCTCGGAGAGTAGAAGGATCGGGTGATCTGGTGATCGCGCGTGATCGGGTGATCGAAAACCCACTCCGAGAACCATATGGCGAAAGGGCAGCCCAACGATAGGTCATCCAGATTGAGAACAAGTGTCAGGGCGCGGCTTCAGCCGCGCCGTTCAGTTGATAAAAAGAAACGGGCTTTAGCCCCTGATCTGGTAAAAAGGACTCGATGGTCCTTGTCTGGGAGCCAATCGCCGACCTGCCGCAGGACTGGAGTTCTCTAACGGACGGAGAACTCGGGCCGCTGCTTCAGTTCTGGAACGATCAGCGTGCCGATCTCGAACAGAGCGGTGCTCTAGCTGAGTTTAACAAGCGCTTAGGCCGCGAGTGGTCGATTGAAACCGGGCAAATTGAAGGCGTTTACGACATTGATCGCGGAATTACGCAAACTCTCATCGAACGCGGTATTGACGCTGATCTCATCGGAACCCATCCAGGGCAAAAGCCGCCGGAAATCATTGCCGCCATTATTCAGGACCATGCCGACGTTTTAGAAGGCCTGTTTCAATTCGTAAAAGGCAGCCGTCCGCTCTCCAAAAGCTACATCCATGAACTGCATGCGGCTCTGTTGCGCCATCAGGAAACAACAATGATGGTCGATCAGTTTGGGAACTTGTTCGAATCCAAGCTAGCCAAAGGCAAATACAAAGAACGTCCCAACAATCCCAAAAAGCCTGACGGCAGCATGCATCAGTATTGTCCACCTGAACAAGTGGACTCAGAAATGGAGCGCCTGCTGTCGCTTCACGCGGAACATGAGAAAAAAGGGGTACCAGTGGAAGTTGAGGCGGCCTGGCTGCATCATCGCTTCACGCAAATTCATCCTTATCAAGACGGCAACGGCCGCTTGGCGCGGGTGCTGGCGAGCTTGCTGTTTATTAAAGCGGGGTGGTTTCCTGTGGTGGTAACCAGGGATGACCGGGGCCAATATATTGATGCTCTGGAAGTTGCTGATGAAAATGACCTGAGGTCGCTGGTTTCATTTTTCATTCAGCTTCAAAAACGAGCCCTGTTTGAAGCAATGCGAACACTGACTGAGACTGTTGGAGTTCATACGGTTGATGACGCAATCGAAGCTGCAAAGAAAACGTTGAGAGCGATTGGCAGTAGAAATGATCCTGCAATTTGGTTGAAAGCAAAAGAATCCGCGGAGCGCCTACTTGCCAGAGCAGGAATTCGACTTTGGGATATCTCAAATACACTTAGAACGGAAGTATCAGCAATGGGAGGTGGGTTCCAATTCGACGTGTTAAAACATGGCTTCCGCAGTCTTCGCGTGTCTCTACCGTCAAACCAATCAAATTCCTCCGAATATCGAGATGGATGCGCCTTAGAGATTGTCAGGGTCGTACCAAAAACATTGGCAAAGATTGAAGTTCAAGCCTGCGCTATCGGCTCCAAGTTTAGGGGATTAATAGGATTTCAGGTAGTTTTTCAAACGCCCAAAGGAGAAAGCGAGATAGCATCACCCGATCATTTTCTTGTCAGTTATGCTGAGCCTTTCGAGAGCGCCGAACGCCGCTTCCGTCCTTGGCTAGAAGAATCCCTCGTCAACGCCCTTACCCTTTGGCGCAAGAGCCTGTAAAGGCCTTAATCCTTTAGCCCCTTGCACTCTGGTGTACCAATTCGCGTCGTAACCCGTCTTGCTTCTCTGCACCATTCGCGCTACAGTTTCTGTAGCTCTCGCGATTCTTCCGTCCTCTTAAAAGATCCTCACAGGTGTATTTTGGCCATTGGCTGCACAAGCGGTGCGACATCCTGTGGTCTGGAGCACTTATCCACAACATATTGTGGGCTTTGCTCTTGACCCCCGGTAACTCTCTGGGTACTCTAGCTGGAACGCGGGTTAGCTACTCCAGCCGGTAGCCCTGAAAGAGAAAAACGCACCTGCCAGCCACAGTCGTGCGACCATTGGCCATTCCTGAAGGAGTAGGAAGTTGCTAAAACTTAAGAAGCTGCAAATCCTTGGATTCAAGTCCTTCTGTGATCGCACGGAGCTGAAGTTTCCGGGCGAAGGCATTGCCGCCGTGGTGGGCCCCAACGGGTGCGGAAAGTCGAACATCGCTGACTCCATTTCCTGGGTGCTGGGAGAACAATCCGCCAAGAGCCTGCGCGGTGTGCGCATGGAAGACGTGATTTTTGCCGGTACACGTGACCGCAAGCCTACCGGCATGGCTGAAGTGTCGCTTACGTTGATCGATCCTCAGGTTTATGAGGGCGAGATCAGCGCCCAGCCTGAAATCGACGTCCAGGATGACATGCCTTCAGAAGACGACTGGGATGAGGCCTCTGTCCGCGCCACCGCCGCAGAAGCCACAGATGCGCATGTGGCTGAAGTGCAGCCCGGCCCGCTCGACTGGAAAGAAGGCATGGAAGGCGAGCCGTCGGAAGCTCCGTCCGCCGAGAGCGGCGGACCTTTGGGTTATGAGCCCAACGATCTGGAAGCCGCGCAAGCATCCCCTGAGGCCGTGCAAGCGCCGTCCTCCGCCAGCGCGGGGCAGCAATCCGCCGCTGAGCCTGATGCTCAAGCTGCCCAGACGAACGGCGCTGTGGTCCTCAAGATCCGTCGCCGCAAGTTCAAGCCCATGGCATTTGCCAAGGGAGAAATCATGGTTACCCGGCGGCTGTTCCGCACCGGCGAGAGCGAATACCTGCTGAACGGCAAGCTTTGCCGCCTGCGCGACATCCAGGACATCTTTATGGGCACCGGCCTGGGCCCGGAGTCTTACGCCATCATTGAGCAGGGCCGCATTGGCCAGATCCTGAGCAGCAAGCCCTATGATCGCCGCGCCATTATTGAAGAAGCTGCCGGCATCACCAAGTTCAAGACCAAGAAGCGGCTGGCAGAAGCACGACTGGAGCAGTCGCGGCTGAACCTGGCGCGCATTAACGATATTTTTGAAGAAGTCACCAAGCAGATGAACTCGCTCAAGCGCCAGGCCTCCAAGGCTGAGCGCTATGCCCGCCTGCGCGATGAGATGAAAGAAAAGCTACGCGTGGTGCTGGCCAGCAAGTTCGCCCAGATGGGCCGCGATGAAACCGGCCTGAATGATTCACTGGAAGCTGTTGGTGAAGAGATTCGCGGACATGCGGAAGCCGTGAGCGCCAAAGAAGGGGAGTTTTCCGAGCGTACCCAGCGCGGCTACGCCATTGAAAGCGAGATTGCACACAACAGCCAGACGATGAACGCCCTGGCCGTCGAGACTGAGCGTGCCATCTCTCGTCGCGGCTCGAACCAGGAGCGCTGCGCTGAACTCGACGCGCGTTCCGCCGCTGCGCAAGCCGAACTTGAGCGCGCGCAGGCCCAATTGCTTTCACTGACTGAAGAAGTCCAGACCAACCGCAGCTTTGCCGAATCCGCCGCGTCAGACGTTGCTTCCGCGCAGCATGAATGGCAGGCAGCGCAGCAATCATCGCACGATGCAGCCACCGCTCTCTCCGATCTTGAACGCCAGCAGGAATCGCGCCGCCAGAACGTAATGGAAGCCATGTCTTCGGCGTCGCAGGTGCGCAATCAGGTGATCCAGGCGGAAGAACACATGACCGCCCTGGAGCGCGAGGCCATGCGGCTGGATCGCGAAGCCACTGCAGCGCAGGTGGATATTGAAAGTTTCGGCGGCAAGCGTGGACAGATCGCTTTTGAGTTTGAAACCATCACGCAAACTGCTACGGCATTGGGCACGCGCATCCAGGAAATTCGCGGCCTGATTGAGAGCAAGCGCAAAGAGGAAGAAGAAGGCAAGCGCAATCTTGATACTCTTCGCGCCGAATACGCCACGGCGCTGGGCAAAAAGAGCTCGCTGGAATCGGTGATCAACGAGCACGGCTACTCCACGGAATCAGTGAAGCGGCTGTTCCAGTCGAACGCCATGGGGCACGGCTTTACGCCTGCTGGAGTGCTGGCAGATTTTCTTGAAGTCGAAACCCGCTATGAAGGCGTGGTGGAAGAATTCCTGCGCGATGAGCTGAATTACGTCGTGGTGAAATCCTGGGACTCGGCCAATGAAGGCATGCGTCTGCTGCAGTCTGATGTTGACGGCCGCGCAACATTCCTTGTTCATCCGGAAGACGCGCAAGCCAAATTTTCCTTCGTCGCCAGCAATGCGCCGGCTCCGACCTCAGAGCGGCATGAAGAACTTGTCTCGCTGAAGAACTGTATTCGCGTGCTGGATGGCTTTGGCCGGTCGCTTGAAGTCGTGCTGCCCAAGCTGCGCGATGGCTACATCACTGCCGACGCCAGCATCGCGCGCAACCTGGCGCTGGAAAATCCTGATGCCTATTTCCTTTCCGCTACCGGCGAGTGTTTCCACAACGTGACCGTGACTGGCGGCAAGCAGCGCAAGGAAGGCCCGCTGTCTTTGAAGCGCGAACTGCGTGAGATCGGCAAGATAGCTTCTGACCTGGAAGCAGCCATCAGGAACGAGCAGGCGCGGGTGCAGACCCTGGGCCGCGAGCTCACGGAATTGGGCAAGCTGCTCAGCACGCTGGAAGAAGAGCGTCGCGAAGCGGAAAAACAGGCCCTTACTTCAGGGCATGCGCTCAAGCAAATGGAATCTGATCTGGCGCGCACCGAGCAGCGGTTGAACACCTATCGCCTGGAGATTGAGCGGACCCGCTCCGCCCGCAACGAGAAAGAACTGGTTGTTGCGGAGAAGCGCGAACAGGCCGAGGCGTTGGAGCAGAAGCGTCAAGCCTTGGAAGACGAGATGAAAGTCGCGCAGCAGCGGGTGGTCTCATTGAAGACCGCGCGCGATGAAGCGGCACAGAACGCATCGCAGGCAGCAGCGCATCTGGCCGTGGTGGAAGAACGCCGCCGTACAGCCGCGTCAGCGCTGGAGCGGATTGAGGCTCTGGCGACGGAAGCCAAACAGCGGGTTGCGTCATTGCAAACTCAAATCCAGTCAGCGGCGGCTGAAAAGACCCAGCGCGAAGGGGAAAACCTGCAGATCGCAGACCGTCTGGAAGCCCTAAGCACGGAAAAAGCAGCCGCCGAAGCTACTGGCGTGCAGCTGCAGCATGAGTCCGATCAGGTTCGCGCCCGCATCGCCGAAATCGATCATGAGCTAAAAACAGCGCGCCTTGAACTGGATGCCGCGCGCGAACGCAAAGGCGAGATCGGCACGCTGCTGGCGAAGTTGCAGTCTGACTTGGCGCACATGGCTGAATCCTGCTTGAACGAGCTGGGCATCAGCGCTGATGACCTGCGCGCCAACACGGAAATTCAACTGGTCGAAGGTGAGCAGCTTGCCCTGGACGAAAATGCCTACCGCGAGATGCGCACGAAGCTCGAGAATATGGGCCCGGTCAACATGATGGCCCTGGAGGAATTCAAGGAGACTGAGACGCGCCACCAATTCCTGGAGACGCAGCGCAAGGACCTGCTGGAATCCATTGAGAACACCCAGGCCACCATCAAAGAGATTGACGAGTTCTCACGGCAGAAGTTCCAGGAAGCGTTTGACCGCATCAATGAGAATTTCCAGTTCACCTTCCGCAAGTTGTTTGGCGGCGGCCAGGCGTTCATGCGCCTGACCGACGAACTGAACACGGCGGAAAGCGGTATTGATGTGGTGGCCTCGCCTCCGGGCAAGAAGCTGCAAAACGTGCTGCTGCTCTCCGGCGGAGAGAAGGCGCTCACGGCGTTGTCACTGCTCGTCGGCATCTTCCAGTATCAGCCCAGCCCGTTCTGTATCCTGGACGAAGTGGACGCGCCGCTGGACGAGGCCAACATCGGGCGCTTTACCGAACTGATCCGGGAAATGTCCGTGCAGACGCAGTTCATCATCATCACGCATAGCAAAAAGACGATGTCGATTGCGCCGGTGATGTATGGAGTGACCATGCAGGAGCCGGGCGTGTCGAAGATCGTTTCCGTGAAGTTCGGCGCAGACAGCGGAGTGCCGCGGGCAGCTTCGGCGTAATCTTCAAAGCGACTATGCGCGACTGCCGCGTTCAGCTCACGATTGTCTTCATCCTGGGACTGTGTTGCGGGGCGGCTGCGGCTCCAGATCAAGCCGACAAGATTGTTATCTTGAAATCTGCTCGCACAATGACCTTGCTGAACGGCGGCAAAGTCCTTAAGACCTATAAAGTCGCTCTCGGATCAGTCCCCATCGGCCCTAAACGGGTTGAAGGCGATCACAAAACGCCAGAAGGCAACTACATAATCGACGCAAAGAATCAGCATAGCCAGTTCCATTTGTCGCTGCACATCTCCTACCCCAGTGCGGCAGACCAGCAAAGAGCGCGCGCCATGGGAGCACGACCCGGCGGAGCGATAATGATTCATGGTCTGGCCATGCCTTTTGCATATTTGGGACCTCTGCACCGCCAAACTGATTGGACGGATGGCTGCATCGCCGTGACCAACGCAGAGATTGAAGAAATCTGGAAGCTGGTTTCAGTGGGGACTAGGGTTGAGATACGCCCGTAGTTTTTCTCAATCGGGTTCAAAGACTTTTTCTTCATCAAGCGCATTATCTGAACCGACATTCAGTTTGGCGCCTGCCAAGGGCGTTCCGCGAATTTCTGCAGATCAATATTTTCCTGTTTTTAAAAATATTTTTCAGCGCACGTTTAATTTTTAGTAAACCGGTACTACAAAGTCCCGTGAAAATCAATGCAAGAAAATCCTTGATTTATGCGGGTTTCACGGCTTGTGCAATTCGCAGCTCTTTTTTGCGCGATGCATTCATTTGCATCTTTCAAATTTGCCATTTCCACGGTTGACAAAAATAGTTGAGAGGCTAGAATACGACCTCGCCACGTATTTCTGCCATGACAAGTCAAAGCGCACAAAGCCGAATTCTTTTACAAACAGATTTTCCTGAGCTCACACTCCATGCTCGCGGCAAGGTACGCGATTTATACAGTTTGAACGGACAACTTCTGTTCGTCGCCACCGACCGCATCTCCGCGTTCGACTACGTTCTAGCGACCGGCATTCCGGAAAAGGGCCGCGTGCTCACGCAGCTCTCGCTTTTCTGGTTTGATTTTCTGAAAGACGTGGTCAAGAACCATCTGGTCACCGCCAGCGTTGACCAGTATCCTGCTCCGCTCAAAAAATATGCCGATGACCTGCGCGGCCGCTCCATGCTGGTGACCAAAGCGCAGATGATTGATATTGAATGCGTGGCACGCGGATACCTTTCCGGATCGGGATGGAAAGAGTATCAGCAAACCGGCGCTGTCTGTGGTATTAAACTCCCGGCCGGCCTCAAAGAATCCGACAAACTACCCGAACCAATCTTCACACCTGCCACCAAGGCGCTGACCGGCCACGACGAAAACATTTCGATCGAGGAAATGGCCAAGCGCACCGGAAAAGATCTGGCAGAGAAACTGCGCGATTTAACGTTAAAGATTTATAAGACCGCAGCCGACTACGCAGCCGGTCGCGGCATCATAATCGCCGATACCAAATTTGAGTTTGGCCAGACATCGCAAGGCCTCATCCTGGCGGATGAAGTCCTTACTCCGGATTCATCTCGTTTCTGGCCAGCGGATAAATATCAGCCGGGCAAAGCGCAGGAATCTTTTGATAAGCAGTTTGTTCGCGATTATCTGGAAGCGATCAAGTGGAACAAGCAGCCTCCCGCGCCTTCATTGCCGGAAGACGTTGCGCGCAAGACGAGCGAAAAATATATAGAGGCATACAGGATTTTGGCGGGACGCGAGCTGCCCGCAGGTTGAGAAGCCCAATGGCATGAACGCGCTTGATTGGATCATCCTCGTGATCATGCTCTTTTCGGCGCTTCTGGCGGCGGCACAGGGGTTCTTTTTTGAAGTGATTTGCCTGGCAGGGGCAGTGGTCGGGTTTCTGCTGGCGGCGTGGGGGTACGGCAAGCTTTCCCCATGGTTTTTGCAGTACGTCAAGTTGCCGGCGTTTGCGGACTTGGCGGGTTTTCTTACGATTTTTGTGT
>C688J14111_10000162_pt1 | contig 16047 bp, 21 predicted proteins | sample HopSoiMetagenom1_FD_14111 | JGI IMG/M metagenome (IMG submission 14111)
CAGAATCTCGCCGATATCTTCCACTAGAAACGGCTCGCCCCCGGTCACGAAGATCTCTTTTACCCCAAGCTCCGCCGCTTCGCCAGCGATGCGCTGTACACGCGCGAGCCCCAGTTCTCGCCGGGGCGCGGTGGGCGAGGAACGCACACAACAGTAGTCGCAATGCAGGTTGCAGTTGAAATTCGTGTAGAGCCAAAGCCGCGAGCCCACCGGCCGGTTCTCGTCCGAAGGCATCGCGGCAGTACCAAAACGGAACACCCACCGCGTACGCCCGTTTTCGACTCTGGACTCTAACAGTGTGTTCCCGGTAAATCGGCACCACGTTTCCAACTCAGGTCCAATGCTCTCGTCGTCACCGACAAGCGCGACCAGATCGCCCAGCCGTCTGCGACGAAGTACAGAGATTAGTTCCGGCAAGAGACCAGAGGCAAAGGTCTTTTGCCCGATATCAAGATCGATGTCGGCCTTCATCGGAATGCGTTGATTCTAGCGATCCGAGAGCACTTGAAGATAGCTCCGTATTTCACACGACTTATTGAGCTTTCACCCAAGTATCCGAGCCTGTGAGCTTAACCGCCACGTCAGAGATGAAGATGTGCAGCGGCTTGCCGTCGGCGGTGCCTCGGTGCTCGGTTGAGACTAGAAGAGGACCTGCCTTTTTGTAGCCTGCCCAACTGGCGATAACTCGGTGCGGCGGCTTGGGCCCGCCACGGTGGTAGACAAGGTACTGCACGCGGTTGTCTTTGCTGACATACAAGTCCCAGGTGTCACCGGGGCTAAAACCGCCGGCTTCCTCGGGATACTTCACCACTACCAACCTCGCCGAGCCGGCGCCCACCGGCAGTTTCTTCATGCCTTGATCGGTCACGGTAGCGCTCTTGTCCCAGTAAGCATGGAAGGGAAAGATCAGCCAGTAGTTATCGTTGACGAAAGCCGGTTCGACTTCGTTCTTCACGCTGTCTGGCTGGCTGCTGAACTGAGACTCGAGGTAACTGACCTTAACCGGCTTGCCGTCTTTATCCTTCCCTTCATATGAGATCTTGCCAGTCTTTGGCTCCCACTCCCACATGTGCGCAAGTTTGAAGACTCCGGGAATTTCGCCGTTCCAGGTGTAGCGGATCGCCTCGATCTGACCATACGAATCGAGACCATACGTTTTAGCAATCTCTTCCAGAATGGGAGGGCGCTGCTGCGCCCAGGAGTTTGGAGCAAGGATCAGCATTCCGCAAAGCACAAGACTGATGATCGTTAACTCGCGCGCATTTCTCATAAAGCTCCTTCGTGAATGATCGGATTCTCCCTAAGATGACGCTGTAAGGAGCCCGGATACAACAATGCCGTTCGCGGACTGTTCTTCACGCTACCTACTCGGTTGAGCATTCGGAGCGGGCGGCTGTGTAATGCGGCGCAAAGCGAGAATTGCACCTGCGATTGCCACGCAACCATATTCCAGCAGCATTACCCAACCAGGAAGCGATCCCCACGGACGCCCAAGTGTACGCCAGTACCACATTACGTAAGTGGGAATAATGCTCACAGTCCAGAAGGTGATCAGCAGCGTCGAGACTGAAGTGAGAAATGGCAGCAGCCAGAGGAGATACCACGGGAATACGACGGGTGCGCATAAGAGAGATGCTGCCATTGGCCACGCGAACGCAACCGGAGACCACTTCGGCACTGCGCGTCTTAGCCAGCATGCAGTCACTAATCCAGCGACCACCGCCATCCCAGCCAGCAACTGCGGAGGCACGACACGATCGAGTGCCGCAAACACGGGACCATTAAAACGGAAACTCTGCACATACGTACCAACCGAGCCAATCGGAATGCGGCCGCGATTAAGAAACGGCAGGTACAGGAGAACGACTACGGCTGCGGCCAGCCCAACGTCCCGAATGCGAACTCGCTTCCAGTAGAGGGGCACCAGTACGATCGGCAGAAATTTAACCGCTACTGCCAGCCCAAATCCGACGGCCGCAGTCGCACGCCATGTGTGCGCGAGCGCAGCGACAGATATCACCAGCAATAGCGCGCCAACAATATCAATGTGACCGCTGCCCGCCACCTCAATCGCCAACAACGGATTCCAGACGTACGCCAGAACCAGGTGCGCTCCCCGGCAGTTAATACGCAACAGATCGAGCAGCACGAAAGTAATTGCGAACTCGCAAAGTACAAACGCTACTTTCAGTGCCAATGTAGATTCGTGAATGGCGGTCACTGCGCGGAAGAATAGCTGCGCCCCTGCCGGATATGGGCTCGGTAGATCCGGGTTGTTCAAGTTGCGGGTTTCCGGGGTATGCAGCCCCTTAACCGCAGGATCGCTGGGGACGACAATATAAGGGTTGTAGCCGAGCCTCTGCAGGCGACCATCCCAAACATAGCGGCGAATATCCTCATCAGCGCCCGCGGGCAGCCGAAGAAATTCAATGTGCCACACAGCAGCCAGCACGAGCCCAATGACGACGACGCGTCGCGGAAATCTCGGCGTAGCGAAAAATTCGCGGATCGCTAAGAGATACGCGATACCGGCAACGGTTAAGGCCGCCATGAAGTGCGGCCCACCTCGATCGGCGAAGTTTCGTGAGCAGATCGTCAGCGCGACGAGCAACAGAGCGCCAAGTGCATACACTCTCCACTCGGCAGTAACTTTCACAATTTGACCGTGCCTCTGCGCGATTGCGGCTCCGCCAGCTCCCACTCTTTAAGCCATCCGGCCGTGCGTGGCGCCCTTGCCGGAGCCAGCCGCAACTCCTCTGCCAAGCGAGTCAGGTCGTCAGCTACATCAATGTCCCAAAAGGGATCTGCGAAACCTACGGTAAGCTCGAGAGCTCGTGCGCGGGACAGGAGTCTCTCCAGCGCGCTACTGGTGCCCATTCCATCGCCTCCAAAAAGCGTCGGATGCCCAGCCTTTGCCCCGACGAGATAGTAGCCTCCGTCGTGTGTTGGTCCAACGACCACGTCGTGTGCGGCCAACGTTTCGAACGCGGCTTCGAGAACAGAACGCGGCAGGTGTGGGCTGTCGCTGTTAAAGGCAATGGTGCATCGGCTATGGTCTTCTGCGAAGTGCGCAAATACCGAAGTGAGGCCTGCGGCAAGACCTTCACCTTTCTGCGCAACTACGACCACTTCACCGGCCGCCAACTGTGCCAGCTCGTCTACGTCCGACTCCGGGCACATGACTGCAACTTCCAGATTGCCCACCGACCGCGCCAGCGCCAGCGTGTCCTGCAGAAGACAGCAATAGAAAGAAGTGACAGCCTCAGGAGAAAGACTAGGAACCAGGCGGGTCTTCACCGCGCCGAGCCTCGGTGCTTTCGCCATGATTACCAGCACACGATCGCTAGCTGACGACGGCACTACGGTCTCGTTACAGATTTCATAAGTTTTGACGCGGACCTACGCTGGCCATGGTGTCCCGGTTCTTCGGTGCCGGAAGTGATGGCGCGCTATCAAGCTGAGAATGAACCAACCCGCCCCGACTGTACCCTTCAGCGTACCGCCGATCTTCGACTTGCCGATACGCGGGTAGTAGCTTACCGGAACTTCAACCACGCGGAATCCAGCCCGGGCGCCTTTTAGGATCATCTCAACCGCCCAGCCATAGGTGGTCTCTTCCAGCGTGAGCGCGCGCAGTACATCGGCGCGGGCAGCGCGAAACGGGCCGAGATCGGTAATCTCTAGTCGATAGAGAAGCCTGATCAGGCCGGCGGCGAGACGATTACCAAAGACCTGATGCCAAGGCAGCGCCCTGGCTAAACGCTGTTTCTGCAGACGGGACCCGAGCGTGATGTCCGCACGACCTTCGGTAATTGGCGCTAAAAGAACGGGCAGTTCCGATGGCCGATCGCTGTAGTCGCCATCGAGAAACACGACGACATCCGGCGCGTTCGTATTCGCCAGCCCAGTGAGACAGGCACGCCCGTATCCGCGGCGCGGCTCCTGAATCACGCGAGCTCCCATACTCTCAGCGATTTGGGGTGTCCCGTCATTCGAGTTGCTGTCAACGACGATGACCTCAGTGACCAGATTGGAAGGCACATCGCCAAGCACGCGGCCAATGGCCTGCGCTTCGTTATGGGTGGGAATGATGACCGAGACTCGCACGTGAATTCGCTCGATCACCACCACGGGGAAGATGGCCACCGTTGCGAGAGCCACGCGTCAACTCCCCATCTGCGCCCGGCGCTTCCAATAGCAAGGCCAAGGGATGCGAGCACCGGAACCAGCAGTTCCCAGATCCACCCGACCCCCCACTCCGAAATCCAAAGGCTGCCCAGAAACAGAAAAGCCACAAATGCAACTGGACGAGTAAGCAGCCCGATGATGAGCAGGATACCGAGAGAAAGTTCGGTCAAGCCCTGCATGGGAGCAGCGATTGCAGCATGGTTTGCAGCAAGACCCATCAACGCCTTCCATGCAGCCGGGGCGTGGCTGGGCTTGATCAAGGAATTGATAAGACCCGCGTAACCCGTTGGCGTGTACAGGCCTTTTCCCAGGTTCTCAAAAAAGACCCAGAGGAACATTGCTCCGATCGTCACACGTACCACCGCCAGCCCGTTTGCCGCAGGCAGTTGCTTGAACTCACTTGACGTCGGGCTTGCGTTTAAAACCATCAGGGCACCTCGTGACCTGCATATGCCGTACTTACTGCGACGAGCAATCGAACATCAGCAAACATCCTATGCCGTTGCTTGCACTGTCGCTAGTGAATGTGCAGAGAACATACCAGGTCAGAGCAAACTCGGTAGTCCGCCCACCCGTGGAGACTATCGTCCAGGTCATCGCGCTTGAATTAGACTTTTTTCTGGTATCTTGTCACCCGACTTCTTGGCCCACGCAACACCCATCTTGCATTGGCGGCGCTGCGATAAAATCCGGCATTTATGCCCTATTGTCCAGATTGTGGTAGCAGTGTTCCCGAGTCGGCGCGCTTCTGTCCTTCCTGTGGTGCCGCGAATACGCTGGGCTCTGACGTGCAGGTCACGCTGGACCACAGCCCATCGGCGCCGGCGCCGGTCGCGCCACCTTCTTCAGCTTCTTCAGCATCTCAGGGACGCGCCTCGGCTTCCGCGCTGCGGGCCGAGAGTGGACGCATTCTACCTGGCACATTGCTGGCCGACCGCTATCGCATCGTCGCTCTGATAGGACGTGGCGGCATGGGCGAAGTCTATCGAGCGGAGGATCTCAAGCTCGATCAGGATGTTGCACTCAAGTTCTTGCCCGAAAGGCTGGTGCAGGACGGCGCCGTGCTAGCCCGTTTCCATCGCGAGGTGCGCATCGCGCGTGACATCTCGCATCCAAACGTCTGCCGCGTCTTCGATATAGGGGAAGCCAATGGCGTGCCATTCATCAGCATGGAATACGTCGACGGCGAAGATCTTTCCACGCTCTTGCGACGCATTGGAAGATTACCTCACGACAAATCCATCGACATCGCCCGTCAACTCTGCGCCGGCATTGCTGTCGCGCACGAGCATGGTGTCTTGCATCGTGACTTGAAGCCGGCCAACGTGATGCTGGACGATCGCGGTAAGGTCCGCATCATGGATTTTGGACTGGCCGGGGTTGCCACCGAGATTCAGGGCTCGGAGATCAGCTCCGGCACTCCGGCCTACATGGCTCCGGAGCAACTCACGGGAAAAGAAGTGACCGTGCAGAGCGATGTCTACTCGCTGGGGCTGGTGTTGTACGAGATTTTTACCGGCAGGCGCGCATTTGAAGCTGCCAATCTGAACGAACTCCTTCGCATACGCGAACACAGCTCTGTCACCAACCCGACGCAAATAGTTCATGATCTCGATCCAGTGGTCGAGCGCGTAATCCTGCGAACTTTGGAGGCTGATCCGCAGAGACGTCCCAGAACGGCACTACAGGTCGCGGCGGCTTTGCCCGGAGGCGATCCCCTCGCCGCTGCCCTTGCGGCCGGAGAGACCCCGTCGCCTCAGATGGTGGCAGCAGCGGGCGGAGAACAAGCGCTTACGCCCAGGGCCGCATGGACGCTACTCGTGCTCGTATTACTGTCGTTTGTCGCTGTGCTTTGGGTGGCAAGATCTTCCACCGACCTCGCTTTATACCCAGTTGATAAGAGTCCCGATGTACTGGAAGATCGGGCGCGGGAGATCGCCGCAAGAGCGGGATACGGTCAAGTGGCTGACCGGGCATGGTGGTTCGTTCGAAACTACGACTATCTTCTATACCGCAATGCCATGAAAATGTCGTCGCCACATGGCCAGCCGATTACCGGTTCCAATCCGGGAGCGTTGAGCTTTGTCTTCCGCCAGAGTGCGGAGCCCATGATCCCCAACAATTCNGGCTCTCATGTTGACTGGAGTGATCCGCCTTACGAAAAGTCTGGAATGGCGACCCTCACGTTGGACTCAGTCGGACGCTTGCGAACGCTGATTGCCGTTCCGCGCCAGAGTGAATCGCCGACTCCGGCCGTGGAACCGAACTGGCAGGAGTTGTTCCACGCAGCAGGACTCGATGTGAACAGATTCAAGCCTGTTGCTCCCAAGTGGCTTCCTTCGGAACCATTCGACGTTCGAGCGTGGATGGGACGGCGTCTATGACGGAGACAATACTCCCGTTCACGTACTGGCGGCTTCATACCACGGTCATCCCGTGGTCTTTCGCGTGATCACGCCATGGATCACAACGCCCGAATGGATGTCCACTACCAGGAAGCGCGCGCGCAATTTTCTCGCACTCACAGTCATACTCGCAGGTGGAATCGCCTTGGCACTTCTGGCGGCTTTCATTGCCCGCAAGAACGTGCGGCTGGGACGTGGCGACCGCAAGGGAGCATTCCGGTTAGCGGGCGCTTGCTTCATCGCGGGTGGGCTGGCCAAGATTTTCCTCTCTCATCACGTGGGCGCCCTGAACGCCGAATTCAATCTGGTNATCATTCCCGTCGCGCTCGCATTCTTTACTGCGGCGGTGATCTGGATCTACTACATCGCTCTCGAGCCGTATGTGCGGCGCAGATGGCCGGAGTACCTGATTTCGTGGAGCCGCCTGCTCGCGAGCGATTACCGCGATCCCATGGTCGGTCGCGATCTTTTGGCGGGCTGTATCCTGGGCAGCCTAATAGCCCTGGTTGTCCATGTCATCAACGCTTTGCCCGCCTGGTTCAATTTGGCAGGGCAGACCCCGATCAACGGAGACCGACCGGTTTTGGGAACGTCACTGAACTTTTCGGGTGCTGTGCTGCAATCCTTCATTGGGCCCGTCTTCAGCGCTCTAACGATGCTGTTTCTGCTGTTCATAATCCGGTCCGCGGTGAAGAATTATCAGGTGTCTATTCTCATAATGGGAGCTCTCATCGCGGTCATGAACCTGGGACAGGAAAATGTAATCGCTGAAGGTATCGGCGCAGTGATTGTTGCGGCTTTAGTGCTGATTGCGCTCCTACGTTATGGGTTGCTCACGTTAATCGTAGCTTTCTCAACTCAGAACCTTCTGCAGGGATTTCCCATCGCGCTTGATCCGTCGCGCTGGTACTTCATGCGCGGGTTCGTGCCGGCAACAATCGTGCTGGCATTGGCCGTCTACGGCTTTCGCACCTCGTTTGGTCGACGCCCTGTGTTCGCCGCCCTCACTGCCGATCAGTAGGTGGTAAAAACTTCGAGCCGCAGCTCTCATTCTCCTATTCACTTCCAGTTTGCTTCAGGAGCCGTGGTATCCCACTCTGGTCACCACCCATCCAAATATGACAGACGTACCGAAAGAGACGGCCGCGCCACCCGTCTCCTTCCTCAGGAGAGCCCATGAAAAATTTCTTAGCTTTCTCTACTCTGCTGGTTTGTCTTGCCGGTATAGCGGTTGCGGCACGCGCGGCGCAGGATGCCAGTGCCGACGGCCGGCCTCAGGGTTGGCACGGAGTGTTGTCGGTTGACGATCAGAGCCAATTCGACAGGTACTACGCCAAGTGGGTGGAGGCCACTCAAAAGAACGACCGCGAGGACATATCTGAGAACGCACGCAAGATGCAGGACATCATGACCCACTACAACATCCCGGTGAGTGTGTCCTTCGATCAGATTGCATCCAACGGCTCCACTGCCAGCTACCCGCCGCCCGCATATGCCACTCAGCGACTGTCAGCCGACGACCAGCGGGAGTTCGACAAGTACTACGCCAAATGGATTGAGGCCACACGTAAGAACAGTCAGGAAGACATCGCCGAGAACGAGCGCAAGATGCGGGACATCATGGCGCGCTACAGCATTTCTTCGGATGTGCCCTTCGCACAGGTTTCAAGCTTAGGAACTGCCGGAGCGTATCCGAACGGCTCGCCGTATGTTCAGCCCCAACGTTTATCAGCGCACGATCAACACGAATTCGATGAGGCCTACCAGAAGTGGTTGAAGGCTCGGCACAAGAAAGATCGCGATGATGTCGACAAGAATGAGCGCAAGATGCACGACATCATGGCTCGGTACAGCATCCCGGCCAATGTGCCTTATGACCGGATTGCGTCGCCAGGCGCCAGTTATCGCTAAGGCGGCCGATAACCAAAACATGCGGGAGGCGCACAAGTTGCGTTTCCCGCTCTTTCTTTTGGAAGGAACTATTTCAATTCGTCCGGAGTCAATTGTCTGCGGAAGGGGTATTTTATGCTGCGTCAATTGCATTCTGGACCCGCCGCCGCTGCAATCGTAGTGGTTATTTGCGTGGCCGCATCTTCGTTTGTTCTCTTCGCGCTTCTTCCCGCGCGAGGTGTGTCCGCGCTTCCCATCCTGCCGGTTACGCCACTGCCCACAATGGTGGGAAATCTCGGCAAAGCTGCTGGTCTGATACTGCTGCTTGGGTATACGTCAGGAGTAATCGGATGGCTGGTAATGTTCGCAGTCGGTGGTGACGGGCTGCACCGGCTGCCCTCGGTGCTGAACGACTGAGTTCATTAGAGAAGTTATTTTGCTTCGGCTACGGTCAAGCGATTGCTCATGAACCGAACAGCGTTTAGGTCTTGAGTAGAAGTGGAAACGAGGTACGCGCCTGCGGGAAACTCGCCGCTGGCCAGCAGTGCTCGTTCTACGCATGGAGTATCCAATGAATGCCGCTCGCAAACAAACACCTGCAGGCGGGAATTGTCAGAAAATTTGAACTCAACGCGATGACTGCGCCTGCCGGAACAAGGTTGCGGTGGACTAACCAAGTTCATCTCACAGATGCTTGAAAAAATAGTCGCCATTTTTTCGGCCCTCCCGTTGGCTACTTGTAAAACGATTTAGTAGCCCGTAACAGTACAAACGCCAAAACGCATTGTCAAGGACAGTGTACGTGGAAATTTCGGAAATCAACGAGCAGTTGCAGTACGCAAAACAACTAAGGCTCGTATGTTGTGTGACGAACGGCACTGAACGCCGGTGCGGTCGCGGAAAGCTATCGCTCACCGATGAGATATTTGCCGCCATTCGGTCCGATGCGCGCGCAGTGCTCTGCACCGGCAGGCACATCGCAGCGCTCGCCACTGTGATAGCGTCGCACCGCGCCACTCATCATCAGAGTTAGTTCTCCATCCAGGAGTATGTGCGCGCTGTTGGTAGCATGCGTGTGCTCCGGGTAATACGCGTGCGGCTCATCCTGCCAAACGTAAATGCGGCGAAACCCTTCAGAACGAAGTTGTTCGCGCAATTGTTCTTCACTCCACATGGCTATAACTCGATGTTGTCTCAGTTGTGCTTTGGGACGAACGGGTTGTTATTCAGAGATTTCATGGTGCGAACGGGTTCCGGCGCAAAATCTGCCGAGTCTATCACTGCGTACAGTTTCCAGCTTTAGTTTTTGCGTCTGTTAGAGACTTAATTAGTCATTGCTTGCCATTGGACTGGCGGGTAGAATTGCGCCCCATCTACGGAATCAGCTCAGTTTGCGTCTGTTTTCCTGTGACCTTGAAGAGGGCCATCAGGTTGACACAGTACTGTTCTGCGCTCCGAGCTGGGGTTTTCGATCTGTAGCTTCGAGCGATGTTTGTCACATTGCTTTCGGCAGGGAATCACAGGTGGGTAATGCGATTTAGGCGCGAGTTCGAGAATGCATCCTCGAGTGCGGCCGTCGGTTCTTGGCAGTACAACCAAATTCGACACAACCATAGGAGAAGCTCATGACGAAGTCAGTGAAGGCGACGATTGCAGGTGCGGCTCTGGCAGGCTTGATCACGGGTACCAGTGCAAGACTGTATGCCCAAGCAAGTGGATCGGACAGCGCCGGCAGCGCCGACAAGACGTCGAAAAAAGCAACGAAACACACCAAAGACAAACACGCCTGTAAAGGCCAAAACTCGTGTAAAGGCAAGGGCGGCTGCAAGGCCAGCGACAACGGCTGCAAGGGCCAGAATTCCTGCAAAGGTAAGGGTGGCTGCCGTACCGATGGCAAGCCGATGGCCGAGGCCCCAAAGTAATCAGTATGCTTGTAGGGGCCGGGTACAGTTGTCACTCGGCCCTTTTTCCACTTGAGTATTAGAGGTTCCAGTTTCCGTAATGTCGGCCAACCGCTTTAATTCATTCCAAGATCTCGGAATCGGGATCGGTCTTCGTGTTCCTCATTACGATCACATCCTGTCGAATAAGCCAGTCGTTGGATGGTTCGAGATCATCTCCGAAAACTACATGATCGACGGCGGACGTCCGCTCCACATCCTCGATCGGATACTCGATCAATACCGGGTCGTGCAACATGGTGTATCGATGTACTTCGGCTCCGCCGAGCCCCTGAACTGCGAGCATCTGAAGCGATTAAAGGCACTCATACGAAGGACGAAGACGCCTTGGCTTTCTGATCACCTGTGCTGGGGCAGTGTGGACGGCACCTACAGCCATGACCTGCTGCCGATGCCGTATACCTTCGAGGCCGCTCGAGTGACGGCGCAGAAGATTAAAGAAGCCCGCGACTTTCTCGAAGTGCCGATTGCCGTTGAAAATGTCAGCAGTTATGCCGAGTTCCACGTTTCCGAGATGACCGAATGGGAATTTCTGAACGAAGTTGTCGAACAGGCGGATTGTGGGATTCTGCTGGACGTAAACAACATCTACGTCTCGTCGCGAAATCACAACTTCGATCCCCTCACGTATCTGGAGAGCGTACCAATCGAGCGTGCAGCGCAGATTCACATCGCGGGACACTCAAAATTTGAGAAGTACATCCTCGACACTCATGACCATCCCGTGATTGATCCGGTGTGGAAGCTGTATGCGCGCGCGATCGAATTAGCAGGTCCAACCCCGACACTGCTGGAATGGGATGATCGCATCCCCTCGTTCAAAGAAGTGCATGGCGAAGCACTCAAGGCGAATCGCTATGTTCCTTCCAACGTTCCCGAATTGGCCGTGGTGGCGCAATGAACCTGCTTGAACTGCAACGCAAGTTCACCGAGGCGCTGACCACGCCGCTGAACTCGGACGAAGGCATCGGCGAGCGTACACTGCGCGGCGAATCCATGCAGCAGGTCGCAGAAGAAATCGTCAAGCCCAACGACCGGCTTAGCTCGGTAGAACGCCTTGAAATCTATAGTCGCTCGTATTGGTTTCGGATCCTCTCGAGCTTCAACGAAGACTTCGTCGGGCTCCGCGCCGTCGTAGGTGACAAGAAGTTTGACGTGCTCGCCGAGGCTTATCTCGCGGAGAATCCCTCGCGCTCGTTTACCTTGCGTAACCTGGGATCCCGACTGGAGAGCTGGTTGCGCGCCAATCCCCTGTATACGCATCCACATGAGGCGTTAGCGCTGGACATGGTGCGCTTAGAGTGGGCTGACACGGAATGTTTTGATGCGGCCGAAGAGCCCATTCTTGCGATGGAAGACCTAGCAGGTTTGGGAGAAGACCCCAAACTGCGATTGCAGCCGCACGTGCAACTGCTCGATTTGAACTACCCAGTCGATACCTTGCTGCTGCAGATTCGCGAGGCCGATGACCAAGAATCCGATGAGGCGAGCAATACGTTCGCCGAACAACGCAGCCGCTCCCGGCTGAAGAGCGTGCGCAAGTCAAAGCCAAAGCCCAGGTTTGTGGTTGTGCATCGCTTCGACCAGCTCGTGTATTTCAAGCGAGTTACTGCGGAGGCGTTTCGCCTGCTTACCGCGCTCCGAAATGGAAAGAATATCTCGGAGGCCATTGACCTCGCATTTAGTCCTTCTACGCGGTCGGAAATCACGATCATGGAGTTGGTGCAACGCTGGTTTCGGGAATGGGCAGAGTGGGGATGGTTCTCTGGGCCTTCTAAGCCGCTAGTCTCGTGAGTTGCTAGGACTGGTACCTTCTCAGCATTCACACAGCTCAGCAGCTTTGCCTATGACCCTCATCCACGCCAGCCGCAGGCTATATGGCCGCCTGATCGACCTGCTCAATCATATGCACTCCCCATTTCTTCTGTTTGTGCGGCTCTACTGGGGCTGGCAATTCTGGCAGTCGGGTTGGGGAAAACTCCAAGACATTTCAAAGCCCATCGGCTTCTTTACTGATTTGGGAATTCCGTTCCCGGTCTTCAATGCCTGGTTTGTGGCTTTTCTTGAGTGCTTTGGGGGAATCCTGCTTTTCCTAGAACTCGCATCGCGCTTAATTTCAATTCCTTTGGCCTTCGATATGCTCGTCGCATATATCGCTGCCGATCGCGAGGCGCTGAAGTCTTTCGTTTCAGAGCCAGGGAAATTCTATGCTGCGGATCCCTACACCTTCTTGTTTGCGGCGCTGCTGGTGATGGTCTTAGGTCCGGGAGTCTTCTCTCTCGATTACGTGGTCGCGCGCTACGTGGAGAAGTGCCACGGTCCAAATCCAGTGCCGGCGCCCGCTACTGTCTCTCAGAAACTCTGATAACCTTTCCTCGCGGGACTCATCCAACCGCCAACACCGCGACGGGAGTTCCGCGATGCTTGTTCGAACTTTCTGTACCTTCCTTCTTGTGCTCAGCGCTGCCTTTGCTCCGCATAGTGATTCATCCATCGAGGTCGGCGGTGGCACAGTCGACGTAAATCTCGACTCGGATCTATCGCAATCCCAGCAAGAGCAACTCATGACGTGGATTCACGACGCCGCCAATTCCATCATTGCTTATTACGGCAAATTTCCCCTTTCTCACACTTATCTCCAGGTTCGTAGCTTCGATGGTCGCGGCGTGCACAATGGCCACACCTTTGGTCTGCACAACGGGGGACTTGTACGAATCTCTGTTGGCACAAAAAGCACTGCTGCTGAACTCAAGCACGATTGGATGATGACGCACGAGATGGTACACCTCGCGTTTCCCTCAGTCGCCGAAGAGCATCACTGGATCGAAGAAGGCACGGCCGTCTATGTTGAACCGATCGCGCGCTTACGCGCCGGCAACCTCAGCAAAGAACAGGCGTGGGGAGAGATGGCGCGCGACATGCATCAAGGCAATCCGGGCCAAGGTGACGAAGGTCTCGATCACACGCATACATGGGCGCGCACTTACTGGGGTGGCGCGCTCTTCTGCCTGATGGCAGATATCGAAATTCGCCAGCGCACGCACAACAAAAGAGGACTCGAGGACGCACTACGCGCCGTGATGAATGCCGGAGGCGTGATTACCGAAGATTGGGAGCTGCAACACGCGTTCGAAATCGGAGATAAAGCAGTCGGCGTTCCCGTGTTGGAAGAGCTCTATAGAAAGATGAAGGACAAGCCAGTGACAGTGGATCTCGACACCTTCTGGCGGCAACTTGGGGTCGCGCAAAAGGACGGCACAGCAACCTTCGATGATCGCGCCCCGCTTGCCTCCATTCGCGAAGCTATTTCGACAGGAAAGATAGGCAAGCAACTGAACGTAGAGTTCTCCATCGATCACCTGATGAGTGTGGTTACCGCTCACGAATGATCCTCTACTCATCTATATTCCTAGCGTGAAGTCCGCGACCAAGCCTAAAGCAAAATCGTTTCGCGCCACTCTGGAGCGGCTTCGCTCCAATCTCGGCTGGGTCATCGTTCGCGTCCCATTCGATGTAAGAAAGACGTGGGGCTCATCTCGCGTGAAGATCCGAGGTGAAGTGAACGGATGCAGTTTTCGCACCACGCTGTTTCCGCAGAAAAGCGGCGAGCATTTTATTCTCGTCAACAAGCAGGTCCAGAGCGCCGCAGGAATCTCTCTCGGCAGTACTGCGGAATTTCATATCGAACCGGATAGTGCACCTCGCGTCGTAGTGGTACCCGCTGAGATCGAAAAGATATTCAGGCAGAGCAAGAGGCTGAGATCGTGGTTTGACTCACTGAGCTACTCGGCCCGGCATGAGATCAGCCGCTGGGTTTCTGACGCCAAAACTATGGAGACCCAAAGACGGCGAGCTGAACAAATGGCCGAGCGGATGCTGGAGACAATGGAAGCAGAACGCGAGCTTCCGCCCCTGATTCAAAGTGCCCTTGCCCGTAATCCGGGTGCACGCCAGGGCTGGCAACGGATGACGCCCCGTCAGCGCCGGGGAGAGTTGCTGGCCATCTTCTACTACCGAACTCCCGACAGTCGCGCGAGGCGGCTGGAGAAAACAATCGAACTCGCAAAGCAGATTGCGGAGAGACGGGATGAAGGGTGAAGACCAGCACCGACTGCTCCTGATTGGTTGCTTGTCAGGCCATAAACCAAAGGGAGCGTCTCTGCGTAATGTGGCCGCGGCCAGCCATAAGCGCGTCTCAATGCACATGGCAGAAACGCTCTTGTATGTTGATGACAATGCTCTCCGCTGCGAGGCGATGGAGGCTCGCCTCAGCCATCTCGGTTACACCGTGGTTACCGCAAACAATGGCCTTGACGCGCTAGGCAAGTTCGCCGCCCAGCAAATCGATCTCGCGATCGTCGATTACTACATGCCCGGAATGTGTGGTGACCTGGTTGCGCTGGAGATGAAGAGCAGCAAACCGCAGGTTCCGGTGGTGATCTTCTCCGGGACTTTCACGCTGTCTGAAATGGTCATTGCCTTTGTGGATGGCTTTATTTCGACGTCCGACGAACCAGAAGCCCTGCTGGACAAGATCGCCGAGGTTCTGGCCCCACACCGAGCGAGTCGCGCCAGTTAGCCTGCGTACGTGTGCTGCTGCGCTTAGGCTACAGCGGGGACGCATTGTCTCAGCAAAGTGCAGAACAACCTCCCGCGCACTCGCCGAATCCGACTAATCACCCTGATAGTCACATGTTGTGACAGGCTCTGACTCCTCATCGAAGTCGGATGCCACAGCTCTGACCGGATCTCAGAAATGAGCGCGCGCCGCTGTTCGTTTCGCCAGCACCCGGAGGACAGTCCCTGTCCGTCCGTTGCCTTCTACCTGCTGGAGCTCGCCTCCAGTACAGGCCGAGAGTGCGAACTGTGCCTCTGCAGAGAGCACGTTCACAAAGCGTGGACATGGGGTCAGCAGGTACTCGCAGAAAGATTCCCAAGCACCCCAGAAAAGCTGCGCTCCATCCGACTGATGAAGCTGTCAAAGGCCGCGCTCAAGAGAAAGAAAGCACCAAGCTGCACCGAGGAGCGAAGAGCCTCCCCCCGGTTAAGGGCATTGTTCGAGGTCGCCTACCTGTTCGGGCAGAGTCTCACATTTACGCAGGCGCTCGACGTGAGTCACTCCGGAATCGCTTTCCGGAGCCGCTCAAGATTCGCCATCGGGACGCAGCTCACCCTCAAGCTCCTTCCCAACATTCCATTCTCCACGTCATCGATTCCGGTGGAGACAATAGTCCGACGGGCAGACGGTAAGATTGTCGCCGTCCAGTTCAGTTTCAACACTGATGATGATCGCCTGCGGCTGATGTCCTTTCTCGCGCATTCTGACATGCTCTCGCGCAACTAAGAAAATCTGCTATTTTGCTTCAGGAAAGGGAGAGCGGCTCAGTCACTTTTAAGCGTCTACTCCTATCGGCTTTGCTCCGCTTGTGCGCTCAAGACGCTCAGCCTCCGAGCTAGGCGGCGGTCTTCAAGTTGAGGCTGTTAGAGTCTGAAAGGAAGCAGGAGCCTCGGCGTGAATGGCGGAGGGAGAGGGATTCGAACCCCCGATACCCTTTCGGGTATAGCGGTTTTCAAGACCGCCTGTTTCAACCGCTCACACATCC
>C688J14111_10000164_pt1 | contig 15964 bp, 12 predicted proteins | sample HopSoiMetagenom1_FD_14111 | JGI IMG/M metagenome (IMG submission 14111)
TTGGCCCCCGGACCTGCTGCAGCTTACGTATGCAGCTGCAGGGGGGCCCTTGGGCTCAAGGCCGGGGGGTTGCCCGGGCAGACCGATGGCCTGCCATTGGGCAACCGGGTCAGGCTCGGCCTACGCGGACCGGGGCGGAGCCTCCCGGCTGTGCCCAAGCAGACTTGCCGAAGGCCGAGCCTCCGGCATGCCCAAGGCAAGCTTACCCCGGGCCTGCGGAGCCATATGCCTGGCAGGCAAAGTAGACACCAATTAGAAAACAAGCTCTCATATGAACGGTAGTTAAGGGGCATTGCTCTGATTACAAGGTAGAACGATCTGGTAAAACCAAGTTGCTTAACCATTAGTAGCCCGAGGCTGAAACCATTACTGCTATTGCACCCAGGCCCTATCCAAAGGGTGGTCTACCCTAAGTTTATAAGGAAGTATAGAGGAGTAGTTTCCTGCTTGATATGGTTTCAGCAGTTATCTATTCGCGACGTAGCTTCCCAGCCGTACCATAGCTTTATTGGCCGCTGATAACTGGTAAACCAGAGGTCACTCCATCTAAGTCCTCGCGTACTAAAAACAGCTTCCTCCTTACTTCCAACTCCCACCAGTAGATAGAAGCCGTACTGACTCGCGTCGTACTTACTAATTGTTATCGTAGAGCTCTTTATCTTCAGAGTTAAAACTCTGATTCCATCTTCCTTGAAAAAAAAAAAGAAATGGAACTACTTCAATAGCTCACGCTATTGTACAGACTATGTCATGATAAATTATTTGCATTAAATTTGACCCAGTATATTCTTACATTAATTACTTCTTGGTAAAAGACGTAAATACAGGAAATACAGATAATTTATCCCGGGCACTCGTGGAAGGATTATTGTTAGTGTACTCACCCTCTAGTCGTTGAACGTTCTTTTTCCTTATAGCAATAATACTATTCACTAGAAAAAGCTTCGCTGCAAGTTGACTTACTTATTTGTACATTCAAATTATAAGTGTTTCTTGCAATTCACCCGGTTTTCTTTACTGATCTCCTAAGCTTTGCATAAAAGTACTATAATTAAATACAAAGGGAGAGTAAAGAGGCTAATACTTAACCCAGCTCACGTCAAAACCTCCTATCCTTTTCAGGAAACCTAATTGCTTCCCCTATTTTGGGGGGGTTTTTTAAGGAAACTCGGAGGTGGAGATTTGGACTATTTCTTTATCCTATAAACGATCTCCCAAATCGGGTATGAAGTTGTAGCTCCCGTATCTGAAGAATAACTTCAATACCTCCCTCCTTAAGGTGATCCTTACGAGACATCATATCCAGAACTGCCTGCCACATAAAAGAATCCAATCTTTTCCTTGAAAGTAGAACGTTCCCTTTGAAGAAAGGCTCCACAAAGTTAAGAAGGGTTGGCAGGTTAATTATTCGCATATGCTGGGTATTACCTGATTTTGCCCAATGGTGGGCACTATTAAAGAAAAGGTGAGATATTTGGGTTAAATGATCTTGCTCTGTACCTATCTGGGCAATATCAAAAGTAGCCTTTACTTGATAACCGTATTTATAGTCTTTAGCTTTATGTACTGTAAAGTAAAAGGAACCATCTCCATCAACAAATCCTGCAACCCAGTGTATATCTTCTTTGAGCAAAGGAATGATTTCACTCTCTGCTAATCCCCAGTGTGTTTTCTTCCATAGGTTAAACTGCTCAGCCTTCTTTAGGGAGTGTATTCTACCTTCAAGCATAGGTACTATGACATCATGTAAAGCATCTTTATTGGTTATTTGAATTACAGCTAAAACTCTTCCGTCTTCCCGAATGGAAGGAGCTACTTTTCCACACCCTAAAAATAGACATATAGCTTCCATAAGGGTCCAATCTGACATATGCTGAGTAAGAGAGAAAATAGGTTGACCTTTAGAAGAAGTATAGAAGCCCCCTTCGGCTTCAACGAAGCCTGCAAACCAATTGGAGGTGAGCTTATAGTTGACGGGGTTTAAACGCTCTTCCAGGGCCTTCATTACCCTTTGTTTAAGCATTTCAAAGTTGAGCATTTCATTTTAGTTTAAAGAAACCCTTAGATGTAGAGAAAAAGAACATAGGACACTCTACATATAGTCTCTGAGGATCCTACTCGGCGGACATTTACCTTTGGTTTCCTGCTGATTACCCAATCCTCGAAGATTGTTACCTTCTTTTGGTAAAGTTAGGTACTTGAGGCTCTGAGGGTTTTCCAGCATATAGTAGAGTTATAACCCTGCTCTTACGAACAGAGATGGCACGTAACGTACCCTTTTACTCGGCGAACAGCCGAACCCTTAGAACCTTATACAGCTCTAGGATAGGATGAGCCGACATCGCTTTGTGTTGTTACCCGTCAGTGCAGGGTTACCACTTAAACCCACTATGGATTAACCCTTATTGCAAGAGGACGAGAGGGTGAAGTCTAGCTTAACACCCTTCTAACTATCTCTAGTTAGTTCAGACTATATCATCACCCAATGAAGGTGCAGGCATGTAGTCGTTGAGGGACAATGAATAATGGTCCATGCTTCCCTGCTGATTGCCCAATCCTCAAGAATTGTCACCCTGTGTTACAGAAGGTGGCGCATAGGGTCAACGCCAACGTCAGGGTATCCGAGGCTCTAAGGGTATCCCAGCATACAGCCTGTGCTCACCATAAGGTTGCCCTTATGGGGCCCCGATGTCGCAGAAACAATCTTAACACCAATATGGCACCCTAGCACCTTAAAGCCAGGGGGTATTTTAGTTAGTAATTTTCAAATGCATAGAAGAATGAAGGTAAGGCAATAGAGAGCCCGAAGTTTGGGCATATCTCTAGAAGGTATATAAATAGTATAGTAAGTAGTAGTTCGCCCCTGCTGCAGCTTACGTATGCAGCTGCAGTTTGGCGTTAACGGAAGAAGAAAACCCAAATGTCTGATTGAAAACAAGAGAGAGCAGTTCCACTTGAACCTTTTCATAACTGTTGGTATTTAACATAAGCCCTTTACCGTGCTTTGCCCCATGGTCAGCCAACCAGTAGGTTAAGGATATGGGGGTTATATAATTAGCTATGTCAGCTGGGATTTGTTTAGAACCATTAACATAGAATAGGCTATACAGTGAATCAAAGCAAGGAAGACTTAAAGTGTAAAACCACAAACTATAAGAGTGACGGTGATATCTCGCATCATATCGTTCCATGATACGGGGAAAAGCCCCACAATAATCAAATATGAGAGAAAATAGGTGCAAAAGATAACTGCTATGAACTGTACCCTGCTCGAATTTCAATTGGGTCGAACCATTAGGTTTTTTGTAAGCACAAAGATCACCTAACAAACAACCAAAAAGAATCTGAAAGAGATCAGCAGGAAGGGTCAATGCTAATCTTTCTGAATCCGTGTATACTATACCTGTAGCTTTGTGAGGTGTGAGACTCTTCAAGAGAGTACTAGTAGTGTTAAACCATCTTATCTGCATGTTTAAATTAACTTAGTAATTACTTCTTAGTATGGTGTGATTGTGCGTTAATTCTCTAAAGATTGTATTACACTTTTCTACTTTAACTTACTTTAACAACCCAGTCTAATGACCCAGAGTTCTGGGGGGAATTTTTAGAAGAATTGATACCAAGCTTAAAATGCATAGAAGAGTGAAGATAGGGAAGAACAAGAGTTCTAAGATTAGCCATATCCTTAACAGGGATATAAATTATGTAATATATTTTACCTTTGCTAAGTTTTTTGTATACAACACTAGAGAAGCCAAAGTTATGATTTAAAACAGAAGAGAGTAGATTCACCTCCTCCTTGGTATAACTGTTGGTGCTGAGCATTAAACCATTTCCGTGCTTACCACCATCTTCAGCTATCCAGAAAGCCAAAGAGACAGGAGTAAGTAATTCTGAAATATTGGGTGGTATTCTTTTTATACCTTTGAGATAAAAGAGTTCATAAAGCTCATCAAAACAAGGAAAAGATAAGGTACAGAAATAAATACTATAATAAGTTTGATTGTTTCGAGTGTCCCTTCTTTTCTCTATGTTAGGGAAAGAGCCACAGAAATCATAGAAAAGGGAGAATAAATATATTAAATATAACCCGTGACTAGAACTCTGTTCAAACTTAAGGAGTGTATTTTCTCTTACGAGCTGTTAGGTCCCCCAAGAGACAACCAATTAAAACTGGAATTAGAAAAGGAGGACAAATGGTAGCTAATTTAACTTCCTCAGATCTCAGAATTTTCTTTAATCCAGTGGCCTTATTGGCCGTTACGGCTTTCAGGTTTACAGAGGTTGTGGCAAAGTATCTAGAAAAGGATAATTTCATAAGGATTAAATTCAAAACTATTTACTTCTAATTACGAAAGAACGCCTTGATAAGTAAAGAAAAAAGTAGAGAAGTGTAATACAAAGAATATTGTCTGCAACCGGCAGAGGTGCCAACCCCCCCAGTCAATATGGACTCTCGTGGGGAATCAGCCTGTTCAATTTTGTTAACGTGAAAGCTCTTTATCTTCCACCTCTTGAAGTCACCTTCAAGTTCAGACTATGTCATCAACTTAATGTGGGGGGTATTTTTTTATGAGTCTGTCTTAGCAGACCTAGGAGAGGGCAGCTTGGCTCTCATAGTAGAAAATATGAAAGGAGAAGTATAATCCAAAAATCGTTCGAAACTTGAGCCCGATATTGCTATAGTAGGTTTCCTTTGTTTAATTTCAACCAGCACCCCATTCAAATTTAAGCCGATACGTTCTTCCCTTATTTTGGGATTGAATGGAGACCTAAAATTAAGCCTATGGCTGCCTCAAACTGCACATTAGTTAAACCTACTAATTTGGCTTTTAGTTCACGAAGAGCTTCACTATTAGGACTCAAATTCATAAAGAGAAACGATATTTCGTATACTATAACTTCTAAGATTTGACCCCCTTATCCCCATTAAGTGCTGGGCGCTCGTGGACAGTTTATTGTTGGCATTACTCACTGTCTAGTCGTTGAACGTTCTCTACCCTGAAGCTAAAAGCTTATGCCGAGGAGAGCTTCGCTGCAAATAGCCTCCTACTTGGAGGAATCCTTGCAATTCACCCAGTGTTTAAACTTAGCCTCACAACTAAGTGGGACAAATTTATCCCTTGAGTCAAATATCTTCTAAGACTTTGGCTTAAGTATCTAGCCATATGCCCTTTATTTTGCATAACCCTGCAGTTGCATTCTATGCTGCAGCCAATGGCAGGCCATCAGTCTGCCCGGGCAAACCCCCGGCCTTGAGCCCTACGGGCCCCCCGGGGGCCAAGGTGACAGAACTTTAAGACTGCCATACTGTTGGGGTACCGTTTAACGGCACTAAGATCCCCTAGCATTAAACCTACAGTTATATCAAAAAGAGGACCCCCGGCCTGAGACCCAAGGGGCCCGACGGCCTCGGGGCCGAAGGTCAGGAAAAGAAACAAGGCCCTGATAGGCTTTCAAAGCTTTAAGAGAGTTAGCCAAGTCTAGCATGGCTTTAGTTGTAGGATAGAACATGGTTAAAGCAGAGAATTTTAATTAACTTCTAAGTACTAAATTATGTAGCTTAAATTATGTCTTCCCAATTATGCAAACAGGGCACATCTTAGTGAGTGCTTGGACTCACTCAATATTTCTATTGAGAGGGGACTATCTCTTAACTAATTAGAACAAATTGTCGTCTTCTACGTATAGTCTCTGAGGATCCCTTCTCGGTAAAATCCGTTTTGGTTTCCTGCTGATTGCCCAATTCCTTGAATTTTCCCGGCTTCGGAGTCAGAAGCTCGGACCAAAGGCTCTAAGGGGTTTCCAGCATACAGTAGTATTTACCTGCATTTTCCAGTCTAGTAATCTTGCAGGAGCCACTCTTAGGGATTAAGGAGTAGCTATTATCCGTTGATCGATGAGCATTCCATAATGTATCACCGGGTCACTATGCCCTAGTTACCTATACCCGTTGCACCTAGCTACCTCTTTGTTTACTCTACCTGCTTACTTCCAGTATCTATAGATACTTTAGCAGTAGTACAGTGTAGAGAACAAGAGCAGTTCAGGTAGGTAGAAAGGGTTGTACCTGATAGACTTGTAGGTCTCACAGTCAAGCATGCTTGTACCATTGCGCTTACTTAGGCTCTCCATGGCCTTAGAGAGGTTTCCAACCTAGCAAAGCACACCTTCGGACTCCTCAGTTACTTTAGGCGAGGATTGCCGCCCCAGACAAACTGCCTACTAGCCAGCATTTACAGTGAAACCTACTACAAAGGTCAAGGTATCGTGTCTAGTCAACTCCCTTTGCACCCCGAGTAGTGGTTGCACACTAGCTAGCTGCAGTCAAGCTTCAAAGGGTCTGTTCCGATAGGTCTAGATGTGAATAGTATCAGTAAATCTTCTAATTTTCATACAAAAAGGATATAAAAGATTCCATACTAAAACAAAACCTTTATATATTGTGAAACTCTTTGACTTTTAATGAATAGGAACCCTGAACATGAGTAGAGTGGTAATTTAAAGCAGAAATAGCATCAGCTAATTGAGCAATTTTAAGTAAATCCTCAGGAGTTTTCATTACCTTGTGTAACTCCCTAATCTCATACATTAGATCTCTCTGTCCTGTTTTAATTACAAGATGTGGTCCAAAATAGTCAAGCAAAGCAAAAACTTGGTTCACCTGATTTACTCTTAATGCTCTAGCAGTTGGCGTTCCACCGAACTCATTAAGTTGGCTTTTAAGCCATTTATTAAAAGATATTTTGGTGAAAGGTTAAATAATAAGTTACGCAAAATTTCAAGGCAAATGAGGCTCGATATCTAATTTGAACAAACATAGAACCCTCTCCATCAAAAAATCCTGCTAAATATTGTGGATTCACTTTAAAATTGTTGTTGTTTTGCATGAGTTCGATTTATTTTACACTATTACTTCTAAGAAAGTCATTTTATACCCTTTTTGTATTTAACTAAAATTAGGATATTAATTTACTAAAAGGTTACCACACCCCTCTAAAAAGAGGCCCTTTCGGGCTTTCCCCCGGTAAGAACCGTACGTGCGACTTTCACCGCATACGGCTCAAGCACTAAACTATTATGGTAAGGAATCACCAAACATAATAGAGCCTATAAATAAGTGTAAGGATATTAACCATACTAAGATTCGTTATACGCTGGCAGATCCAGCTACCCCTTACTTGAGAGGTTAGAAGGAGAGAGCCCTCTTCCACGATTCATGTTTGATTTTATTAGTCTCATTCTTTCTATACCTTCCTCAGTGTAATGTTGCTTAGAGTTCTTCATTTCAATTAACCGTTTCCAGTCTACAAAATCTAAAGACTTATTAGTCAATAAAAGATACTCATCAAAGAATGGTATAACAGTCTTCATGACATCTGTCAGATTGCTAATAACATAGCGAGATACACTTCTGGTAGATTGAGCCGTTTCTAAGAAATCATCCTGTCTTTTAGGTTTAATGATACCACAATTAAAGAATCTCTTTATCATTTCTAGAACGGCAACATCGTGAGTATTTTGGGCTATCTCTAAAGAAGCTTGAAGAAGCCAAGTCGAAGACTCTTTACCTTTGATTTTTTGTCTCCCCATGTAAAAATAGAAGCAATCTTCAGCATCAGTGAACCCTTGAATCCACTCGGGGGTTAATACCACTTTAGAACAGTGCTCCTGGGTGAATTGCCACTTATCTTTAAAGGACCGGTTTGTATTCATTTTTGAAGCCATCTCTTTGAGCTTCTCAATACCCTCTCGTGTAAGATGTTCGCCATTCTTAAGCATTTCTATTGCTTTTTTAAAATCCAAATAATTGAGATACTTTGAGGTTAATAAAGGGTACTCTTCTAAGAAAGGTATTAAGACTCTTTCAATATCCTTATAACTGCTTAATTGATATTTCATACCATCCATCTTTTTATTATCGGTCTTCACAACCCCACAACCAAAATATTCTTGGATGGCATAAAGGACTCTAACCGATGAGGTTTTTTGGGTAACGTGCATTTTGAAAGGACTCAATTAAGGCTTATTGTAATTTGTATAACATTGAATCGTGGAAATAAGGAGTCACAAGGGCCTTAAACTTAGCCATAGAATTAACCCGTATCCAAATACGGTAGGTTCCCTTAATAGGATTCTTTTTATAAAGTGTACCATTCAGGCCAAAATTAGTTTGAAGAACTTCAATTAAAAATTCTACTTCACTTTTACTAAAACTATCAGTGCATAATACAAAACCATTATGATCCTTATATCCATCATCTTGGCACCAATATGCTAATCCAATGGGAGTTAACAATTCACCTATGTTTAAAGGAATTGTTTTAATGCCTTCTGAGTTATAAAACATATCATGAAATTCATTAAAGATCCCTAGCGTTTTAGTATAAAAACGAATTGATTGATAACTCTTATTGTTCCTTTTATTCACACGTTCAAGTACTTTAGGGTGGGTGTTACAAAATTCTTTTAATAGTTCAAATTTATGCATTAAATATCCTTTCTGTTTAATAGAATGGTCAAACCATACTGATGTATTAGTAGTGGCCTTTTTTCTAATAAGGTGAGCATCACCTAGAATTAATCCTATAAGTGCTGCCTTAATTGTAGGATCAAGGTCACTCGGACCCGAGTAACTGGAATTATTTGTAGAATGACTTGAAAGAGTGCGAGCTCTTAGAGAGATTTCACACACTACCCGATGCCCTGCTGAACGAGAATCGTCTTTAGAAACAGTAATATTAAAAGAGCCTTCACCGTCTATGAATCCGGCTATGTAATTAGGATGAAGATAATTTACTCCACAAGTAGAGCCAGTGTGGGTAAATCTAGCCTGCATAGGCATAAGAAAGTTAAAGAAAGGTTTCATTTGTGAAAAAACAAAGATCTATTACTTCTAAGGTTAATTCAGATAGATAGTCTATCCTAACTTATTTTATTGACAAGATATGGTACATGCCCTATCCTTAAACCTATTTATAAGCTACCTCACCGACCTTAGTTTGAGTCGAGAGAATTTAGCACCTTTAGTCCAAGTCAGCCACCTTTCGGTGCAGATTAGAAAATCCTATCCAATGCATTACACACTGGCCTTCGCTTTTTAGACAATCCTATACCCACTGGTCGATAAACCAAATTACTTTGATTCCTCCTTTCTCAAGAAGACCGTTGGGGTTACCCTGTTCCTATAAACGCACCTTAATGATATCTTTAGGATCCTACTATACGTTGTAACAGGTGAAAAAGTATTCACTAGTCTATCAGATTAGAAACGAGAAATTCTAACCCTCTGACTACAACGCTTCAACCATAGGTTCACTTACGTTATCCATGGATACCTAGCCTAACAAATACCCTCAGATTTGCATTGTCCCTATAGCTTCACACCTTCCAATTACTCAGAACGCATGTATAGGTAGGCTCAGAAGATAGACGTTCAGGTGGTGAATCTCCACATTACGTTTATAAGCTTAGCAGGTCGCACTCTCGTCTAGCTGGAGGTAATCCGCATCTTCACGGATAATTCAATTTCGCCGAGCTCGTCTTGGAGACAGTGGGAGCTTCGTTAACCATTCATTCACAGGCTTTAACCGGTGATAGGACTATATCTTCATCTATTCTATTTAACAATAGGTGCTTCCCATATAGTCTCTGGGGATCTCACTGATCTAATTACTTAAGAAGCAAACTTTGGAAAGCAAAATAGTATTCTACTAAATAGAGTTGCCTAATGGTTTATGGAAAAAAGAGGGGGAATTTTTGATTAAAGTTACAATACATTACTGTAAATTCGTAAAGATAGTGAAAAGTAAGCTTACTAAGCCCCTAAGGAAAACTCTGGATATTTACGCTTTCGATTCATACCTGCAATAATAGTTCGGATTTGGTCTAGACCTGATTGTGAGAGGTGCTCCTTACGCTCTACAAGCCGCATGATAGCTTCAAAATCCAGGTAATTGAGTCTTTTCGTCGTTAGTAGAGGATTTGCATTGAAAAAAGGTAGAACAACGTTCAGTATATCTTTAAAAGAATTTACCTGATACTCGCAAACTGGAAGACGTCCAGGGATGTTAGGGGATCTAGTTCTAATGAAACCACAACCTAAAAAACTTTGAATAGCCTCAAGAACCGGTTTTTCACTTGCTGTTTGAGATATTGCAAACGTTGCCACCACACAGTATCCAAGAGCACTACTTTTCTGTAGGTGTGACAGAAGCATAGAATGAACCCTCGGCATCCACAAAACCTCGAAGCCAATCTTTAGAGATCTCAATGGTCCCATGATCTATGTTAGACCGATCCCTTTTGGGAGTTCATTTGAGCATGTAACTCTTTGATTTTGGCTAAACCTTCATGAGTAAGATGCTCTTTAGCTCGAATCATTTTCAATGCCTCAGTCATACTTTCAAAGTCTAATCGTTTAGATAAGACAAGATTATTTTGAGTAAAATACGGCACTATTTTGTTTTCAAGCTCCTCAAGATTTTCACATCTATAATACCAGACCTTTCGATTTCCTGAATCCTTGGTAATGTAGCCACAAACTAAATGATTTTGAATTGCTATTAGCATTGATAAATCACGTTTGTCCTGTGGCAGGCTTATACTAACTCGTGGACGTACACCTAGTTTATAGCTACTTTTGTTTTCCAAGGTTAAGTTGAAAGAGATCTGGCACTAAATCCAGTAATCCATTTAGAAGGCAATTTAAGCATCTCCCCCATATTTAAAGTAAGTGGATAAGAACCAAGCTTATTAAACAGAATAGTAGATTTCATAGCTTGTTAATGTTAAAGTTTGGCTTAGGTGAAATAGTAATATACCTGATGTAATCAGATCAGTGATTTCCTGCGAATTGTCCATTGTTGTATCCTTAGGTTTTTTACTGTTAAAGGTTCTTTACCTTTTCGCCTCGTAAACCATTAAGGCAAGGTAACCCAACGAGTACCTAAAGGCTTTAGGAGTTTCTCGCATACAGGGAAGTTAAAAGATGTATGGTCACCCACACATCCGGCTTAACTTTATTAAACCATTGATGCGGGACATCATTTAAATGCCAAGAAATTTCGCTCTATCCTAATTTAGTATCCCTAAATCGGGGGGAATTTTTCTTTAGGATTTGGACTATATCTTACTATTTGTTAGGAGCCTCAAATATTCTATTACGGTTCATAGAACCCTTGATTTGTTGAATGTCAAGAAGACCCTGCTCAGTAAGGTGTTTCTTATTGTTCATCATAGTAGCCACAGAAGCAAAAGAGTTGAAGTCCAATTGTTTAACAGTACGTAAAGGATAAGACTGAAAGAAAGGTATTATAACTCTATTTAGATCAGAAAGGTCACGGACTAGATACTTAAATTTCAGAGGTCCATCTGGTGCCACGTAACCACAACCAAAGAACTCTACGAACTGTAACAATAACTCATGATCACGTTTGTGTTGTGTGATACTAAACTCAAGCTGAACTTGATAACCTAAACGTAAGGTTTGATTTTTGAAGACACCCACTGAGAAGCACCCTTCCCCGTCAACCTTGGTTTCCGTAGGCGGAGCCTGCTTCGACCAAGGAAACGAAACCAACAACCCAATAAGGATTGAAAATTTGTTCATTAAAAAGTGTCATAATGTTATATTCAATTATCTTACTTCTAAGAACGTTACAATAAAAATTAGGCAAATTGATACAACAACCTAACAACTAGAACCACGTTTAGTCTCTGAGGATCCTACTCCCCTAGGGTTTGGTTTCCTGCTGATTGGACATTCCTTTGAGGATTGTAACTGACCCTAGCTCTTAAGGGTTGAGTACCGCAAGGTTTCAGCCTTCCCAGCATATAGTGGTTTGCGAGCGTGTGGGCTTCCACGCCAGGGCAGAATTTCGCTACCTTAGGCTTTATACCTACAACTTTCGTAGAGGATTGGACCATATCTTCAAGAAAAGACAATGATTTCTCAGCCTTCAAGAGAACCGGAAACGTTGGGGGTGTTTTTGATTAATTGTAGGAATCAAATAAAAGTGTAAGGTCAAAAGAGAAATAAGGGTGCCTTTGCCTGCTCGGCGTATGGTCTCTGAGGTTTCTAGTTGTTGGGATTTGCAGAGTATGCCTCTTTGTCCCGGATAATAGCAAGTACCTCCTCCAGAGTTCGTTTACGCATTTTGCCCTTACCCTCCACATTGAGAGTATAAGCAAGCTTAACCATGTCTATCAGACCCTCTTAGGTAAAATGCTCTTTCCGTTGTTTTCTCTCAAGGATCTCCAGGAAAGTGTTAAATTCCTTTACTTTACCACTGAAAGGTACTACATACTTAAGGTAAAACGGTACAACGTGATCTATAAGATTAGTCAAGCCTGATAGATTATACTCCCACACGTCTTGGGATCCGGGTTTTAAGTGAAGGTTTCCTTTGCCGTCAAACAGGTCTTTAAACTCAGCTAGGATATGCTTACCATTTTCGTGTTGAGTTACACCAAACTCTGGTTGAACATTAACCCCAAATCTGAAATCAGAATGAACTTTGACAGACGCTGAAACTGAACCTTCACCCTCCGCGAAACCTCCTAAGAAAGAATATTTGGCTTCTGAGTAGAAATTGCTATTATCAACTAGTCTTTCCTGCTGATTACCACTATTGACTAAATTGTTACAGGTCGAGAAGAATAAAACAAGTGTAGAGAACATTTTGATTCAATTGTCATTTTAACTTACTTCTAAGGTGTTTGAAGACCATGTACTAGTCTCCTAATATGGTATCCCAGCATATAGCCGAGTTTTAAGACGGCCCTATATAGCCAGACCGTCAAGGTTACAGCCGCCATTGACTAGAGCTTCCCTTGCCATCCTAGAACGGCTTAGTTGATTATCTAGCATCGGGCAGGTATCAGACTCTATACATCCACGCTAGTGTTAGCAGAGTCCGGTGGTCGGAATAGGTAGGAGATCTCTCTCTTTCCCCTCCTCAGAACCGTACGTGCGACTTTCACCGCATACGGCTCAAGCATTGCTCTCAAATCGGTAAAGAGTTATTTGCCAGACTTAAAGATTGATTGGCTTCGTAGGGCGTGAAATTGACATTTTTATAGCTTTTCGGATTCTAGCTTATGACTAGTAATATAGTTGATTTACTTCTAAGAATGTACAGTTGTAACCTAAGACACTTAATGGTTTTAATAATCCTTAGGCTTAACCCTTGACGCATGATGGCGTTAGGTTTCAACCCCTTAAAATCTTTGGATTTGAGAGCAACACCCTTGTGCAAGTCAGCCACCTTTCAGTGCAGATTAGAAAATCCTATCCTCGTCATTACAGCGAGGCATTCGCTTTTTGCACTGTCCTTACCCACTAGCCGATAGATGAAATCACTCTCATCCCTCCTCTCCCTAGAGGAGACCATTGGGCTTACCCTGTTCCATCAGAAACACCTTAATGATTACTTTAGGATCATACTCTACGCCGGAGGATATGTCGTTATTTTACGCTTAAGGCTGATCGAATAACCTATCAAAAGCAGATTATTCCTATCCTCGAGAGACCGTTTCAAGCACTTTCGGTCGGCTGTTCTTACGACGCCTCAATGTATGTTCACTTTCGTTATCCATGGTAATCTAGCCTAGCAACGTACCACCTTGTGCTTAGATGGATAGCTTACATTGTTCCTACAGCTTAGCACATATAGGTTACCCCAAGGTAAAGAAAGAGAGGTTATGAGTAGAATAATCCCTGTATCCTAATAGGTAGTTCACCCTTAGGGGAATTTTTAGAGAATAAAAGGAAGAATAAAATGTTTAAGTACCATAAAAAAACAAGACATAAAGAAACAGAGAAGAAATTATTAGAGTTGGGGTTTTTGGTGTGAAACCTTAACTTAAAGCCCTATTCGATATTTCATCATTGAAGGGATGTGAGGAGAAACAATACCTTGTACTTTTGTACACTCTCTCTTAGGAATTCGAATTATGTATTGATCCTTTCCTTTTCCACCAGAGACACGAGTAGTCTCTATCTCAAAGTTATCTAGAAGTGCTCTCCGAATAGCATCAACCTGAAAAGGTTCAAATGAATGGGTAGAGATCTGAATAGCGCCTTGAGTTTTATTATAGCTTCCGTCACCAGCGAGCATATAAGCAAAAGTAATTGGAGTTAGTAAGTTTGAAATATTTAAAGGTATAATCTTTACCCTTTTGTTATCAACAGGTTTTTACCAAAGCTCAAATAGTTCTACGGTGAAAGGTAAACTACAAGTAGTTAACTGATAAACCAAATATGTTTTGCCTGATTCCTTGTTAATAGGTTTATACTCTTTAGGCTCAGAACCAACAAAACCTAGAGGTTTGAACATATCATAAAGGTATTGCATGAACTCCTTATCCTTTTGCTGAATTTGCATTCTAGCATCTTTACCCATCATTCTAAGATGAGCATCACTAAGATTGACCTATAAGATTTACCTATAAGATTGACCTATAAGAATCAAACCATTAATAAGCTCTGTAATGTAAGGAGACATATTTGCTGAGATTTGAACTTTATTCTTAAGGCTAAGATTCAAGCGATGTAAACTAGCAGTAGAACTCAAATATCGTATTAGCATGATTGATTTTAACTTTCAATTTATTACTTCTAAGTTAGGTGTGGTACGTTTAAGAATAATTCTGTACATAACCTCTCCTAATCGTTACCAACTATGCACTTGTAGGTAGGCTTATGGGGTCAGCTCCCATAACGGGGTTGTGCAAACAGGAGAATATAAACACCTTTGTTCAAATACTTTATAATATCAAGTATAATCTCCCTATATTTTCTATCATTCTACAGCACGCACCGTATTGTTTCTGATAGCTTATCAGGTCGCACTTTTAAGTAAACAGTCGCGCCCCCCTGTTTAGTGCCGCCACCTAACGAGTGGCACCCCTTCTCCCTAGGTTACGGGGTTATCTTGCCGAGTTCCTTCAAGACGATTACCTCTACGCCTTGGTATGCTCTACCAGCAGACCAGTGTCGGTTTAGGGTACGGTTGGCTGTACTTTTCCAGAGCCTTTGGCAATCCAGCCCGGACTCCCTTGGGCATACGCCCGGTAGGCAACGCCCTGTCGGGACCCCTCGCCCCAGACGGGCGGCTTGCCCGCCTGGAAGGGCGAGGGGGGAGCCCAAGGGTAGGCTACGCAGGCAAGTTTCCGTAGAGCTCTTTCCCGAACCTTACTCCCATGAAGTATACCTCTGATTACCTGGTACTTTTCCAACCTTGCTAGGTCCAACCCTTGGACCTGGTCTGCCGACAGGTTTCCTTGGTCGAAGCAGGCTCCGCCTACGGAAACCAAGGTCTCCTTGGGCCAAGCTTGGCCCCCGGACCTGCTGCAGCTTACGTATGCAGCTGCAGGGGGGCCCTTGGGCTCAAGGCCGGGGGGTTGCCCGGGCAGACTTGCCGAAGGCAGAGCCTCCAGCACAACTCGCTTGTGTGCGAGAGTTGGGGCAGGGTATGACCAGGGTCCGTAACGGCAAGGTATACTTATAAGGAAGGTTACTGCCCTACAGAAGAGTTACTCATCGGCACCGCTCGTGTCAGCCCAAGGCCGAGACCTCGGGTTGCCAAGGGACAGGCCCTCGGCTTGACCTGAGGCAACCTCAGGGGCTTGGCCAGGCAGAGTTTTGGTCCTTCTGACTCCTTCGAAGCCCTTCGGGATCCGCCACCCTAAGCTGCCTTAGAGGCCGCTGCTTTACTCATGCTGGTATGGACCTAACATATGAAACCCTTCTGCTTTCGGCGAAGAGGGAATTCCCCTCCTTTGAGGCTACTCATGTCAGCATTCTCAGCCCAGCTATGTCCACCGGCTCGATGAGCCACCTTCATTCCATTTGCTGGGTATTCCGCTACCCCCAGAATTTGGCGCCTAGGACAGGGTTTCGGTGAGGCAGGCGGAGGAGCTCTGCGCCTGTGCCGGCTGCCGCGCCACCCTGGGCTCCCTA
>C688J14111_10000165_pt1 | contig 15929 bp, 16 predicted proteins | sample HopSoiMetagenom1_FD_14111 | JGI IMG/M metagenome (IMG submission 14111)
CTCTAGAGTGGCTTGTTTCTTCTCCTCCGGCATTTCATCACTTTTCTGAATTACCAATTTCTTCTTAATAAAAATTCCCCCCTATTCTTTAATCAAAAATTCCCCTCCACCTACCTCACTTTTCCCAAGATTTATTTCCTCTTGAATTTTGACTGGACTGAAGGATTGCTATAGGAACCAAGAGGTCCACGTCATTGGGACGAGGTGTTGTATTTAAAATTGAACCTACAACAATATAGGGTGCCCGGGGGTAGGGCTGTGTATATCAGTTCTTCATTGTAATGTTAATATTTGATAGAGGTAAACTCTCGTAATTAGAAGTTAATTATTTTCAACTTTTTTCATGAAACGCCTTACTCTCGAGCAGATCTTGGCTCTGTACCCCAATGCCCTTATTTTTAATATGCTGGACATTTGCCTGAGAAAAGATCGTCATGCGTTACGAAATATAGCCAAACTATTGATGAATTCCATGTATGGACGGTTTGGCATGCACGCGGATCCTCAGATGAGTTTAATTGTAACTCTAGACAGAGCCCTAGAGATCTGCGGGCTTTTTGAAGTACTTTCACACATAATTATAGGAGGCTTAGAATTATTACCTTTACAAATAATCCAGCTGTGACATCTCTTCCCAAAGTTCTTGAAAGCCAATTTAAAAAGGAAGTTCGCGCTATACCGGGGCAAACTAATGTCCCTATAGCAGCTGCAGTCACAGCATATAGCCGTATGATTATAAACCAATTTAAACTTGATGCCATCAATGCAGGTCTAAATATCTATTACTCAGACACTGATTCATTAGTAGTAGACGGTCCTCTACCAGAGGTACTATGTGACCCTGCTAAATTAGGCAAGCTCAAACTAGAGTATTCAGTCAAAGAAGGGATCTTCGTAGCTCCTAAAATCTCTTATTTAGAGAGTGATAAAGGGGAGGTCTTCAAATGTAAAGGATACTCAGGTAAACTTAACAAGGACCAGTACTTATCTTTATTAAAGGGCCAGAGATTAGATCTAACAGTAACCCGCTGGAGTCGGGACCTAAAAGAGGTACCTTCCTTATTAGTCTTTCTCCTGAAGTGTGTGTTTATCAGTTCTACAGTTTGGTTTGATAATATTTAGGATTAAATTCAGAGGAAAAGGAAGATAGGATTGAAATTTCTGGTAAGGGGAGTTAAAGACACCTGGAGTAGAAGCTAGGGTTTGGTCCAAAGTTCAGTGGTAACTGCACCAGTATGTGGTTACCCATGCCCAGGATAGCATTGTGCTAGGCGCTATTTCTTATTCGTCCTCTTCTATTGTCTAGGGACGCCCATCAAGGTTTGTGATCCTCTCTCGTATCTTATTGATGTTGGTTAGGCTTCGCCTGAATCGTGGATCGTGAGCAATAGGGATCACTGCCTCTTCTCTCTCCTCTGGGTGATCCCAGCATCTTCTTTGGCTTCCTCCGGTATGACGTGAACCATCACTATCTTAAGATTTCGTCATAAAACCTCCTCCTAATAGGAGTACTAATCAAGTATGATAATTATGCTATGTTTATAAATTGATATTTAGTAGGGTAATTACTTTATTCTTCCCCATTAGATATGGAATTCTAGTAGGGAAGTAGAGTGGAAATACCAGTGTAGTCCAATTGCTACGTCCCCCCTTATAGTCAACCACATGCACTGACAGGCTGACCTACCTGGCTATGAGGGTCAACATAGTGAGAACACATATTGTTATATTTAGTGGGTATTGGCGAAACAACGAGGGTCAAACAGCTATCCTTGAGGAATAGGGTCATTAACATTTAAAGATAAAGACCAGGCTCTGCATTGGCATACTCAAAAGTAGAGGTAACATCAGAATTGATTGCTGGGTTAGAAGCAGAAGTAGAGAATAGAGCTGTCCCAAATGATTTGCCTGTCAGTACACCTGTAAATGCACCGACTGACAGAACAGAAATCATTGAGCAGCAGTTAAAGAAAGGCAGATAATTCATGTGAACCCTAAATTCCGTTCACAAAATAGGGGTCACTACTTTCAGTTGTTAAACTCTTTTTCTTTTGTTTGGAGGCCAGGTGCAACCTTGACCTGATCTACCAAAGGTAAGCCAAGGGTTCTGTGAGTGGTTTGAATTTAGGTTGTCATCAAAGACATCGATCTCACAATACTATCATTACTTAGTCTCTATTCTTTATTCCAATTCCCCTCTTAGGAGAACCTCTCTTATTGGGCCCTTTCGTATAGATAGGTATAGTACAAGGCATCTTCACTGCCTAAACGCCAGTTCGACCCTGGCAAGGGTCAGGGGATGGCAAGGGGTAGTCATACGCATCTGTGGTAGCAGGGAGGATAGAGGTAGGGAAGATAGTTAAGACCAAGGAGTAGACAGCAAGTAGGTTCAAAGGACAAGTTTAACTCACTTTAGTACTTGATACGTTCTTACGTTACTTCTTAGTGCTTGCCTTTACTTCTTAGTGTTCGTCCCATTGATTCTACCTCTGCTCTGACGAGCCTCAATCACTAGGGACCTTCTAATCTTGCCCTAATCAAGCCTTTCGCCTATCGCCTATCACTTGCTTCTTCAATGGCCTGCCTCCTTCAGGAGGAATGGGAGGAGCCATGGAACCCCAGGGAGAAGCTCAGACCCTTAACATACTTTTAGTTCAAGTAAGCAAAACTTCAATATAAAGAGAATACCTAATATCAATTGCATATAACTGGGAGTATAGAGAGGTGATGTCTTCTGCCTTGAGGCATTGTTTCTTTTTCCTCCTCCGTTATTGTCTTATTAGGGATCCCCCTCTTAGCTTACAGCAGCTAGTTAAGCTAGCTAACTAACCTTTAGAAGTAAGACCAAAAAAGTAACTACAATGTTCTTTTCTCTGATATTGTACCTGATAGGATTGATGGGTTTCATAGTAAACCGCAAAAATCTTGTTCTCATGTTGCTCTGTCTGGAGCTTATGCTCCTTGCAGTCGCTCTCTTGCTCTTATTGAGCTCTTATACCTATTCGGATATCTTGGCCCAGGGTTTCGGAATCTACGTAATCGCGGTTGCGGCAGCTGAAAGTGCGATAGGCTTAGCTATCATAGTTGCCTTCTACAGACTTCGGGGTTCTATAGCAATTAGCAACCCCAAAAGGTAGTCCAGTATACTACTAATAAAAAATACCCCATTTTGAGTTATAGCATATACAGTATGTAGGAGTCTGAACTAGAGAACATACCACCAACGATGCCCCCTATACCCATGAGAGCAGGGGTTGCACTAAGAGCTTGCCCGATACCAGAGAAAGCATCTACAATAGTGTTCTCTGCCCAACTATCAAAGTATACTGCCATTCTTTGAGACATCGGCAACTCTACATAACTATTTTGAGTAAACCAAAAGAGAAATGGTTATTACGTATAACTCGTTCTTCTTCAAACTCATCCGGGGGGTTGCCCGGGCAACCTGCTGCAGCTTACGTATGCAGCTGCAGGGTCCTACTCTAAAGGATATCTATGTAAGAGATAAGGACGGCAAGGAGAAAGAGCCTAAGAGGCTATTAGGAAGAGTACCAGTGTTGGATAGCCAATTTTTGATACCAAGACCTGTTACTAGTGCGACAATCACTTTCCATGGTATGTGTGCTTTCAACAGTATTGCCTTTTATGGTAGAAGAGCAGAAAACTCAATGAGACCCTTTAACGATGAGAAAACCACCAGAGACTACATTTAGTACCGGAAGCTTGCATCCAATGTTACAGTCTTATCCAAAACTATCGGAGATGAGGAAAGATATCCAGGACCCTCAAAAGATAATGCCCCAAGCGACCCTTGAAATGAGGAACCCACGGAAGGAGATGAAGACAACCTCTGAATGATGATGGGAAAGCCTTACATGAAGGTTGTGAAGCACCATGATGCTGCTAAGGATGCTATCAAAGCCCAAATAAGAAGAAGCCTGTTTGAGTGGGGCCGGTCCCAGAGATTTTAGGTATAGCAGGGTTCCTTTACACTGAAAAGACAAGAGGGGTTAAGCAGAATAACCGTAACCTAGCAACTTTTAACCTTCTCCGTTTCCTCTCTCTTTATCTTATCGAATATCTCTATACTTTCACCAAATATTGACTTCCCTGGACGTTTTCTATCATAATGTAATATTCTCTCTATCTTCTCTACCTTTGCCCCTAATCTGACTAAATTCTTTAACTCTTCTGTCGTACCCTCTAGGAACCTTACCTTTTATACGGTTAAAACTAATACTATCTTTATAGAGAATTAGGACTGCAGGATTTCTTCTAATACTTTGTATTGAACAAAACGAATTGACATGCTAAAAGACAGCCAAAGGTGCGTTTAGAAGTTCGTCATTATAGGTTCTAAAAACATATCAAGGGTTTCGTAGTAGAAGCAAGTAATCTACTAATTGGAAATGTTCAAATTAAATCCAATCTTCCATTGGGCTAAGGCTCAAAATCCTTCAATAGAACTAATCCTTCAACTTTTACCTCCCGAGTATGGCAAGCTAATAGAGTTCTATACGGGAGCTGGACATCTTTTCCTAACTCTCCAACCCTCTAACCTAATTCTCAACGAACTAGATGGTTCCTAATGTCTACTTATAAACTAATCAACTGTCAGATATTTTCAGTTCACTACAAGGAACTATCGGCTCTAATCAATCCAAAGGACTTCATATTCATCGACCAAACTCGTTCTTATTTTACATCCAAGCAAGACGACTTAGAACTGTTGGCATTCCTTAAAAGTACTCAGGCTAAATGGTTTATCTTTCAACCTTCAACACTCGGGTATTTTTAGTAAGTTGTGAAGTTGAATACAAAGCAAAGTAAAGCAAGAACATAAAGAAAGCAAGCAGATATTATTTGAAACTATGGTTTTACTTCTAGTGAGTAGTTAGCAATATAAACAAACCCAATCTCATCTGGGCTATACAAGTCGGTTGGAAAAGTCTGAATAACTTGGTGATAATCATTGAATAATTCTTTAACAAAAGCGGTAGCAGGGATATAAAGAAGCCATTTAACTTCCCTATTATCCATTTTACAAAGAAATGCATGAAGTGCAACACCATGCTCTATATCAACATGGTAAGAACAAGATTGATCGATAAAGATAAAATCAGTAGCACCAAAAAGAGACTCAAGTAGTAAGTTATATCTGCTCCCGTTAGTAAACACCCTTCTTATCAAGAAGGCAGAGAAAAATATCAAGTTCAATGATGTCTAATTTATTAACAGGAAACAGGTAGTCAATATAAAGAAAGTCATCAGCATACAACTCATCCAAGTATTGGAGATATCCTTCCTCAACATAACCGAGACGGAATGATTTAGAGAACTTGGAAACCCGAAGACCATCCTTTGTCTCCACTAAACCTGGTTGAAATAACTCTGCAAGAAAAGCCTCGGAGATTTCCATTCTCTTTTTTAGATCAGCATCTATTGCCGAAGAAAGTGAAGTTGGATCATAGAAGTCAATCATTACCAGCTAAAGCCGAAATCTTAGAAAGAGCCTTAGCTACTTATTGCAAGAAATATTTGATAGTTACTTAATGAGATGTATACTAGACTGGACTGTCATGTATTGGTTTATACTATGTTTCTTCTATTCTATATTTAGTTATTTACTCTGTGTAATATATTTATATTCCTGGTCCCCCTCCCTTTTTAGGAAAAGTGGCCGAATGGGTTAAGGCAATAACCTGCTAAGTTATGGGACTAAACGGTCCTTGAGGGTTCAACTCCCTCCTTTTCCGCTACAAGAATCTATGTTAGTTTGACCTATAAGTAAGATCTCTTTTTGATTTTGTCCTTGATGCTGGGTCCCCTGGATGCCCAAGGCATGAAGAACCTTAGCCATATCTTCCCGGAAACAGGTTGATCCCTTGAGTTGACCAAGAGAACCTGGTGGACCTGTCGTCCGGACCCCCCCGGCCTGAGACCCAAGGGGCCCGACGGCCTCGGGGCCGAAGGCTTGCACCTATTCGAGGTAAATTTGTCAATTGCCTTTGATTTAGTTATTGAATTTTATATACTTGACTACCGGGGCGACCCATGTGCCTGGAAGGCCAGGGGGAAGGTTCAGAGCTAATAAATCATCAGCAATGGACCGAGCTTGGTCCCCGAGCCAAGGGCCCTTGGGCTCAAGGCCGGGGGTTTCCTTGGTCGAAGCAGGCTCCGCCTACGGAAACCAAGGCCGGCGCAGCTGGTTAGTTGGAGGAGTAGGAGGACATATGATAGTCCTGGGGCAAAAGCTCTCCGTAATAGGGGTTAAATACCTACCTAAAATAGCCTGTTGGGTCCCTATGGTAGGCCGCTTAGCTTAAATGGAAGAGCATAATACTTCTAATATTATTTATTCAGGTTCGAACCCTGAAGCGGCCTTCGTAACTCTTCCTTGTTTGAACTTCACCCCTTAGCTCGTCGTCTTCTAATCTTGGCAGTTGTCCTTGGCTCTATTAGTTCTACTTTACTTTATGTTTATTCTTAATAGTCTTCTATTCTTGCCAACCCTTGGACCTGGCCCATTTCGGTCCCCTAGGCTAGCCCCCTGCAGCTGCATACGTAAGCTGCAGCAGGTTAGCCCGGGGACTCTGCCAAAGGTCTCCTTGGGCCAAGCTTGGCCCCCGGGGGGCCCGTAGGGCTCAAGGCCGGGGGGTTGCCCGGGCAACTTGGCCAAGGGCAAGCTTGTTCTTCTTGCCTATTACTTATTCTAAAGAAATGAAGGTGGTTCTGACCCTTGAGGGTATCTCTTAGATACCTTGAAACCTATTTATAGCATAACTCCTACTGCCGGTTCACCTGCAGGGTGGAATGTCTAGAAGTTCTACTTTTATGGTTTCATTTAAAGACCCTAAAATTTGGAGAGAGTTTGCCAAAGCCTGCCTCGGTCTGCCAAAGCCGAGCCTCCGGACCCGGTTGCCCAATGGCAGGCCATCGGTCTGCCCGGGCAACCCCCCGGCCTTGAGCCCTACGGGCCCCCTGCAGCTGCATACGTAAGCTGCAGCAGGTCCGGGGGCCAAGCTCCCGCAAAGGCAGACCCTCTGCCAAAGGCAGAGCCTCTGCCTTAGGCAGACCAGGTGCAGGCTGCTAAGCAACAGCCAATAAGGAGAGTAGTTTAATGGTAAAATGGTAAGCTCCAAACTTCTCGTTGGGGGTTCGATTCCTCCCTCTCCTGATAGCGTTTATTATACTTGATTCTATTTGATTCCTATTCACCTTCGCCTGGCCCCGGTCACCTAGGCTAGCCCCATACAGCTGCATACGTAAGCTGCAGCAGGTTAGCCCAGGAGACCCCCCAGCCTTGAGCCCAAGGGCCCCCCTGCAGCTGCATACGTAAGCTGCAGCAGGTCCGGGGGCCAAGCTTTGCCCAAGGGTCTGCTTCCATCCTTTTTGAATAGACAATCAATCCAATTATTCCTGCCTTACCTTTTTTAGCCGGAGCCTTCCCCCCCCTGGACCCTACTTACAATTGATCGTTGATCTGTGTATCCCTAAGAAGAAGCACAGAGGAACCCCAGGCCCAGAGCCTGCTTGCCCAGCCTGCCTCGGGCATAGCCGGTAGGGTAGCCCTATCGGGGTCTGAAGAGTTTAACTACCTGTCCCTACTAATCTTCAGAGCGGATGACACAGGGGGAGATTCCCTGACATACAGTCAGTAATTCCTCAAGAGAAGATGGAAGCAGCTTGGCATGCCCATTTAGACACTGTTCAAAAGTCTTGATGCATAGTTTCACTGGTTCCCATCACTTGCTTGATCAATCGTTGAAGAGATTACCTAGTAGAGATATTTCCATCTCGAATTGATGGGGCGATTAGTCAAGCAATGGCTTTTACTGCTTCTTCAATAGAGCTCTAGGGGGTAGGGGATCAGTCATTTTGGCCAAAATTCCCTAGGTTTTGGGCTATAAAGACGGGATCCGATGCTCTGCCTTGGCCAATCCTTAATCCCTCTAATTTTGGTTTCATTGTTTCACCTCGCAGCTTCGGGCTGCTGTCACCTACAGCGCCGCCTCTACAGTCTGGCTGGCTTGTCGCCCCCCCTTGCCCCCGGACCAGGGGCGGGTCAAGGGCCGGGGGTCCTGTAGGAGGCCAATTCGAGGGGTGCTTCGTACTGAAGGGGACTGGTCTGCCCGGGCCCCGGTCACCTAGGCTAGCCCCCTGCAGCTGCATACGTAAGCTGCAGCAGGTTAGCCCAGGGGACCCCCCGGCCTTGAGCCCAAGGGCCCCCCTGCAGCTGCATACGTAAGCTGCAGCAGGTCCGGGGGCCAAGGTTTCCTTGGTCGAAGCAGGCTCCGCCTACGGAAAACAAGGCAACTGGACACAATCAATGGTACCTACTACTTCTGTTGGTAGAATCCCCTTTACCATTAAAACCGCGAGGTTCATCTCGCTTCGATTCTTTCTCTCTACATCTAAGGGCTCATAAATCTTGATGACTAATATGCTTAGATTCCTATTCAATACCATTCTTACGGTTAAAGTAGCATGCAATGATGCACCTCAGCCATGGCAAATAGGGTTTCAAGACGGGGCATCTCCTTCGTTCGAGGGCATCGTAGAGTTGCACGATCAGATTATGTTCTACCTCATAGTTATCCTGCTAGGGGTTGGCTGGATGCTAAGCTCAACGATCCGGAAGTTCAATAGCTACCATAACCAGATCGTGCACAAATACCATAACCATGGTTTGAAAGGGCCCTCAGGGCAGCAGAAACCTGTCTGTTCTCCTCAGAGGACTCAGGGTCGTCACTACTCGACTTCTAGTCCTCATAGTGCTACTCAGTTTACTATACCCGTGAAGAGCATTAAGGGTAAGCTGCCATCTGATTCCTCTGTGCAGCCAATCCCATGGCATGAGACTAAAGCAATGACAATTGGTCGTAACGTAGTGTTAGCTATGTTTGAGTACCTTAAGGGTACGAATAGCCCTGTACTAGACTATCTACAGAGTAATGAGCGACTTCAACATCTGATTACGAAAGACCCTAAGCCATCACTTGCTGTGTATAATGACACTCTCAAGGTGACCCCAAAACTGTAGCCCATCACAGTCAAAGTATGGCATCCTTGTTCAACCATCTTGACCTAATGCCTTACGCAGGTGTGTACCTTCTAATGTCTAATCACTTGAATACCATTCTACGTAGGATCCACTTTAGCTTCTCTAATCGAATTCAGAAAGACAGATCGGAGTACTCTAAGCTCATACGAAAGGGCTCACGGCTCAATGATTTGAATAGCTTTGTCAAACGAGCAGGAGGGTGGGCCAATATTACGTTTGGTGTAGTACGTAACGGAAGTGAACCTGTTACATGAGTTCGCTCTAAAACACCAGGACTACGTGCTCAGCGTCAATGAGATAGACATTCTCATCAACTGTACTAGATGGATGATTCGTGTTCAGGAACAGGCTATAATCACTGTATTAAAGCCTACTGTTAACAGGGATAACGTGAAGTTCCTAACTCAATGGACTCCTAAGAATGTGGCCAAACCATCTGAAGCTAACATCGTAGTAACCACTACTGATGCAATCAGAAATGTAACTAGACAAGTAGCCAACTCGCTCTTCAAAGGTAGATTAGCAAACCAGCTAGGAATAGGCTACAACACATTGATAGCACATCTGAATAAGGATACTACAGTTTGGAGCCCTGCATTCGGTTTTGTCGTTTCAATACGGGAAGAAGGAGCTACCAGTGACACCACGACCATTAGGCCCAACACTTAATTCCAATGCTATTCAGGACGTGGACATTGATAGTCTTCCAGATGGGATTAATGCATTACACAGGATAAGGAAACGGTACATGATACCTACCCTAGTCCTGCTCAGGCAGCTAAGACCCTGGATAACAAAGTAGAGTTTAAGTACATTGAACGGTAGCCCCCGGCCTTGAGCCCAAGGGCCCTCCCCCTCGCCCTTCCAGGCGGGCAAGCCGCCCGTCTGGGGCGAGGGTCGGCTCGGGGACCAAGCTTTCCTTGGTCGAAGCAGGCTCCGCCTACGGAAACCAAGGTTCATATAGAAAAACCAGTGGCTACTACACAAGGTACATTCTTCTTTGTCAAGAACCCTAACTACGTTGTGGCTACTAACATCCAATGGGGATCTAACAACCCCAAAGGTGCTAAAGTGGCAATGGTAATGCGTGATATCAAACACGATGTATGGGTTACATTCAAGTCCAAAGCTGATACATCACGATTCATATGGCGAGTAGCTAACCGATCTCAAGCGTTTGATCGGTACTTAGCTGATCCTAAGTTACTGTACAAAGGCGAACTAAGCTTCTACTACAGTAATGCTGTGCCAAGTGGTGTGAATGTTATTGACACTACAGCATACTTCAAACTGATTGGCCGATCACACTATAACCAGTGAATTATTGGCCCCTTACAGACAATGAAAGAATCTGCTGCCCTGTGCATTCCACTGTATGCTGGAACATCACTACATAAGTCAACTTACCTATTAACCAGGGAGTAACATAGGCAAATGTTATAGTGACTATCAGCAGGAAACCTTTAGCTGAGGGATCCTCAGAGACTATATGTGGAACATGCTAATTAGTAAGGCATGAAGAAATAGTCCGACCTCTCAATCCTATTGCACTGTTAGGAAGAGAGGTTGACGCTTATTGAGCTTATTTGGACAATAACGCCAGCGCTCGTGCTGATTGCTATTGCTTTCCCTAGTTTCAAGCTCCTGTATCTTTTAGACGAGGTGATAGACCCAGTCATCACTGTTAAGGGTATAGGTAACCAATGGTTCTGGTCCTATGAGTATAGTGATTATGTTAATGACACAGGTGAAACTATAGAGTTTGACTCTTACATGGTTCCTGATTCAGAACTCGAACCGGGGCAATTACGCTTACTTGAAGTTGACAATAGGGTTATTCTTCCTGTAGATACCCACATACGCTTTATCGTCACTGCTCGTGACGTTATTCACTCCTTTGCTGTACCTTCTCTCGGTATTAAACTTGATGCACTCCCCGGACGCCTAAATCAAACTTCTGTCATTCTAAATCGTGAAGGAGTCTTTTATGGACAATGTTCAGAGCTCAAAACAGGGCCCGCATATGGGTAACCGTATGGTGTGTATAGGCTATATGCTGGAAACCCCTAAAGACTGGGATACCTGTCCTGTTAAAACATAGGTTGGGTGACAATTCTCAGTATGTAGCAATGGGCAATCAGCAGGAAACCTCTTGCTGAGGAATCCTCAGAGACTATATGCCTACATCCTAGGCTAGGATGATGAGATAGTCCATTCCATACTTTAAGTTATGGGTTAAATGCTGTGGCGTCCTCCATTTTGCTATGCCCATCGTCATCGAATCTGTTTCCCTTGACAAATATTTAGCCTTCATTTCTTCCTCTCAAAATTCCCCCCCCCTATCCTCCTTACCGTTAATGGTCCCATTGGGCCCCCTCCTAAGTACCCTGCGTTGTCCCTAAGAGTCGGGATAGTATAAGGGTTAATACGTACATTTCATACATGTAAGTTAGAGGTTCGAATCCTCTTCCCGATACTTATTTTTGATTGGGAAAACAAAATTCCTTTAACAACTGAAAGTTGGGATCTACATTGTTATATTTATCTCACCTTCTGGTCCTTTTACTACTCAAGCTTCCGGTTGATTACGGAAATCAGCGGAAATCAGTAAAAGCACAGTAAACATAATCTCCTCACTTATTCATGTCTTCAAAAGGTCCAACCCTTTGATTATTCTCAATAGGAGCTATGAATTGTTTCCATTTTGTAGTTAAAGTCTTAGTTGTTAGCTTATCGTCCGGAATCCTTCCATATGCGTCTACTCCTTTTTTTACATATTTGAATTCTTTTCCTGCTTATTTTCCAATACTATTTCCTACATGGATGCCATGTCCTTTATCTATTACCAAGTTGGGTTGGATTATAAACCCAAAGTTTCTCCCTACCCCATTCTCATTGGGAGTGCCTGGTTGGTCATAATCACGTATAAGTTGAAAAGCATATGGCTCACTACTATTGCTACCATATAATTGGGGAAGAGCTGGACAAATATAATTTACATTCTTAAGTTGGTTTCAAATCTCTCAGTAAATATAGTATCATAAGAAAAATAACTCTCTCAGGGATTCGGAAAAAGCTTGCCCTCTGCCCGTGGGTCATATAATTGTTGTTGTTAATTCAATTTCTTTTGGAGTCCCTAACCTGCGTATTAATAACTAAATTCTCTTTCCCATTCCTTCCCCCTCTCTTTCCTGTCCCCTATCCTATCCCTAAATGTCCGGCCACCTAATCTTTTCACATCTCTTCTCATCTGCTCGGAAGCTCTCTCACTACTCTTTTTAGCAAAATAATCAAGCACACCCCACTTAGTCTTATTAGATAGAGGAGAATCAGAAGTCATAGGAAGGGTGATTATCTGTTCGTCTATGTCCATCGGATTACTCTTAATTAAAGGTTGTGGTCTACCCAACAACTCAACATCTCTAACTTCTCATCCAATCTCATCTATCCTATTCCTGGCATTGACATATAATTCCCCCAATTCTCCCATCACATCCTTAGATACCAATCCTCTCCCCTTTGAAAAGGCCTCTTATTCCACATAACATTCAATCTCTTCTCTAATACCTTTAACCTCTTGTATTCCTCTGTCTCTTTTAATTCATCTGTTAAGTCCATATATCTACAAATTATACCTTGATATTCATCTTTATATTGAAGCCTAAGATAAGTAATCTTATCTTCCTCATAATCTCTACAATAATCCTCCAATATCTTCCTCCATAACTGAAACCTTCTCTGAAAAGTGTTCGATAGACAGATTTCCGAACCTACTATCTTTATTTAGTATTATGTCCTCTGTAATAGTGTTATAAGGGAATATCTCTTTCAAATCCTCGTTCAACCATGTCTTAGACAATTCAGATAGATTACAAGGTGGAAGCCAATACAGGGCATCAAGGAATACCTTTCCCTTCCATACCATCCTTCTTATCTCTGAACCCTTATTCCGTATAATACGGTATATCAGAAGAGGATAGGGTTATAATTCTATTCAGTATGAGGTGGTCAAAGTTGGCTCCATTGAAAGATAAATAGATAGATGGATTTCTCCTGAAATAGTCTGTAATAGCTCTATTGAACTGCTCTTCATTCTGATAATCACACCTTCTAATTCGAGTATGACCAATCGAGGGATGATATACTAGAAGATAATATGCTCTTTGTCTTCCATCTTGTAAGGTATAAGTCTCAAAATCGTATACTCCAAACGGTTTAGTCCTGCAAGGTCTTGGGTAAGTCTTTTGGATATAACCTTTAAGATTGGAACCTTCATAAAATCCACTCGAATTGAGCAGTTTATAACAATTTTCCCTATTGCTCGTACAAGCCTTGAAGCTAAGGTAAATCGAATCGCTTTAATTGGAACCCTTCAAACACTAAGAAATTTGCTTAGATTGACGCTTTCTACTTTTCAACAAACTTTACCACTATGTAGTTGTGCCAATAGAGTAATAGATTACCAACAAAAGGAACATTTTGTACGTAAAGCATTTAATTCAGATTTTCTTTCTCCGAATAAATTCGATTATTCCCTAGATTACTAGATTACAGTAATTTTATTCAAAGTCAGTCAAAACAAATTATGAGTCTAAAAACAACCGTGTGCATTTAAAAACAACCAAGTTGGTCAGCTTACATCCCTTTCTCTGTTGCTAAAAAGCTTAGTCGATACAAGTGCAAAACTTCACCAGAAAAGAATCCCCTATCTACGATATTTTCCTATCCAAGAGTAAGTATTAACACTGCCTTGAAAACAGTAAGTAAACAGCTAGGTTGAACTCGAATAATTACTCCCCATACTTTAAGAAGAACATTTGCCTTGAATTTATTGTCCAAGGGACATGCAGTGATTGATTTGCTAGAGTATTACATCTATTAAGACAAGAAACGGGAATTAAAGTAGTTGGTAAGATCCATGATGAGTACTGAATTAGATATGAATATAAGAACTCTATTAAAAGAGATCTGTTCACTATTAGGTAGATTGAAACAAACTTATCAAGAAATAGAATTTCCCCTACATGCAACTAGAAAAGGAGAGAGTAAGTCTATCTCGTTGTACAGATTAGTTATAACGAACGATATATTAATATTAGGTTCATCTTATAAAACTTGCCTGCGTAGACCTGCTGCAGCATAGTATGCAGCTGCAGCTGGCCAACCCCCGGCCTGAGACCCAAGGGGCCCTAGGCCTCGGGGCCGAAGGCTGGGCAAGCGGGCTGGGTCAAAACGAACCCCCTTCGGCTGGGTAACATAAAGGATTAATGTACGGATCTGCAAAATCTGTGATGAGCGTTCGAGTCGCTCCTCAGCCTTTTGAGGTACCCAAGGTGCCCGGCTCCGGTCTGCCATTGGCAACCCACCGGACCCGGTTGCCCAATGGCAGGGCATCGGTCTGCCCGGGCAACCCCCCGGCCTTGAGCCCTACGGGCCCCCCGGGGGCCAAGCTTGGACCTAGGGGACTTGTGCGGGCCAATGACATACAGAGGGTAAATTGTAACTTTTGATAATAATTTGATGTGAGCCTAAACGGGAAAAGGGGCATAGGACCTGTGCGGACATAAAGCCACAGGTTTATAAACCCTTACAATAACATCGAGTCGGTACCAAATAATAAGAGCCTTACAGAAGCTATCATTAGAGATCATTAAGGAACACAGTAAGATGAAAACCTTGAGAAGAGCTTTCGCTCACCATATCTAATCCTCCCTTGCGGATGGAGCCGAAGGCTCAGTATAACTACCCCTTACCTTTAACTAAACCTATCACATTACCAAACTTAACTATAACCATACCTAACCTTTAATGAAATTTACCTAAGCTTTCTCCACCCTTCCTTTCAAATATAGTAAACTATAACCATTCTTACCCAGCCTTCGGCCCCGAGGCCGTCGGGCCCCTTGGGTCTCAGGCCGGGGGGTTGCCCGGACAGACCGATGCCCTGCCATTGGGCAACCGGGTCCTTGGTCTCAATAGTAGGAGACTATCCCTCATACACACCTTAAAATAGTCTAGAATTAACCCTACCATTACCCACCTTTAGGAATAGCTTAGCCTTATCTTTAGCATAACCTTGTCCAACCCTACCTAGGTGGCTCTAACATACTACACAAGCCAAGGGTTCCCCTTATTAAGCGAGAGGTGCCTAAGGTTCAAGCCTTGGCCCGCTTGCCCAGCCTTCGGCCCCGAGGCCTAGGGACCCTTGGGTCTCAGGCCGGGGGTTGGCCAGCTGCAGCTGCATACGTATGCTGCAGCAGGTCTACGCAGGCAAGTTCGGCCTCATATACCTGCTTGGTATGTCTTATCGAGTCGGGTTCTAAATATCTCTTATTTTAAAGGGTTAACGTTATCCTGGTTTTGATTCTTTCACTTCTTCTGCTACATTATAATCCTAACAAAACTACCCTTGTCTAGGGAGCGTCAGAGTACAGGCTGTCTCCCTCTTCCAGATATGGGTTGTCGTCTAATGGGTAAGACATCCGAGTTTGATTCGGAAAAAAGAAGTTCGAATCTTCTCAGCCCAGTTTAGGTCTAGTCGTTTAATAGGTAAGAGATCCGAGTTTGCTTCATTGCGTACCTTGCCATGGAGATAGATTATTCTAAGACCAAGTAAGGAAAAGTACCAAAAGGTAAGGGGTTAACCCTCAATATCCATTCTCACCAGCTCCGTAATGTTATATCCAGTACTATGACTCCCTTTAAGCTATCTTGACAGGAGTCTCACAAGTGGTATGTTTGGCGGTCCTCTTGGTGCTATCTTCGGGGGTACTACATGCAGGGGGTTACCGAGTGCAGCCTATCCCGCCCCAGACTACCTGACCCTAATGGGTAACATGTACTTTCCACGGTTGCTTAATCTGCT
>C688J14111_10000166_pt1 | contig 15834 bp, 10 predicted proteins | sample HopSoiMetagenom1_FD_14111 | JGI IMG/M metagenome (IMG submission 14111)
CAACGGCGAGCCCCTATCAGAGAAAGCCTTGGTAAAGCGCGCTAGCGCGCTTGACTTGGAGGTTCGCGCATCCTCTTGCTGGGAGAACTTTATCAAAGTAAACTTTATCGCTTGTTAGTCAAGCTTTGAAGCCCCTACTTTCTTGATGGTTGGGATATTAAAAGAAGCGCTGGTTTGGAAAGGAACCCTAGACAAGGGGCTTTTCCCCAACCTATATATACAAGGTGCTGGTCTCGATCTCGCTTGGCGGTGCCCCTCTCGATGATTGTTGACTCAACATTGATTTCGTGCTTGAGTTGGAGGGCCCTCCCTCCATCGAGTCAAGTAATTCGCTATCGGAAATTTAGCCGCCGCGTATCTCATGCCATGCTTCTTGTTTCTCCGAATCGGTTCCGTCTGTCAGTCAATCAAGATTCGCCATCAAGAGAGGGAAGAGCCTTGACTTTCGGTTAGGCCGGTCTCGTCATTCATGCAATTCCCCCGTCCATCGATCGATCACGCGAGCATCCAGTCAGCACATAGCGAACGAAAAGTTCATCCTGGATTATCTTACTCAATAAAAATGTCTATCAATTGATACCTATTCATTCGGTCAAAGTCTCCACGGCGTTTTCACGCCCCTCTACTTAGAGGTGCACCATGTTGATAGGAATCGGCAAAGACCTTCTTGTACACGTCCTAGAGGGCTGCATTCATGGCAATCATCACTAGTTTATCCCGAGGGCATGGTATGGCTTTGTTCTTGGTGTTGTTTAATAGAATAGATGTCGAGTGCCGCTTTTCCCCGTCCGATAATCTCCATCTGCTCTAACTGGGCGAGCTAGAATCCTTATGTCAGGTTGGTTGTTCAAAAGATATTTTATCTTTACCCTTCATCTTTTCGAAAGCCTAGACCCATTCTTCTGGATCTTTATTAGTCCTAGGTGCAAAGCCTCTTCAATAAAGACCTCTTTCTTTCTCCTCCATTTATCATTTTTTTTATTGAAAGAGGATAAGCGCTATCCATTGAGTAAAGGGAGGCTTTCCTACACTACAGTGATTCGGGCGGTTGGTGGCCCCTTCGAGAGTTGCGGGTCCTTGCCGCTGCATGAGTGGTAGCTCACGCTCAAAACTCCTCCGACACGAGTCCTAGTCGTTGCGCTGCGGTCCGTTTCCCGGCTTCGCTTGCGCGATTTTTTGCACTTTTTTTATTATTTGTTTAATCCATCCCCGACCCTAATGAATCGAGTATGTATGAAGGGGTCAGTCAAGCGGTTCGGGTTCTCGGTCGGTTCCCGTTCGCCTGCCCCCCTCAGAGTCCATTAGTGGGTAGGGTGGTCAACTTAGAGGGCGCCCGCCTCCTCTTCAGACGTGTCTTCGACAACCTGGCGGTTGTTCGGTCTCCGCTTTTGGAGGCGGGAGTGCTTGGTCGCTGGGGTTTCCTTTTCCTCAACCAATTCGGTTGTGTCAGCCCTGAGATTGGTTGGTCTAACATTTATGAGCAGGCTGGCTGGACAAAGATGGATGGAAGGTAAGATAGATTTGAGTTCAAGTGGCACAGGACCTTCGATCGACCATGGGGCGTATTCTACCCTTACCGAATTAATTCTATTGAAGCGTAACGTCAAACTTCTCATGTTGCATTTCTTTGGTTTGGAAGTTCCAGAATGTTGTCTGTGGATTTCTAACAAAGGAAAGCCCCCCTTTTCTTTATGCCATTTGATTAATGAAAGTTCCGTGCTGCTCGCCACTCCCCGAGGCCAAGGACGGGGTCGAACCGTCATTCCAGGATTTGCAGTCCGATACATTTCCATTATGTTACCCAGCCAAACCCGCCACCTCGTGTGCCAAAGTCAAACGGTTGTTCTTCCTTCCCCGCTCCCTATTTTTCTACATATGCGGTGGCGGGCGGAGCACTCGATATGACCGGCGGCGGGTTACCAGAGAAGAGGGGACAACTTATTTCTCCCTTGCCTTGCTCCATTTTCCTTTTCTGATTTTAAGTAGCAAGCCACTCCACTACTGGTACAGAGGCCTGAAGTTTGCTTCCTCCATATGTTAAGGCAAAGAACATCTAGAAGCTAGCTTTTGTCTTGTAAGCTACCATGCCTAATAATAATAATAATATAATTTTGCTTACCAAAGCAAAGTGGTATTACTAAAAAAAAGTAAATAAGCAACCAGTTCCGTTCCAAGTGACATGGCTTTTCACTATTCCTTATTCCTTTCCAGAGAAGCCCATCCAGCCCAGCGGATCCATTGTTTATGCGGCAGTGCGATGCTGCTGAAAAACGTAAGCCCTTAGGTATAGGTTGGGGAAAACTCCAAACAAAAAAGGGCCTTATTCTTCCTTATATTAAATATAAGTTTTAGAAAGGGGCATCCCTACCCCCTAAATTACAAGCTAGCGCGCAACGGCTTTTCAGCCGTTGTTGCTTTTTTTTTTTGCAGGCTCGAAAATATCTCTTTCGCCTCTCCTCCCTGTCTCCATTCTGGTTGATTCGCTTCTTCCTTCGCGCAAGCGCTTGGTTCGCCCCTTTTGTGTTGCATTTTTTTGTGATCCCCCGCTTCAGTTTGCGTTTTTCGGATAGCCGGGATCCGACGTTGATTTCCTATTTATTTAAATGTCAGCTCCATGTTTTGGGCGGCCCATCTGGTTAGTTCAGCTATCACTGCTGGAAGCCCCTGCGGTTGTTCGGCTGCGTACTCCCCGTTTGCGTATCTCACACTCCCAAAGCATCTTTTTTTTTCAGATTTATTCCGGTCGGCTTCGTGCAGATAGATGTTTGCCGGGGGGGATTGGTGCTCCTGAGGTATGCCCTTCCGGTGGGTTGTTTTGTTATATTTTCTGTCTATTCCATCCAGTGCCCGCACTGCGTCATAAAATCTTCGTCTTCGATCTCTCTTCGCAACGCAATAAATAAGTCTAACAGTTTCTCTCGGCATCTGTCTTTTAAGTCATTGATCTCATATCTATAAGCAGGGGGGTCTGCGTTAACTATTAAGCCTACGCCCGTCCATTCCTTTCAAGCTTTATCCCGCCCTTAGACTCGTTACGCTTAACGCCCACTTACTTAAAGACTCGTTGGCTCCGCGCTCTATTCGGTCGGAACCCGGTTTGAGAACCTTCTCTCATAGATTCCTTTCACCAAGTCATCGCCAGCAATCAGCTCTTATCCCTTGGTGTGGTGTCAAAGGGCGAGTTCCTTTCTTGTCTTGCCCAAAAACTTGCTTTATTCTCATTGGAGAAAGACTCTCCCGCGGCAAGGTTTTACACATAGGGCCAGCTGCTTTCTTTATCTCGCTTGCCGTTAGTCTGTCTAGCGCCTTTCTTTCGGTTGGGGTCCGTCCCGGGGCTTAGACCGCTTGGGTTCTATTTTTCTCGAAGGCAGTCAACGTGTCAGCCATTCCTCTCCCATTAGACTTGTAAATCCTTTGCTCTTTTTCTTTCTCTCCCTCTACTTTATTTGACAGGGGCGGATAATACCACTCTATCAATAACAAGAATACAGTAGCAATTCAGTTTCAAATGGTTTGAGCTTGGAAGCAACCTACTATCTATAGGCTAAAACAGACTGCTATTGGCTGCTTTGCCTATCTATTCTATTATGGCCGGCTTGGAGACATCAGAGGAAGACCGTCATTTCTATCCGGGTACGATCATAGCTTCATTCATTCGTTAAACCTTGGGGTGGGGATAACCATTAGCATTGAGGTCAATCACCACACCACCTCTATCCTATCATACGACATTACATGACGCGAGAGTGCATGGTCAACACACACCTACCTAAAGCGCCTACGTTCCGCTTGCAGCCAATACAAGCACAACCTAACTTGCACGAGATTCAACAACCGAAACTACAGGTAGTCCCGAGGGGACGGCATCCTCCTATAATAGTTAGCAGTACTGAACAAGCGAGTCATAGGTCGGGGGAAAGAAAACGTCTTAAAAAAAAAAAAAGGACATCGCATCGCTCTAATCCTTGAGAACTTCCTTGATGATTTAGCAATTGAGAGACGGTTGCGACAAGTAAGAAAGTGGGCCACCCGGGAACTGGAAGATAAAAAGAGTTCCTTTTGGCTTATATAATAATATTTTTATAAATAACTAAACTCTAACTGGGCAGACCCTTAATCACTTCTAGTGGACTATGCATAGGACTACCCACGGAGCGGTTAAAAGACAGATAGTATTCCTATTGATTCTAAGGGAGAACGAAGGACGGAGTGGAGGATGGAGGCGGATCGGTTGGAACGCGGGCTAGCCGGCCGGGAGGTTCGATTCCTCCCCGATTCCTATTTACTCGATCCATTGTTCGTGCAATCTTAAGGTTCATAGTCCTTTAGCTCTTATTACAGTGGTTGACAGTGGCTTATGAAAGTGGTACCCCTTTCTTTACTTTAAACAGTGGTTTACACAGGTTGAATGATACAAGCAGGAAGCAAACAACAGGAAGAACCAGAGCGGGTGTAGATGCTCGTGAAGGAACGGGAGCTGAAGCAACAGGAATTGGTCAACGAGTAGGAAGACTTGGAAATTATTTTGAAAAAGGTGGCTAACACTAATATGCCTATCCACTACTATGGTGGTCATCATCGCTATGGCATGCACTGTGGCATGTTCTATGGTGCCCAGCCTATGCTGCTGGCCAACTACAGATCGATAGTGAGATTCTGATGCTATGCAGTTACGGATGCTCGTAATAGAGATTCTGATCTTCGTTATCGGGAGTAAGATCCAGAATTAACTTCAAGTAGGGATCCTAGTGCTAGTTATCGGGGTTCTGTCTTTCGTGATCGTTAGGAAGAGCCGGATGCTAGTGATCTATATTTTTATGTTTGGGATCGAAAGATTCTGATGTTCGTAAGCGAGACCCAGATCCTCCAGTAGCACCAGCAACAGCAAATAAGCTACCACCTGATCTTGACCCTGACAGAACGGAATTCAAAGTTGAAGAAAAGTAATGGTTGAAGAACCTCGTCTCACATCTCTTCCTGGCCAAGGTGGGAAAAGCACAACTCCGTCCAGTATCTTTCCCTGTTCCGATATAGCAAAATATCCCACCCAGTAGAAGTGTGGATGGACCGGCGTGGATAGGGGAATGTCCCACCATCATATAGTCCAATTCCTTTCCAGTGCCAGCATTCCAGTGTACGCATATCTAGGCGCAGTTCCAGTAGATGACCTTGTTGATCCGGGACCAGAGCCTGTTGACTAAGTAGCAGATAGACCCTCGGAGGGGACGCCCGCAGCAGAGTCAGCAGAGAGAGCAGGGGCAGGAACATAACAAGCTCCATAGCCGGTTGTTAACCTAATAGCATGATGGGCATAGACAGTACCATAGGTTGGTTCCAGATCGAGCTATTAAAGCACCCGACGGAACGGAACCTAAAATCTGGTAGAGGAAAAGGCAGGAGTCTATTTAGTAGACTTAGTTGCGTATGTTTAGTAAAGAAAAGCCCCGTGAAGCTACGGGCTTTCCCTCTGTCTGGCGCGCATCCTTCCCTCCCCTCCTTTCTATCATTAGAAGCAAAGAAAGGCAGGAGCTGGTTTTTAGTCCCAAGTAACAGATTGAGTAGCTTTTATAACCAGCATCTAAGTAACTTCCAGATCTATAGTCACCATCAGTGTTAGATCCTCTAGGTGCAGGGGAAGCAAGCACCTAAATTGGTGCCTCTTCCTTTCCAGCTCCTCTAGTAAAGAAAGGATAACCTCCGCCCAATAGAGCCTAGCCCGAGAGAGGACTTCTCCAGTGTGGATCGAAATGGTCTCGCGAAGCCGGTCCCCGGACAGCCAACCGAAGACTCTCAGAAAAAACAACCTTGACATGACCTCAGAATCAGAGATCAAGAGAGAACTAGTGATCAAGAATGACTCGATCCCTAACTGACAGATTCGATGACGAGAGTTTCAGATTCAGGAATCGAAAAATTCGTGACTATAGATAAGAATTCGGATATGCTGAACATCTTAGTCTGAGTATGCCGGGTATGTCTTTGCCCAGTGGATTGGAGAATCAATAGAGCTCGTGGTTGATCTTCCAAATCCCGATCCGCTTCTTCCCCTTTTTCATTGTATTAAACCGGACGCTAGCCCATTATATGAGAACCTGTCGATGGTTTAGCTGCGGAGATCCTTCACCTTTTCCATTGGTCTTTGCTCCAAGCTTGAACAAGGGCTTTCTCTCTGCTTGAGTGGCTTGAAGCTACAACAATCAAGGCTGGGCCTTTTATTGCTCTTCTCTTGTCCCCTCGGGCTTATTATATTAAATTAAGGCAAGCGGTGGAACTGGAAAACTATCAATGCTTTTCTCCCTGTCTTTCCACTCATATAATTAAAAAAGAATTAATCTCGGATACGTCTTATTCCGTGATCCATTTAATGAATCATTAGAGTGCGCGTTGCGTGAGGAGTTAAGGGCTATTCCAGTCGATTGATCCTCCGCTTCTGGCCGTCTCGCTCCCATCGCTTTGTTGGCTGACAGCCCCTATCGCTAATCAGAGAGAGGTAGCGAATCTAATGTTGTGGCGGCCTTGAGCTCTTATTCTTTCCGCCCTCTTCTCTTTGCCGCAGCTATTCCATCTGGTGGTATACTAGAGTCTGCCTAAAGGCTGCTCTTCTGCCTGACCCTTAAGTAAGGGCGGTGGAACTCTTATACTTCCTTTATCCGCTATCGCTATGTCACAAAGTTGGGTAAGCAGTAGAACTCGTTGCCCTTTCTTCCACGCTAGAAGTGAAAGCCCAGCCAAGTTCTTGGAGAATCTATAGTTTATGGTGTTGGGCGAGATGGGGAGAAAACTCCACTCCTTGCTTCAGCCCTTCTTCTCCCACAGACAGACCTGGGTGGGGATCTCTACTCGAATAGAAGGCGCGAACTCATCGATGCTATGACAGCCCTTCCTTGCCTAACCGCAGCTGTTTTCTCAGGTCGAGTTGAGGGCTTGAGCTTCTATGATTCCTGTATTGTAGCTTTTGCGCCGGCTGTCTTATTTATTTAACAAAAAGAAAGGCCAGTTCTTGTCTAATCGATAGTGGCTCGTTCCTCTGATTATGGTTGAGCTGCCACTGATTGACTAACCTCAGTCAGGATCTCTGATCCCTACGACATGATCTCAGGTTCTTCCTCGGCCCCTTTCTTCTGTCTTTGACTTTGTGCTTTTTCTGTCCTAGGTAGGCTTCTCTTCTCGCTACTCCAGTCTAGTGGGGAAGGTCTGTTGGATTGTGGTGTTATGACTAATTAATAAATAGCGTATATCAAAGTGATGATATGATGCCCAGGCTAGGAACTGCTGTTATTCATAGTAGGGTGCTGTTCCCTTTCCCGAAAGAAAGAGAAAGATCCCGAGAAAAAGGAAGTAGGCTTCGGTTCAATCTGGGATCGAACTATCCTCTTTTCTTTGGCTGTGTCAAGCCAGTTCTCTGATCCGAGGGGGACTCTTGTGAAGTAAAGAAAGTTTCCAGGAGGGATCGAACCGAACTCCCACTCCAAGCTTTGGCATATGGAATATTTTATTTTAGCTAGTCTTATGAGACTAGCTTTGCTTTATAGAGTACAAGAGCTTTCCCTATCAGCTGTAACTAGATAAGAAAGAATAAGTCCTGCTTTGCTTATTCTAAATAAATATAAAGTCTAAATTGAAGACTTTAATTTATTTATATAATAAGGATTGCCAACAAAGCCTTTTTTTTGTTTGGGTCCAGGGCTTCTTTGTTTCGGACAAGAGTGTCCAGCACGCAAGGGGAAATAGAATGCCCAAGGAAGATTAGCATGGGCAGAAGTGAGATTTTCTTGGATTCCATTCTTGAGCCACTCACGAAGTCCATGGTTAGGCTTGTTCAGATCAGAGGGGAGGCCATAATTTAGTAGCTTTAGGGCAGGTTATGAGGACATGGTCGGTGCTTTCATTGATTCCTTGGCACCAACAGGATCCCTGACTAATGTGCCGAGTGTGGAGAAGGGCTAGACGATCATGGGCACAAAGCCAGAGGAAGTCGTTCACTCTAGGAGTAGTTTGGGCAAATCCACTTCCAGTCACTCGATTGGAGTCTTTGCTGAGAGTCTTGATGAGCATGGTAAGCATGTTTGCTTTTGAAGTTACCCTTGGGATCCGTCCTCCCTCTTTCTTCTTTTCCTTCCTGACGTGAACGGCCACTATTTATACTAGATTGTGGGGGTATCGTGAGTGCGGAGCCTGGGGAGTACGAATTCAGTGCCATTCCGAAGAGATGGTGATAGGGAAGCAAGATATGTTAAGTATAGAGAGTAAGCCGGACCAAAATCTTACTGTTTGTTTTTCGCTACGCTCCTGGTGAAAGCGTAATTCGGTACGGTAGAAGGGTCTTGGCTTCTTTTCTCGATCTTCTTTCGAAAACTAGGATCAGTCATGGCAAACTCCGGTTGCAATTTGTCAATAAGAAGCTGCATTTGAGGTGGAAGTCAGACTTCTGTGCTGTATGACGAGGAAGACGTGGGTCGCTCTTCAGCAGACCCCGCCATTCGATCAAGGGCTTTCCTACACAAGTGGCCTCAACAAAGAGTTGAACCTTGTTTTCGGGGAGCTGGAGCTCAGCTGGTTAGAGCAAAGGACTGAAAATCCTTCGTGGTTCGATTCCACTCCGAGTGAAGAAGTTCCAGGAAAGGCGGGATGCTAATCAAATTACTCGATGAAGACTCACTTTCCAGCGAACCTACGCCCGGTTTGAAGCTGTGTATTAGGGTAGGGATTTACTTTATCTTCCGTCTGACTAGAAGGTAGGACAGTCTTGTCTATTTACGACTGTGATTTCTGCCTAGCTTGCTCAGTTAAGTATACTTTAGGTTCAAGCAAGGGGTCAGTAGGAATCTGACTCCACATCGCTAACAAGCCTGTGATCTTTTAGCGTAGAAAGAAGTGAATGGCGTGGCAGTGAGGACTTTACTTAAGCATAGAATATGAATGCTTTGGCTATCCTATCCTTTCACTAAGATGCTTTCGTCCCTCGCTTCATTCTTTCCTATGATATCCCCAAGAGCTGAGTCAATAGCACCTGGGGGTATGCCCTTAACAAACAGTGGATAGGCAAACAAAGTCAAGCAGTAAAGGAAGAAGGTATTGCATTGGAAGAATGCCCGGGCCTTGACTTACCTTTCCTTTACTTTAGGCATAGCATTCGCCTATTTCCGCGAAAGCCTGATCCGTGCGCTGATCCTTCTTTCTATAGTAGGAAGACAAGATCGCAAGGGAATCACAAGTTCCATGGGTAAACCTAATCCGGGTATACCTAGCCAACAACCAACATCAGCTTCTAGGGAGAGTATACTTCGCCAGGTTCGACTTGCCGGATCATAGACTATGTGAATAAAGTCCTATGGGTGACTATGTATGGCAGTGCCGCCCTCGTCCATCTACTAAGAAGGAAGCTGACTCTTTGTCAAAGAATTCAAGATCCGGGGCATCCACTTCGGGTTCATATTTTCAAGTCTGTTGACCAACTGTGTAATCTAAACTAGATAGAGGATTTGCAGTGGGCTCTTTCTTTTAAGTTTGGCAGATTCGCCTTTAGATCAGTCTCTATTATCTAACCCGCTTCTTCCTACTAAGCCAACTCTCTGATTGAAGAAAACTCTTTTCTTTGCTCGAGATTAGCAATATGGAAAGTCTAGCAAGAAGGGTTTTTGAATAAATTAAGTTAAGACAGCGCTCCTGCCGCAAAAGAAGAAGTAAAGGGCTTCTCCCTCGGGTCAACACCAAGGCAAGATCGATGCTTATAGCCTTCGTGAAAGACGTCCAAAAGCATCACTTCTTCCTCTATAAGATCTGCTGCGGATGATATAGCTGCTCCTAGTCCGACAACTGGAGCAAGAACCAAGGATGGCACGTGCTTTCCTAAATCCATTTCACCGGGTGTTCACTCAAACTCCTTAATCATTGAATCCGGATCGGAAGGTGACTCCCCTAAGGCCTAAGGCTTACTCAGGTAAGACTTATTCCTTCTCCCCTTTCATGCTCTAAGCGGGAGGCGGGTCGGCGAAGAAAGAAATGGCAATAAAGCCATCTCCGGTAGTCAATAAAAGCTGATCTACGACAAGCCTTCATCAATAGTTCAGCAACCAGAGCTACTAGGCTAGTCAAGACAAGGCTAATTAAGAATTTTAAGTCCCTATCCGTAAATATTGGAGTTCTCTAGACCGGGGCGCTAAGGATGAAAAGAAAAAAGGCTCGGTCGTAGTCGTTGGAACGAACTCGGTAACAATGACCAGTCATTAGTTAAGCTGGCTTGGCTTACGCTTCCTTCCCTCGAGGACAAAGACCCTCTCCCTGACAGTAGGGGTAGCGCCATAGACTCTCTCTTTGGCTTAGAGGTCGCTTCAACGGCTGAGCTGCTTAGGCTTGGTGTACCAGGAAAATGCATTATATATATAGTGCAAGTGGCATCTTTCTTTCAGACTGCTTTACTTAGGATGGAGTCCTTGCTTAGCCGAGCTGGAAGCTATACTCTAGGCGGGCTTAGAATCCTCTTCTTTTTCTTCCGGGAATGAGCTGTTGTAAGGCCTTGTCTTTTTCGAAAGCTAAACCTAAAGCATATTTATTTTTTTCTGGAATAGGTGAATCCATGCTTCTTTATTTCCTTCCCGAGTTGAGAACAGAGGACAATCCCACCCTAGCTATTGGACTTTGATCCTTATCGACTTTGACCGAAAGAGCTATTCTTTTCCTGAGACTGGGAAGCGTAAGGCCGGAAAGAAAGTCTTGTACGAGGTTCAGTTCAGGCATAGCTACTGGAAAAGAAGTCATGCCTCATTCTTATTGATGTAGATGGGCAATCACCAATGGCTGAAATGAGAAAGGGCTTCGCTATGAATCCGTAACGACGTACCGACTGGCTCTCCGATAGACTCGTAGATAGAATGGCCTTTCATCGACCCCTTTCTACTCACCCAGGAACCGAGGAGACAAAGAAAGATAGAAGAAGAATTCTTATTTTTTTCGCCCGAGGGTTCCTTTAGAGAAGAATCACGCTAAATAGATAGGATCCATTTCCACCAATTTCAGCAATTACAAAAAGTAGCGAATGGAAAAAACGGAGTAGTGGGTCTCTAAGGTTAGAAAAGGAAGAACCGAAAGAAGATCTCTAGTTGAGCCTTTACGCCTTTACTATTAAGAGAAATGTCCCACTCTTGGCACACAATCTCTAGGATAGGTTCCTAAACGTGCTATATCTAGGGACAGGACAAGGGTCTTAGCGAAAGAGGTAGGGCGAAAAGCGACCAACCGAGAGGGGCTATGTGCACTTAACGTGATCAATGGATCTGTCAAAGCTTTCTTTTATTACGCGTGTACCTATCTCCAACTCCGATAGGGGAAAGAGATTGAGGATAGTTTGACATAACCAGGCATTCATTCCTTAGTCACGAGTGAGCAGCTGCTTCTCCTAAAGACTGGGCTCCCAAGGCATAATAAAAAGATAAAGCGGATTAGGAAAGATTCCAAAGATTGCTTTACTCATAGACAGGGTTCAGGTTAAGTACGCTTAAAATAAAAAGGATAAAATAAATTAATACTCAAAACTGAGGGAGGTGGGAAAGGTCCGGGCTCTTCTTTCTTTGATTTGAAAAGAAGGTGAGAGCCTTAACCCTCTGGTCTGTGGGTAAACCATTAAAAGAAAGAAAGCAAGTGTCCTGCCTGAGGAGCAGTTTATGAAACAGAAATCCCGAGTAAACAGGCTTGAAGCTGGTGATCAAAACACTAGCTATTTTCACAGAGTTGTCAAAGCCAAAGCTGCTAAGAGCAGAATTCTATCTATCACCTCTGCTACAGGAGATTGAGGAACCTGCTTTGATTAAAAAGGAATTCTTGCAGCATTTCAAGAATTTCCTTGGAACTGCAGATAGCAATGGTTGAGGTGGTGACACTGAAGAGATCAGATCATTGCTAAGCCATTTTATCACTGATGAGCAAGGATCTGCACTGGTGGCTCTTATGACGGCTGATGATGTTAAGAAGACAATCTTTCTAAAGGCAAATAAGGCACAAGGACCTGACGGTTTTACTGCTGAATTCTTTCAATCCAGCTGGAGCATTGTGGGGAAAATAGTTACCAAAGCTATCCTTGAATTCTTCTCTTCCTTCAAGCCCACAGCCAGCCGATTATCTTCAATGTGAATGTGCCATTTTATCGGGAAAATTTGAAGCAATCACTTTTCCCTCTTTAGTGACAGTTCAATCCTGCCAGTTGAGCGTTTTCTCGGTCTTTTTGGATTAAAGTTCATTTTAGCCCTACCTAAACTGGCATAAAAATGTGACAGTTGATCATTTTCCCCGTCTTTTTGGCATAATCTAAACGACAAAGTAGGATCAGAAGGCTTACGCACCCTGGGTATACGACGATATGAGTTCGCTTCGCACCTTGCCCAGCTTTCAGGAAAGATCCGATGCAGCTATCGAGAGATATAAGCTTGCCAGCCCGGAGTGGAGGGAAAGAGTAGCTCCTTGCCAGCAGCTTAAAATTCTACAGTGGTTCAGTCTGATTCGTTCATCCGGAAGAAAGGATATGAGGATTTTCACAAAGAAGCTTCCTAATCACGAAGCTAAGGCCTCAGGAAGAGGGGCGTAGCGAAACAAATCCTTTAACAGCAGCAAAGACTTCGGATGGGAAACCTTATCTTAATAGGAAGTGGCCAAGAATCATCGCTCCAAGAGAAATGCCCAATCAATTGAATTCATACCAGGGAATCTCCTCCTTATTCCTTATGCAGTGCCCTAGATTTAGCTGTTGTCAGAATTAGAAGCTCACACCGGGAAATTTCTTTCTTTATAGAACCAGGTGAAAGGCGATCGGCCAGCGAGGAATTAGCCATAGAGAAGGGAAAGCTCCCAACCCAAGTGCAAGTGCCATCCTAAAATTAAGCTGTTGGAGGGATATCCTCTGCTATTGACGATGCTGTTATTGGACTCGCTTGGCTCGGCTGGTCTCACTGGAACTCAGGGTTGGAGGAAGAAGGGCTACTATAGACTAGAGGGGAGGCCTTCTCATACCCAGTTAACTGATTTAAGGGAAAGTCCCGGAGCGGAGAAAGCGATCTTACTTATGAATGAAGCAGGGGGAAGAGACTGACTATCTTGCCGCTGCTAGTCTATTTTGGGAGAGTTGTTTGTTTACTGAATGCCATGCTGCTGGTACTGGTATTAGTACTAGAGCAGGTATTCGTACTCTTTGACTTACTGACTTTAGGCACTGAATGACATAGAAATCCCGCACCCTCAGACTTGAAAACGACTAAGCTTTTTGCCTTGCGACTTGCCTCTCTCACTCAAGATAAGGTCAGGTGATCCCTTTCTGTCTCCTTCTCAGTTAGGTCCAAAAAGTCCCTTCCCTTTCTCCGATCAATAAGCCCCCTGATCCCTTTCTTTGTCTTTCATCCTCCCTGAACTGAATAAGTAAGGCCCCGTTTTTTTCTAATAAAAAAAAAGAAAGGGCGAAGCGCCCATTTGAAGTGGCGAAGGCCTATGATATAGTAAGAAAGAAAGTACGTTAAGGTTACGAAGTAAGGTCAGCTGGTTAAGGAAAGCTCAGGTTATGAAATAGCTTAGCCATTAATTAAGTAGTAGTGAGGCGTCGGTACGGAGCCTTCCACTGTGGACCGATACTACGCAAAGGTAGAACACCATAGAAACTTCGCTGACTTTATAATAAACAACCTTGATTTCGCTACGCTCAATAAGAACCCGGAATAGCGGAAATCGGTTCGTGTTCCGCTTCCAAACAAAGTCAGTCGTCTTTGCCCAAGTGTGAACTGCGGACGACTCTCCAGTGGTTCCATTCCTTCTTACTTGACTTCTGGGTCAACCCAACCCGAATGGGAAGAAGAGGGTCAGCCAAACAGCGGTCCACTTTGTACATTTGCTGAGGCAGACCAATCGGGCATTTTAGAAAAGGGAAGGGAATTTTTATCACCGAAGGAGGCAAGGCAGTAGAAATTAAGGAGGCGGGAAGCTACCGCTTCTAGAATGCAAGCTTATCCTTTACTTTTTTTAGAGCGTACCGCTATTGAAAAAAAGGTTTATGGATGGAGTGACAAATGATTACGGTTGCGGAAACCGGAGAAAGTCGGGAACCGTCGGTTACCTTTTGAATCAAAGTAGCGCCGAGTACTTCGACTACAGGGGGGAGGGAAGCTTCGCGTCCTCGCCGCTTCTTTCTGGCGACTAGCTTATCAAGTGGGTGGCTTGGTAAGCAAGCTACCTTCAGCATCGGTAAAATCCCTATAAATAATAGGCCGGAATGGTGGGGAAGGAGGCCCCCCCTACTTCAATGGAAAGGGGGGAATCGCCGTTTCACAGCCGCTCCTCTCCTCTACAACTAACTACCTTTCGCCCAACATGATCACGAACGAAGACAGAGAATTGCGTAGATAGAAGGACGAAACCAACCCACTTGTCCTGATCGGAACGATTGAAGAAAGAAAGAGAATGGTGGCCCCTTTCGCCCAGGGGGCATCGTCGGAGAACTATGTCGGAGGGGGTGAGAACCTTCCGTTGGTTACGCCCTTGAAGTGTTGGTTCTTTCTTAGATATGGAGATAGATCCAGAAAGATATATTGAGAAATGGATATTATTGATCTGGTTTCAAGATCTATGAACAAGAGAGATCCCTAAAGATCCATTTGAGAAAATAGATGAATAGATAGGGCGGAGCCGGCTGAAGGAAGGGCGCTTACGCGCCCCTGCAATCTTTACTAAAGCAAGAAGCGATAAAGTTTACTTTGAGAAAGAAGCTCCTTAGCACAAGCACTAAGTAAGAAACCTACCTTTTGACAACCTTACTAATAGAAAGGGGAAAGCTCAAGCATGCGAAGAAAGCTCGAAGAGCTTCCCTTATATATATTATAGAAAGGGGCTTCTTTTAATATCCCAACCATCGAGAAAGTAGGGGCTTCAAAGCTAGCTTGTAGTTTAGGGGTGCGCAGGGAACCCTATACAAGAGGCTAGCGTGCAATGGCTTTCTGGGGGCTCGCTTCAAAAAGCGGAGCTTGCTGTCTACTAAACGAGCCTTCACTGCCCGCCCGGCCCCTATCTTTAATCTTAAGTCAAGTGAAGTCAAATCAATGAAGTGAACAGCCCAACCTCTTTGTTTGAAGCTTTGCTTCCCCTAATTCCAAAAAACAAGAAATAGACTTGCTACTACTATAGTTATAGTATAGGAAAAAGCTTCTCTTTGATAGCGGTCATAGGGGGGTTCAGAAAGAATCTGATCGTAGATAGAGACTAAAACCAGTGCGGGGGTAGGGGCGGATGTAGCCAAGTGGATCAAGGCAGTGGATTGTGAATCCACCACGCGCGGGTTCAATCCCCGTCGTTCGCCCATCAATCTGGAGCGGGTGGCAACATGCAAAATACCCGAGACCGGATTCGGGCTTTGGACGACCTCCGGAGGGCTCTGCTCCTCGAGCGGCAAGAATCCTACCAGGAATTCCATTCCTCTTCCGCGTCACGCCGGAGTTCCTGGTCAGCTTCTCTCCTCCAGCAGTGACAACGACAGTGACGCCATTAGGACGCCATCGTTCAGCGCGTTCCAGATTTGCCAGCCGTCGGGAAGGTTTCACGGCGTCATGAACATCGGTGCCATGGTGTTAGAGGGTTCAACACCGCTCGTACATACTAAAGTCTTAGTAGCCTGATGCTTGTGCGTGACATCGAAAAGTGCTGCACGCCCCATATAAATATTTCATTTATAAAAGAAAAAGAAAATAGGCAAATCGACCGTTTCACTTAGCGTACTTAAATATCTCGCGAATTCTAAACCGGCGCTATCTTGCTGCTGCTGGATATTTTTGATCAATAGAACAGGAAGAGGAGGATTTCTAGGAAAAG
>C688J14111_10000168_pt1 | contig 15602 bp, 14 predicted proteins | sample HopSoiMetagenom1_FD_14111 | JGI IMG/M metagenome (IMG submission 14111)
GATTCTTTCGGTGTCCGACGAGAAAAGTTTCAGCGCGAAGTAGCCGATCGTGGCTTGCAGCCCGTCATCGAGATCGACACGCGGCTTCCATCCGAGCGCCGATGCAGCGCGTTCAATCGAAGGCTTGCGCCGCTTCGGATCGTCCTGCGGAAGCGGCAGGCGCCTCAAGGCGGATCGTGAATGGGTCTGCGTTAGAATACGCCGTGCAATCTCGTCGACCGTAACCTCGACGGGATTGCCGAGGTTAATTGGACCCGTGACATCGCGGCCGCTCTCCATCAGCCGGATCAATCCCTCCACCAGATCGTCCACGTAACAGAATGAGCGGGTTTGTTTGCCATCACCGTAGACGGTGATGGCGTGGCCGCGCAGCGCCTGCACGATGAAGTTGGACACGACACGCCCGTCGTTCTCCATCATTCGCGGGCCATACGTGTTGAAGATGCGCGCGACCTTGATCTGCACGCCATAGACCCGATGATAATCGAAGAACAACGCCTCTGCGGCCCGCTTGCCTTCGTCGTAGCAGGCGCGCGGCCCCGTCGCGTTCACATGGCCCACATAGCTCTCAGGCTGCGGATGCACTTCCGGGTCGCCGTATATCTCGCTGGTGGATGCTTGCAGGATGCGCGCGCCCTTTTCTCTTGCAAGCTCGAGCATGTTGTAGGAGCCAAGTACGCACGTCCGCATTGTGCCGATCGGGTCGCGCTGATAGTGCGGCGGCGAAGCCGGGCAGGCGAGATTGAAGATGCGCTGCACCGAACCGGAGATCTCGAGCGGCTTTGTGATGTCGTGCTCGATGAAGGTGAAGGCGGGATGGTTGAGAAGAGGTCGGATGTTCTCGATACTGCCGGTATAGAGATTGTCGATGCAGGTCACGTGGTAGCCGCTCTGCACCAGCCGATCGCAGAGATGCGAGCCGATGAACCCTGCGCCGCCGGTGACCACGGCGTTCATGCGCAGCGGCGACACGGTCGGTTCGTTGTTTCTGAGCCTGTGCAGCATTACTTCTCACTCCTCAAGCAACGACGGCTGCGGCGGTCTCTGACGGTACGCTGCGCGCCTCGTGGCAGTACCTTTCCAGGTCGCGCGCGCGTTGCTCAGGTGTGTGATCGCGCAAGAAGCGTTGGCGCGCTGCTGCGCCAATCTGCTTGCGCCGCTCGTCCGGCATTGCGAGCAGCTCGCGCACGTCACGCGCGGTTCGCGCGACCAGGATCTCGGCGCCGGGGCCGAACAATGTGTCGAGCCCAGGCCAATCGTCGGAGATCACCGGAACACCGCACGCAGCTGCTTCAAACAAGCGAACACTAGGAGAAAAGCCGCGACGTGCCATGTCGGCGCGCGTCGCATTCAACGTGAATCGCTGCGCGGCGTAGAACTGTGCATGCTCCGCCGGCGGGACGTGTTCGAAGTAGGTTATGTTTTCGGGCCAGTCGCGGTCCACGGGAAACTGGGCGCCCGCGATGACGAACCTCTTGTCTGATAACTGGCAAGCGGGTTCGATCAGCAGCCCGTCGAGCACGCGCTGACGATCTTCGCTATAAGTCCCGAGATACCCGAGGTCCCAGCGCGCCGGCACATCCTTCGGCTGATGCAGGTCGGGATCGGCCGAGCAATAGAGCACGCGAGCGCGCGGACTGCCGTAACGCTGCTCGATGATGTCCAGTACCGGGCCGCCGGTGAATGAGAGGAACAGATCGAAGCGGGGAATGAGCTTGGCCGATAGATACGCCGAGCCGGCTTTCTCAAGTTGCGAAAGTGTCACCGGGGTGTCGATGTCGTAGAAGGCCGTGATGCCGTTCGCTTTGGCGGTGATCCACTCACCGAGCGCAATACCGTCCGGCACATAGGACCCAAGGATGACGAGATCGGCCTGCGTCACAACGGGCGTGAATCGTCGCGCGACCTCGCGAAGGTCGTCGTAGAGTTCGATGCGGCAATAAGGCGCGTGCTTCAGGTCGCGGTGCTCGCGGTACCAAGAGGTCGCACGCTCCAGGAACGTGACGCGGTGCCCACGTGCGGCAAGCGCTTTTGAGAGCGCTCGATAGGTGGTCGCGTGACCGTTTCCCCACGAGGAGGTGATCGAGAGACCGAAGATGACAATGTCGAGTGTCATGCGGCTTCCCGCGTGGTCATGCCGTCAAGCAGGCGGTTCACCTGCTCGGCGCGATGCCGATAGGTGTGATGCGTGAGGATGCGCGCGCGTGCGGCAGCCGCGATCGCGCGGGAACGTGCTTCAGTGAGGCCTTCGAGAATGGCAGCGACTTCGTCCCCATCGGACGCAACGAGCACTTCGCTATCCGGTTCGAGGAAGTCTTCGATGCCGGCCCATTTGTCCGTGATCAGACAGGCCTCTGCTCCCGCGGCCTCGAAGATGCGCGTCGGTGGCGAGAAGCCGTAACGCGCCATGCTGTCGCGATTAACGTTGAGCGTCGCGAGCCCGGAGCAGAAGAATGCGTTGTGCGCGGACGTGCCGACGTGACCGATGTGCCGCACGTTCGAGGGCATCGCCTTGCTCTCCCAGCCGGAGCCGCCGAGCAGGAAGTCCCGGTCCGGGCACCGGGCGGCCGCTTTCAGGAAGAATTCCTCGACCCGCGCCTCCCGGTCCGGCAACCGGTTGCCAAGAAAGCTGAGATCGCAGGCGAGCCCGGGATCGCGTGGAACCGGATGATGCGTCTCCGGATCGAGCGCATTGTAGATCGGCACGCACATGCGTGCGCCAACCTGCCGGTAGCCGCGCACAACAGGGTCGCCGCCGCCATAGGTGAGCACCGTGTCATAACTGGGGAGAGCACTGTGCAGCACGTGTGCAGGATCGTTTGCCAGCGACTCCAGTGTGGCAGGTGCGTCGACGTCCCAGTAAACGCGAATGGCTCGCGCTGAGGCCTGCGGCAGCGCTGCCTCTAGCTGCGCGTCGAACACACCGACGCCGCTTGCCTTGATCAGCAAATCGGCCGCGCGCGCGCCCCGTTCGAGCGCAGCGCGCCATCCATCATCAGTCGCGGGGTAGACGACGACACGCGTCCAGTCGGGATCCTCGATGTCGCGATGCTTCTGGCGATCATAAGCGTCCGGCTCGTAAAAAGTGATGCGATGACCGAGCCGGGCAAGCTCCTTCAGCAGGCCGCGATAGTAGGTGCAGGCGCCATTCCAATACGCCGAAACGAGGCTCGAGCCGAAGAACGAGATGTTCATGAGTATGCGGCCTCTGCTTGCGAGCGGTCGGCGACGACCGCAGGTGAGGGCGACAGCTGCTTAACAATGTCAACGAGTTCGGCCGCGCGATGCGCGCAGGTATGCGCCTGATAGATTGCACGCAGACCCTTGTTGGCGAGGTCCGCGGCGAGATCCTCATTGTTGAGGACGTCCGCGAGCGCGGATTTCATCTGCGCCCCTGATGAAGCGCTCAAGTACGTACCTTCCGCAAACAGGCCTTCACGATCCGACCAGGGCGAGCAGATCAGCGGAATGCCGCAAGCGAGCGCCTCGAATACCCGAATGGTGGGAATGCCGGCGAGCGCGCGGGCGTAGGGACCGCGCGGCACATGAACCGTCACGCGCGCTTGGGAGAAGGCGGCGGGCACGCGATGGTTCGGCAGCCAGCCGCGATATTGGATGCCCTTTTGGAGGAGGGCGTTGCGCGCGTGGTCGGGATAGCGCACCCCGTAGACGTGCGTGGTAAGCCCGAGCGCAGATGCGGGTTCGATCAGAAACTCGTGCAGCTCCGCGCCGCGCTCTTCATCGCCCCAATTTCCGATCCAGATCAGATCGCAGAGCTTGGCGGCACGCCGCCGGGGCTGAAACAGCGCGGTATCGGCAGCCTCGTGCCAGGTATAGACGCGGTGCGCGAGGGCGCGCTCGAGGTAGACCTCACGGAGAGCTTCGCCAAACACCAGCGCCGCATCGAAACCATCGAGCAGATCCGGATCGATTTCATGCGGCGCCGTTACCGCGCGGTGATGCGTGTCGTGAAACAGCAGCTGGAATGTGCCCGTGGACCGGCGCCGGCGGCTCAGTTGTTCGATCAGCCATGCCGGAGTCCATTCGTGGACAATCACGACATCGGCATCGTCGAGTGCGCGATCGAGATCGAGTGTCGGTTGGATATAGCTCCGGATCGCGACGCCTTGCAGCAGCCCCATTGCCTCGATCATCGCCCAATCGCCGCCGTCGCGGATCGCGTTCTGCCGGCTCCATCCATCGCTCGGTTCGTAGACGGTGACCTGATGGCCAAGCCGTACCAGCTCGCGCGTCACTCCGCGGAGGAAATGCGCGTTGCCGTTGTTCCAGCAGGAGGAGATCGCGTGACAGAAGAAAACGAAGTTCATGCGCGCGCCTCCCGATAGCGGGGTGCAGACGCGCGACCGAGCAGCCGGTCGTAGAGGGCGCTGTATTTCGCGGCGGTCGTTTCGATTGCATAGCGGCGAGCGCGCGCCGACGCGGCAGCCTGGAGTTCCGCGCGCAGCTCCGGTTTGCGACAAAGCAACTGAAGTGCGGCGGTGATGTCTTCGGGATTATCGGGCTCGACGAACAGCGCGGCGTCGTCCCAGACTTCGCGGAGAGTAGGAATATTCGAGAGGACCAGCGCGCACTCCGAGTGCGCCGCTTCCAGAATGCCGAGACCAAACGGCTCATAGCGGGCGCTGGCAGCGTAGATTGCTGCTTCACGCATGCGCGCGAGCAACTGCGCGCGCGGAAGCTCGCCAAGGAAGCGCACATTCGCGTTCTGAGGCGCCACTTCGCCGCAAGGGCCGCTCAACGGCCCCGCGATCTCGACGGGCCACGGCAGATCGGGCGAGGCAGCCAGTAAGACGCCGAGGTTCTTGGCGCGATCCCATACGCGCCCAGCGGCGAGAATGACCTCGCGCTTTTCGCGTGTAGGCGGGCGATCAGTTTCGATCCCGTTGTGAATGACCCTTCCGCGGGTCGGCGGCGCATACAGTGAGTCGATGGTGCTGCGAAATGCTGCGGTCGGCGCGACCCATGTGTCGGCAGCCCGTAGCCCCGCCTCGACCGCCTCAGCGTATGCGAGCCAGCGCGGCTCATCGGGGAGGCAGCCGTGGCACGCCTCCCACCAGCTCAGCACGCAGGAATGCGCGACAACGAGAGCGGGCGTCGGCCAAGGCAGCGCTCCTTCGCGATAGCTGTTCAGATGCACCACATCGGGCCGCAACTCATGTGCAAGACCGAGGAGCATTTCGGCAGCGCGCCGGCTGTCCTCACCGGCGGGGTCCATCCATTCGAGCGCGAGATCGGTGATAATGAGCTCGATGCGGCTGACGTCGGCGAGCGCCGCTTTCTGATCGTCGTTCGGTGCCGGTCCGAGCGTCACCAACGTGACGCGGTCACCCTGTGCAGCAAGCACGCACGCGAGCATCGTGGCGTATGCCCAGACGCCGCCGACGACGTCTGTTGTCATTAGGATATGCCGCGCCTCTTTCACGCCGGCACTCCCCGCTCGAGTTCACGAAGCGGCAGCGGCCGCTGCTCCTGCACGTCGCTGAACGTGTCAAAGAGGCCGAGGTAGTGCTCGTGCGCGCGCTCCCACGCGTCGTCGTCGGGAACGCCCCATAGCCGGGTGTAGTCCGGTGAGCCCGGATAGGGGTAAAGCGGCACGGGATCGTTTGCCCAGATGCCCGCAGCGTTCATCCGCGCGCGCCAGCGCTGCACCTCCTCATCGTCGTCCTGCGACATCTCGATGAGGTTTGCCTGCACGAACGGAATGTGGCGCTTCGCCTCGGTGAGCCGATCCGCGAGCTGGTCGGTCGTCATCTTGCAGCGCTTGTCGAGTGCTGCGCGTCCCTCCACGGTGAGACTTTCGACGCCGGCTTCCACCGACACGCAGCCGGCTTTGCCGAGCAACTCGAGCATCGCGGGCTTCCAGAGATCGATACGCGTCTGGACGCCGAATTTCAGACCACGCCCGACGAGGCCGCGCAGCAGAGGTTCATTCGGCAGAAATATCTCGTCGATGAAGTAGACGTATTCGACGCCCTGCATCTGCAAAGCAGAGACTTCCTGCAGCACGATCTCGGCCGGTCGGCGGCGATACGCGTTGCGGAAATTCTCCTTGGCGCAGAATGTGCAGTGATAGGGGCAGCCACGCGATGCCTCGACCTCCGCGCCAGGACCGGCTGGTTCTGCCTCGAACCGATGATGATGGTGGGCATGCCGCGCGATCATCTCATCCGGCCACGACAATGCTGGCTGGTCGATAAACGCCGCCGCCTGCGGGCCGCCATCCACCTTAATGGTACCGTTCTGCGAGTAGGCGATCCCGGGAATATCCCGCTCGCCATTGGCGAGCCGCAGCAGCGTTGTCTCGCACTCGCCCATGATCACGATATCGGCCCCGAGCTTGCGCAGCGCGGCACGCGGCGTCGTCGAGCCATGGGGGCCAACAGCAATCAGCAGGGGCACGAGGTCGCGAAGATGATCAAAGAGAGCGCGTGGCACCCGAAGCTCCGGCGGTGCGCAGCGCCAGAACAAGTATGTTGGCGCAGTGGTGATCACGGCCATGTCGGCGCCAAACGCGCGCACCTCGTCCGCGACATCCTCGTTGCTGAGCGCAAACATGTGCGCGTCGATGAGCAACGTGGAATGGCCAGCCTCGCGCAAAAAATACTGTGCGATCCCAAGCTCAAGCGGCAGGTGCGGCGAGCGGCATCCGAAATAGATGCTGCCGTCGTAATTCCAGTGCGGGTTGATGAGCGCGACCTTCATCAGGCCGCTCCTACGGCGCGAAGGGGCTGGCTGCTCCGCGTCTCAAGCCACTGCCACAGCGTTCGCAGACCTTCGTTAAGGGCGATCTGCGGCTGCCAGCCGGTCGCGTTGCACAAAGCGCGCGTGTCCGACACGTACCAGGGCTGATCGCCAGGCCGCATTTCCGCATGAATAGTCGGCGGGCGGCTTCCAAGCAGAGCGCCGATGATATCGAGGAGCTCGCGCAGACTGAGCGCATTGCCCGGCCCACCACCAAGATTGAACACCCCGCCCTTCAACGCATCGATGCGATCAAGCACCGCCAACCAGGCTGACACGGCGTCCTCGATGTGGAGCGCGTCACGCACCTGCAAGCCGTTGCCATAGATCGTGATTGGGTTGCCGGCGAGCGCCTGCAGCATGAAATGCGCGATCCAGCCCTGGTCTTCAGTGCCGAACTGGCGCGGCCCGTAGATGCAGCTCATGCGCATCACCGCGCTACGCAGGCCGAACACGCGCGCATAGTCCCGAACATATTGGTCGGCTGCCCCTTTCGAACATCCATAGGGACTGTGGAAATCGAGTGGGGCTTCTTCGCCGATGCCGGTTTGCGCGGTCGGATTCGTTGGCTCGCAGCGCGAGCCGCTGCGGCGCACCGCGGCATCGGCGAAAAGGCTGCCGTACACCTTGTTGGTTGAGGCAAACAAAATCGGTGCCGCGGGACTGAGCTGGCGCACCGCTTCAAGCACGTTCAGCGTGCCCCGTGCGTTGATCTCAAAATCGTCGCGTGGATTGTCCAAGCTAGTCGTGACCGCGACCTGTGCGGCCAAATGGATCACTGCCGACGCGCGCGCGACTGCTGCATCTACTGCTTCGCTATCGCGAATATCAGCTGTCTGAATCTCAATGCGATCGCCGCACTGGCTCTTGAGCCAATGTGCGTTCTCATGCGCGCCATGGCGAGCGAAACTGTCGAACACGGTCACGTTCTGCCCGCGCCGCGCGAGCGCGGCCGCGATGTTACAGCCGACGAAGCCTGCGCCCCCGGTAACAAGAACAGGCCGCTCGTGGATCTGCGTCATGCCACGAGCCCTCTGCTCTCGAGTTCCTTGGCGGCGTGCTCGACGCGGTCCTCGGCCACTTGGCCGGACAGCCACTCGGCCAATTCAGCGAGCGCTTCGCGGAAGTCTGTACGCGGCTCGAAGCCGAGCATGGAGCGGCTGTGCGAGATGTCAGCAAAGCAGTGCCGAATGTCGCCGGCGCGGTACTTGCCAAGCACGTGAGGCCGCACGTCCGTGCGCCCCATCACGTGCGCGAGGTCCTCGGCGATCGAGAGAACCGTACGCTGTTGCCCGGAGCCAACGTTGAACGCGTCGCCGAGTCCACGCTCAGTTTCAAGCGCGAGCAGGCAGGCCTGCGCGACATCCGACACGTGGACGAAATCGCGCTGCTGAAGTCCGTCTTCGAAGATGAGGGGAGGGCGATTGTTGAGAAGCCGTGACGCAAAGATCGCCAGCACGCCGGTATAGGGGTTCGACAGCGCTTGCCGGGTGCCAAACACGTTGAAGAACCGTAGCGCAACCGTGGGAATCCCGTAGGCGCGGCCGGCGATCAGACAAAGCCGCTCCTGCGCGTACTTGTTGAGTGCATAGACCGAGCTTAGAGACGGCTGCTTGGTCTCGGGCGTCGGAATGGGAGTCAGCGCACCTTCCTCGTCCTCGATCTCCCAGGCGCCGCGCCGCAGCTGCTCGAGCGAGCGCTCGGACGGCGAAACCATGCTCCCATCGGCGCGGCGCGCAGCGCCTTCGCCGTAAATGCTCATCGAGGAGGCGACGACGAGACGCCGCACCGGGCGTTTCGCGAGTGCCTCCAGCAGGACCGCGGTGCCGCATTCGTTGACCTGGATGTACGACACCATGTCGTACATGCTCTGGCCAACACCAACGAACGCCGCGAGATGGATCACCGCATCGATGTCGGCGAGCGCGCGCTCGACCGCGTGAGCGTCGCGGACATCGCCCATGATGAACTCGGCTTCGGGATTGAGGTAGGCGGGGGGCGTGCCGGAGAGGCCATGAACCTGGGGCGTAAGCGAATCGAGAATCCGAACCGAGTAACCTCTGTCCAGCAGAAGGTCTGCGACGTGCGAGCCGATAAAACCTGCGCCGCCTGTGATCAGAACCCGCTTTCGCATTGGACCGCCTTGAGAAAAAGTCCCAGACGTACAAACGTTGGGTTCACTAGTTTGTTCCCGCGAATACAGAATGATCTAAGTACAATTAGCAAAAGTTAAGTATTCATGGCCATGATCTTAGTATAAGTTAAGTTTAGAAAACGTATCAAAACGCACGGCCCGCGATCGAGCTCGGCAAATCAAGATGCGAGACGACCGTCTTTCCGACATCCGCGAAACTGTCCCGTTTTCCGATGCAGCCTGTATGGGCCTTGCGGATCGCCAGAACAGGCACCTGCTCGCGCGTGTGGTCGGTGCCGCGCCAAGTCGGATCGCAACCGTGGTCCGCCGTGATCACCACAAGATCATCATCGTCAAGCCGCTCGAAGAGCTTGGGCAGCCTGCGGTCGAATTGCTCAAGCGCAAAAGCGTAGCCCGCGGTATCGCGCCGATGGCCGTAGATGGAATCGAAATCAATGAAGTTGGCGAACAGCAGTCCACCGTCCTGCAGATTATCGGCGCCTTCGAGCGTGCGATCGAATAGAGCATCGTTCCCGGAAGCCTTCAGGACTTCACCGGTGCCTGAGTGCCCAAAGATGTCTCCGATCTTACCGACGGAGATCACGTTGCGCCCTTCCGCCGTCGCGAGATCAAGCACGGTCGCCGCGGGGGGCGGCGTGGCGAAATCGCGCCGGTTGCCCGTGCGCTCGAAATTCTGCGACGAATCTCCAACAAAAGGCCGCGCGATGACCCGGCCGATCCGAAGCGGATCAGTCAGCGTCTTCGCGACGAGACACACGTCGTAGAGCCGCTCGAGGCCGAAGCTTTCTTCGTGCGCGGCGATTTGAAACACGCTGTCCGCCGAGGTGTAGCAAATCGGCATTCCGCTGCGCATGTGCTCCTCGCCGAGCGCTTCGATGATCGCCGTACCGGAGGCGTGGCAATTGCCGAGCACACCGGGCACGCCGGCGCGGTCACACAGCTCTTCGATGAGAGCCGTTGGAAAGCATGGTGTCTCGCGCGGGAAATAGCCCCAGTCGAAGAGCACCGGAAAGCCAGCGAGTTCCCAATGACCGGACGGCGTGTCCTTTCCTTTGGAGATTTCCGCCGCGCAGCCAAAGCTCGCGACCGGATCGGCGCCGTATGAAAAGCCCGCGAGCCGCTGCCCCATTGAAAGTGTGTAGGCGTGACCCAGTCCAAACTGTGCCAAGTTGGGAAGACTCAAAGGGCCGGCGCGCTTGCCGTTGTTGGCCCGGCCATGTGCACATGCTTCTGCGATGTGACCGAGCGTATCGGCGCCTGCATCATCGTAGTGTGCCGCGTCGGGCGCACCGCCGATGCCGAACGAGTCGAGAACCAGCACGAAGGCGCGCATTCAGGCACCCACCGGTTCAAGTGCATTGATTGCAGCGAGGCGCGAAGGTACTGCCGGCTTTGCGGCGGCATATCGCGCCACCATCGCGGCGCAGAACTCGGCAAACTCGGCGCTCTCCAGCGGCGCGCTGGTGTGATGCGGCCGCAATCCGCGATGTTCGGGCGTGAAGCAGAGCGTAAGTGTTACGTCGAAGTCTGAGAGCGCATCCATCTGACGATCGAACCAGTCGAGCGCGTTCGGCCGGAAGCTATCGGCCCATGACAGTCCCGTGCGCAGGTGGCGTACCCCAATGCGCTTGAGCCAGCGCGCCGCTTCGTCAAGCCGATGATCCTCGAAATGAAACCATTGACAAATGCCCATTTCGCCTGCGTACACAGCGAAGCGCTCGAGCGCGCGCTTTGGCGTGCCGTCCTCGCGCAGCAGGCCCATATGGAAGTGCCGATAGTAGGATGAGCCCTCGGCTTCCTTGTGCCGCGTCGTCGCCTCCCACGCCTTCGGCAGATCGTAGAGGCTGTACCAATGGATGCGCGGCGCGCGGCCGATCAGCAATTCTGCAGTGCGATCCACGCCCCAGGCCTGAACCTCTTCGGCGCCGAACGATGACACGCCGACCTCGGTCACCCAGATCGGCAGATCGGTGACCGTGGCGATTTCATCGAGCTTCGCCGGCCACTCGTCGATCTGCCAGACGTTCCAGTCGAGCGGGAACCCATGCACCGCAACGGCNTCGACGTGGTCGAGCACGCCAAGCGCCTTGAGATGCGCCATGAATGATGGATCGATTGGCGAAATGCCGCCGAGCACCCGCGGCAGATCTGGATTGACGGCCTTGATCGCCTTGCCGCTCGCGATCGCCATCTCGGCAAAGCGCGCCCAGGTGGGATCGACCTCCGGATCCCAGTGTGACTTGTTGTTCGGCTCGTTCCAGATCTTGACCGCTTCGATCATGGGGCGTCCTTCCGGGCCGGATAGACCGCGCCATCAGGCTGCGGCTGCTCGACGCGGCGGCAGATGTAGACCTCACCCTCCGGGTGGCCCGTGATTTTGAAGCCGGCGCTGCGCAGCATTGCTTCGACACAAGCGCGATTGGGCACCCACCAGTTGGTCGGATCGTCCGCATAGCGATGCTCGATAAAGTGCAGCTTCGGAAAGCCTGCACGATCGAAGATGTCGGTGGTCCAGAAGTCGTAGTTGCGCTTCAGCGGTTCGATCGTCTCGCTGCCGCGCTGCATCGACTGGAACACGAGAAGGTCGCGGGCGACGTGCTCGTGGATGAGATCGAGCGCGAGCAATGGGTGGCGCAAGTGATAGAGCACGCCCATGAAGATGACGATGTCGAAGCGCTCGCCGAGACGCCCAACGTCGTAGACGGAGAGCTTGCGAAACTCGATGTCGAGTTCGTTTACCTCGGCGGCGAAACGCGCCTGCGCGAGATACTCTCCTTCCGTGTCGAGGCCCAGCACACGATCAGCGCCGCGGCGCTTCATCTCGAGCGAATAGAAACCCGCGTTACAGCCGATATCGAGAACGGACTTCCCGGCCAGATCGGACGGTATGGCATTCGCGAAGTGCCGCCACTTGATGGCGGGGTAGTCGCCAAGAAAATGCGTCGGGGCGGTACGCACGCCCTGCAGGTCGAGATTGTGAAACCAGGGGCCCAGCGCCTCGACGCGTTCGCGGATTTCATGGGGCGAGAGCGCGAGCATCATCGCCTCCCAGCCGACACGCCCGGAACGATGCGGGACGCGGCCAGCGGAGTGCGCTGGACTTCATCGCGCTCCGCAGTGTCGCTCAAGAAGCTCATCGCTGCGCGATAACCGTGCAATGTGCCNACGTCGACNTAGGCTTCGCCGGCACAAATGCCCCGCGCGGCCCCGCCGCCCTCGAGGTAGGCGTTGACCAGTGTGCCGAAGTACTCGTCTTCGTGTCCGCGCTCTTCCCAAAGGCAACGCAGGTCACGGAACGTCGCGGCTGGCATCTTGAACGCACCCCAAATCCAATGCGAGTCGGGGTTCGCCTGCTTCACCTGGATTTCACGGACGCGATCGCCGTCGAGCACCACGGCGTCGAACAGTTGCGGCTGTTCGACAGGGAAGAGCAGGAAAGAGAGCCCGTCGTCGGGAAGCTCCGCGAGCGCCGTCTTGGGAAACCAGATCGTATCCGGCAACCCGACCAGCACAGGCTCATCGTCATTGATCACCACGCCGGCCCGGAAGATCGCGTCGCATAGGCCGCCGGGGGTCGGCTGCACGACAAATGCGGTGCTCGCCTCACCGTAGGAATCGCCAAAGTATTGCAGGATGTCGCATTTGCCCGGCGCGATGACGAAACAAATCTTGTCGGCGCCGCCGAGAATCAGCCGCTCGACGAGATATTCGCTCACCGCACAGGGCCGCGCGATACCGGCATCGGTCTTGCTGCCAACCGGCAGCAGCTCCTTGGAAAAGGCGAGCGGCTGAATGCGAGTGCCGCGTCCCGCGGCAGGAACGATGCCCCACATCTTCAAGCCTCCGCGAGTTCGCGTGGTGCCGGGGCAGCGCCGAGCATCGCTTCCAGCTCATGTGCACGCCGGTCTGACGTATGCTCGTCGAGGACGCGCTCGCGTCCCGCGCGCGCGATGCGCGCAATCTCCTGGTCGTCCAGATCCATGGCAGCGAGCGTTTCTTGGGCGCTGGAGGTGAGCAGGATTTCGGACCCGGGCGTGAAAAACTCGTCGAGTCCCGGCCATGGATCGCTCAGCATCGCGGCGCCACATGCGGCCGCTTCGAACAGACGGCCGGAAGGGCACCAGCCGTTCTCGGCCATCGAGGCGCGCGTCACGTTCAAGGTCAGTCGCGACGAGGAATAAAAGGCAGCGTGCTCGGACGGAGGTAGATGACGAACGAAATAGATGTTGTCCGACCAGGGAAAGTCCTGAGGGTATTGCGCGCCGCCGATCAGGAAACGATCTTGTAGGCGCTGACGGGCAGGTTCAACGAAGGTCCGCTCCAGCGCAGCCTGGCGATCCGCCGCATAGGTGCCGAGGTACGAGAGGCCGGCGCGATAGTGCGGCTGTGGCGGCGCCGGTGCATGCACCGCCGGGTCCACATGCCCGTAGAGCGGCGCAACACGCCGAGCGCCAAGCAGAGTTTTCAGGTGGTTAAGCGTCGCGCCCCCGGTGAAGCTCAGTACGAGATCGAAGCCGGAGAGGCCTTTCTCTCCGACGTAGGCGACAGGCAAGCCGCGCCGCAAGTGAGCAAGGGTCACCGGGGTATCGAGATCGTAGAACACGCGCAGACCGCGCGCTTTCGCCAGGACCAGGTCGGTCGCATCGAGTGCATCAGGACAATAGGACGTGACGATCGTGACGTCGGCGTCACGCGTCTGCGCGGCGGAGAGCGAGCGCACCGCGTCCCACTCGGGATAGAGCACGATCTCGAGGCCTTCGCTGTCGTTGAAATCTCGCGCTCCGGCGTAATACGGCACATCACGCTCGAAAAAGACCGTCCGGTGGCCGAGCTTCGCGAGCGCCTTGCACAGTCCGCGCCAAAGCGTGGCGTGGCCGTTGCCCCACGACGAGGTAATCGTCAGTCCGAAGATGACGAACTTCATGCCATGGCCATTGTGTTGAAGCTGCGGATTTCGGCGTTCGTGCTGGTCAAGTGCAATACGTGAACGCTCGCGGGCTCGACCTGGACCTGTTGGAAGTCATCAAGCGCGATGCCGCGGTAATGCATGATCGCCGCGCGGATCGGCTCGGCGTGTGAAACCATGATTGCGCTTGCGATGGGCTCGCTGCGGATTGCTTCGAGGTGCTCCACCACGCGCTGTTGCAGATCCCGCATGGTTTCGCCGCGGGGCGGGCGGGCCGAACCGCGCTGCTCGTTCCAGACCCGCCAATCCGGATCTTGAGCAAGCGTGTGGAAACGCAGTCCCGCCCAGTCTCCCGAATCGTGCTCGTCAAGCGCTGACACAGGCTCGGAGAAGCATTCGGTCGCGATGCCGATTTCGCGCGCGGTCTGCCGCGCTCGCCGTCGCGGACTTGTTTGGAGCAGATCGATGCGTTCGTGGGCGAAGCAATCGGCGAGCGCGCAGGCTTGCCGCCTTCCCTCCGGGTTGAGGTCGACATCGATCGCTCTTCCGCAAAGAACATGCCCGAGCAGGGAGTGAGAGGCATGACGCACGAGATAGATCCGCATTCCAGTCCGCTTACGCATCGCCGTTGATGAACGCGACTGTGCGGCGGCGCGCCTCATCATCGGTGAACTGCTGTGGCGGAGATTTCATGAAGTAGCTGGATGGCCCGACGAGCGGTCCGCCAATGCCGCGATCCATGGCAAGTTTGGCGCACCGGACCGCATCGATGACGACGCCGGCGGAATTCGGAGAATCCCACACTTCGAGCTTCACCTCGGCGCTGAGCGGGACGCCGCCGAAGGCAGTACCCTCCAGCCGGATGTACGCGCACTTGCGGTCCTGCAGCCATGGGACATGGTCGCTCGGACCGACGTGAATGTTATCGGCCGCGAGCGGAATATCGAGCTGGCTGGTCACGGCTTGCGTCTTGGAAATCTTCTTCGAGGTCAGCCGCTCGCGCTCGAGCATGTTCTTGAAGTCCGAGTTGCCGCCGAAGTTCAGCTGGTAAGTGCGCTCGAGAGCGATGCCGCGCTCGCGGAACAGGTTCGCCAGCATGCGATGCACGATCGTCGCGCCGACCTGGCTTTTGATGTCATCGCCGACGAGCGGAAGGCCGGCGCGCTTGAACTTGCGGCTCCATTCCGGATTGGAGGCGATGAAAACCGGAATGCAGTTCACATAGGCGCAGCCCGCCTCGATCGCACGCTGCGCATACCATTCGGTCGCCTTCTGCGAGCCGACCGGTAGATAGGATACGACCACATTGGTCCGGCTTTGATGAAGCACCTCCGCGACATCGGCCTCGCGTTCTTCCGATTCCTCGATGTCGTCGCGCAGGTACTGACCCAAACCGTCNAGCGTCGGACCCCGCCGAACCGTCACGCCACAGGGGCGCACATCCGCGAAACGGTAGGTGTTGTTCGGCTTAGCCGCTATCGCCTCCGCAACATCGCGCCCGACCTTGGCGGCGCTGATGTCGAACGCGGAAGCGATTTCGATGTCACGGACGTGGTAATTTCCGACGCTGGCATTCATCAGGCCGGGAACGGGCTCATTCGAGCGGACACCGCGATAGTGTGTGAGGCCCTGTATGAACGAGGAAGCGCAGTTACCAACTCCGACGATACCCACACGCACGCGGCCGGAGTCGAGAGCGGGTTGAGCCATTCGCGGTCCTCATGACGTAAGTTCTTTTGTTGCGAGAACCTCCTTTCTCCAGAGCCGTTCCTGTGTTCG
>C688J14111_10000171_pt1 | contig 15510 bp, 14 predicted proteins | sample HopSoiMetagenom1_FD_14111 | JGI IMG/M metagenome (IMG submission 14111)
ATCCGTACGATCGGTTTCTAGTTTTGCGTTGCTCCGCTAGACTCCTGATGGCAAAACGAATACGACGGCCCAACGTCTAAGCCACCATCGCAGGAGGATTCCATGGAATCTTTGCGTCAGGACATCCGGTATGGCATCCGCCAGTTACGCAAGGCGCGAGGCTTCACCCTCATCGCAATTCTGACCCTTGCTCTTGGCATTGGCGCAAACACAGCCATCTTTACCGTGGTGAACACGATCTTCCTGCATCCGCTGCCGGTGAAAGATCCCGATCACCTGATGGGCATTTTCACTACCGATCAGCGCAACCGTGGCGGGCTGAATACCTTCCTTCCTATTTCGCAGCCCAACGCAAAAGACGTGGCTGAGCGGTCACGCTCGTTTGAAAGCGTCATGATGTACACCGGCGCGGGTGTCAGCATGACGATCGACGGGAAGCCGCAAGCTTTCGCCGCCGAACTCGTCTCTGCAAACTTCTTTGATGTGCTCGGAGTACAGGCCGCTCTCGGCCGCACCTTCCGTGCCGATGAAGATGATGCCGGCTCCGAGGGGGCAATCGTTTTGAGCCACGGTCTTTGGCAGCGGTACTTTGCCTCGAATCCAAACGTGATTGGCAAGAGGGTCCTTTTGAACGGACAGGGATTTACGGTTGTTGGCGTTGCTCCCCGTGGATTCAAGGGTACTGCCGTGCTCGGGGGAGCGGACATGTGGCTGCCCATGGCGACCCATGACCAGGTCTTAGCTGGCGTCTTGAGGGAGATGTACAACGATCGCCGCTTCCTTAACTTCTCCGCCGTCGGCAGGCTGAAGCCCGGTGTCACCGTCGACCAAGCTCGTGCCGAGTTACAGAGCGTCGGCTCGCAACTGGAACACGATTATCCAACTCCCAATAAGGGCCGCAGCTTCACGGTCGTGCCTTTGCTCAAATCGACGCTTAATCCCAACGTTCAAGGTGTGGCCGAGCGCGCCGGTCAGCTCATGATGGGAGTCGTCGGTTTGGTTCTGCTAATCGCGTGTGCGAACATCTCCAATCTCCTGCTGGCGCGGGCTGCTGGCCGCAAACGCGAGATCTCGATCCGTCTGGCGATCGGCGCATCGCGTAGACGGATTATTACTCAGCTTCTTACTGAATCGATTCTGCTCGCGCTCGCTGGTGGAGTGGTTGGTCTGGGCGTGGCGTTTCTCGCGCGTGATCTGTTGTGGAGCTTCAGGCCGCCGTTCCTGCAGCAGGCGACGAATATGGAACTTTCCCTCGACTCCTACGTGCTGCTCTTCAGTCTTGCCATATCCATAGCAACCGGAGTGATCTTCGGTCTCATGCCAGCTCTGCAAGCTTCACGACCTAATCTGGTGACGGAGTTGAAAGAACGCGCCGGATCGGAAACATTCTCCGGACGGCGTTTCAGCGCACGTAGTGCTTTCGTCGTGCTGCAGTTTGCTTTGTCCTTGGTTGCTCTGATTGGCGCGGGCCTATTTCTCGTAAGTCTCCGCAATGCCCAGAAAATCGATCCTGGTTTCGACACACACAATTTAGGAATGCTTTCTTTCGATCTTGGGGCGCTCAACTATGATGCGCCGCGGCAACGTGAGTTCCAGAGGCGCGCCCTAGAAGCCGTACAAACGGTCCCTAGCATCACTTCCCTGACCCTCAGCACAAACGTGCCACTGTTCGGAGGAACAGCAATCTCACGCAGCGTCTTTCCGGAAGGAGAGGAGGGCACTTCCACGCGCAACGGCATTTTGACGCAGACGGACAACATTGCGCCCGACTACTTCAAAACACTCGGCATACCCATCATGCGCGGCCGGCAATTCGATAGCTCCGATCGCGAAGACAGCCCCAAGGTCGCCATCATCAACGAAGCCGCCGCGCGCCGATTCTGGCCCAACCAGGACGCGGTCGGCAAACGTTTCAAGTTCTTCGGCCTCGATTACTACGTTCAGGTGGTCGGCGTAGCCCGCGATGCCAAGTACATCACGCTGGGTGAGGAGCCGACTCCCTACATGTACTTGCCGCTCATCCAGACTCCAAGCCCGGCGCTTACGCTCTTCTTCCGGTCCGGCGGAGATCCGCGTACGGTGCTCGCCTCCGTGCGCGAGCGCGTGCAAGCTCTTGATCGCAATCTTCCCCTCACCAATGTCTGGCCCATTGGCGAAGTGATTTCGCAAGCGTTATGGGCGGCGAAATTCTCAGCAGGATTGCTCAGCATTTTCGCGGCATTAGCGATGATCCTTGCCGCTATTGGAGTCTATGGAGTGGTGGCATACTCGGTGGGACAGCGCATTCGCGAGATCGGTATCCGCATGGCGCTGGGAGCCCGTCGCGAGGACATTCTGGGCATGATTGTGCGGCAGAGCTCTGCGTCGCTGGCGATAGGCCTTGCCGTCGGTTTGGTGAGCGCCTTTGGCATGGCGCGCCTGATCACTAACTTGCTGTATGGGGTCGGCGCAGGATCACCGATTCCCTTCGCCCTGCTGCCGGCGTTGCTGGCACTAGTTGGACTCATCGCAACCTACATTCCAGCGCGACGTGCAACGAAGGTGAATCCGATTGTGGCGTTACGCCAAGAGTGAAGTACGAATCGGGTGATCGGGTGAAATAATCTGCGTTTGGGGATAGGTCGGCGTTCGGCCATGAGACTTTGCTTTGTGGTCTTAGGAAATCGTCAGAGGCCGAAAGCTGACCCGAAAGCTGCCAGTCGTTCACCCGGTCACCCATGGCCCACCAATTCGCCATGAGTGACATTCACTCAACTTTCACAACCAACCCTCTTGACAGCCAAACTCTCTCCTCCTACAATTAGCACTCGTGAGGCGTAAGTGCTAACAGCGGCTTACGTCAGGTCATCCTGGTCGCGGGTTCCCCAGCGATCGATCATGGATTAAGACCAGTTTTGCACAGTCTTTTCAATAGCTTGTAAATACAACTTCAACAACACAGACAACAAGGAGTGGCAAGAATGGCACAGAAGTTGACCCCGCTACATGACCGGATTCTGGTTCGCCGCATTGACGAAGGCGAGTCCATTCGTGGCGGCATCATCATCCCCGATACTGCGAAAGAGAAGCCGCAGGAGGGTGAGGTGATTGCCGTCGGCAAAGGTAAAAAAAACGAAGATGGCAAAGTATTCCCACTGGACGTGCAGGACGGCGATCGCATCCTGTTTGGAAAATACGCAGGCACCGAGATCAAGATCGACGGCGAAGAGCTGCTGATCATGCGTGAAGAGGAAGTCCTAGGCGTGCTTTCCGGCGCGGCGAAGTCTGTAAAGAAAGCAAGCTAATGCGCGCTTCGCGCGGGCACTCGGCGTTCAGCACTCGGCATTCGGCGTCGAACCAACTGGGCTGAAGCTGAGCAGTTCAGAAGCTTGGAGCGTAGGGCTCCACAATAAATTGCTGCTAATGCGGCACGAAAGTATAGGAGACAAGCAATGGCAAAGCAGATCGTACATGGCGAGGAGTCGCGACAGGCGATTCTTCGTGGCGTGAATGTACTGGCTGACGCAGTNAAGGTGACGCTCGGTCCCAAGGGCCGCAACGTTGTCATCGAGAAGAAGTTTGGTTCGCCGACNATNACCAAGGACGGCGTNACCGTAGCCAAGGAAATCGAGCTGAAGGACGCGCTCGAAAACATGGGTGCGCAGATGGTGCGCGAGGTGGCTTCCAAGACCTCGGATGTTGCCGGCGACGGCACAACGACAGCGACGGTGCTGGCGCAGTCGATCTACCGTGAAGGTGTGAAAACAGTAGCAGCTGGCGCGAATCCAATGGCTCTGAAACGCGGCATCGAGAAAGCCGTGGCTGCTGTGGTTGGCACTGTCGATGCTGAAGGCAATCGCCAGGGCGGAGCACTCAATCAGTTCTCAAAGCCGGTCACCGGCGACATGATCGCCCAGGTTGGCACGATTTCCGCCAACAACGACGAGACCATCGGCAAGATCATTGCCGAGGCGATGAAGAAAGTCGGCAAGGACGGTGTGATCACGGTTGAAGAAGCGAAGACGATGGAGACACAGCTCGAGGTTGTAGAAGGTATGCAGTTCGACCGCGGCTATCTCTCTCCCTACTTCGTTACCGATCCGGAGCGGATGGAAGCCGTTCAGGAAAACCCGTACATCCTNATTTACGAGAAGAAGATCAGCTCGATGAAGGACCTGCTCCCGCTGCTCGAGCAGATCGCAAAGAGCGGCACTCCGCTGGTAATCGTCGCAGAAGACGTAGAGGGCGAAGCGCTGGCGACTCTCGTGGTCAATAAGCTGCGCGGCACGCTGAACGTCTCTGCGGTAAAGGCTCCTGGTTTCGGCGATCGCCGCAAAGCCATGCTGCAGGACATCGCGATTCTGACTGGCGGCAAGGCCATTACCGAAGATCTCGGCATCAAGCTCGAGAACGTCCAGGTACAGGATCTTGGCCGTGCGAAGCGCGTCACCATCGACAAGGACAATACCACCATTATCGAAGGCAAGGGCAAGACCAACGAGATCGAAGGCCGCGTAAAAGAAATTCGCGCCCAGATCGACAAGACCACCAGCGACTATGATCGCGAGAAGCTCCAGGAGCGCCTGGCGAAGCTCGTGGGCGGCGTTGCGGTGATCAAGGTTGGAGCTGCTACCGAAACCGAGATGAAGGAAAAGAAAGCTCGAGTTGAGGACGCAATGCACGCAACCCGCGCAGCGGTCGAGGAAGGCATCGTTCCTGGCGGTGGCGTAGCCCTGGTGCGCACCATCCCGGCAGTTGAAGCCCTGGCCAAGACCCTTGGTGGTGACGAAGCAATCGGCGCGACCATCGTGAAGCGTGCTCTCGAAGAGCCTCTACGCCAAATCGTCGCAAACTCCGGCGAAGAGGGTGCGGTCGTCATTGGGAAGATCCGCGAATCGAAAGACAACAATTACGGATACAACGCCCAGACCGGTCAGTTCGAAGACCTGGTTAAGGCTGGCGTGATCGATCCCACTAAGGTCACCCGCACGGCTCTGCAGAACGCCGGCTCCATCGCTGGCCTAATGCTGACTACCGAGGCCCTGGTAAGCGAACTTCCTGAAGAGAAGAAGGAAGCTGCTGCACCGGGCGGCCACGGCGGCATGGGCGGAATGTACTAAGCAACTGCGCGTTACTGACGGCTGGCGAATTGGCCGTCAGAGTGGCACCAAAAGCCCCGCATTATGCGGGGCTTTTTTCTATCCAGGCTCGTAACACCGGCGTACGAAATCCTCTCGCCTGCCCAGCAACCACTCCTAGCCGCAACTAGAGACGCAACATGCTGCGTCTCTACTGGATTTGGGCCATCTGTTTGTGGACTGCGGCCATCTCTTTCAGGAAGCTTCCCAATTCAGGAGAGTCTCACATGCCGTCAATCAGGAGAATTCCGTTCCAATTGTTTGTGCTGTTACTCGCGTTGGCATTCGGCGTCTCTGCAAGCGGAATGGCCGGCAAGCGCAAGAATAACGACCAGAACCAGAACAAGGATAAGAGCAATTCGGCTCAAATCCAGCAGCAGAACACTTCCGGCACGGTCGATCTGAACACCGCGTCAGAGAAAGAACTCGACGCTCTGCCGGGCGTAGGCCCGGTCACGGTAAAGAAGATCATCTCTAATCGGCCATACTCTTCGGTAGACGATTTGAAGAAAGCGGACCTCGCGCAGGCACAGATTGAAAAGATTCGGCCGTTAGTAACTGTCTCCTCGACATCATCGACGAATGCGAGCTCAAGCAACGCCAGCACGGTGCGATCGGAATCTGCTACGAACCAAAGTGGCCGGCAGAGCTCCGCACTTCCTCAAAGCGACAACGCGACGGCAGCGCCGGCTGCGGGCAGTGGCAAAGTATGGGTGAATCTGGACTCGAAGATCTATCACTATGAAGGCGATCGCTGGTACGGAAACACGAAGCATGGCCAGTATATGAGCGAAGCTGATGCGCAGAAGGCAGGCTATCGTGCGGCCAAGAACGGTAAGGGAAAGGAGTAAGAGTGATGAGTATTCTTGACTCGATTATGGGTGCGGTGCAGCAACACTCAGACGTTAACCAGGAGCAGCATTCCAATCTGGTACAGAGTGCCTTGCAGATGTTTGGCAATCATGCCGGACTGTCCGGGCTGATGAACAGCGCCGAGTCGCAGGGATTGGGGCATCTCGTTCAATCATGGGTGAGTACCGGACCCAATCAGCCGATCGCTCCGCAACAGCTGGAGAGCATTCTTGGACAGGACAGGATCTCTCAGCTCGCCAGCCGCGCCGGCGTGCCACCCGCCATCGCCAGCGCAGCGCTGTCGCGCATTCTTCCCATGGTGGTAGACAAGCTCACTCCCCAGGGAAAGTTACCGCAAGCGGCATAGGAGGCTTTTATGGCGAAGGTTTCGGGGCGACGCAGTTCGCGAGGTAGATCCACGCCAATCAGAAACGTTGCAGGCGCGACCACGCGCACACCGTCCGATGACAAGCCACATTCCGTACGACCACAGCAGGGCGCACGTGACGAGGCGGAAAAGATTGAATCGCGTCCCAAACTTCCCGCAAACCGGAAAAAGGTGAAGCCAATTGGGCATGCGCGCAAACCAGCGAAGACGGCGTAATCAGAAATCATCCCAAAGCAGGAGTTGCTATGGCAAATACGAAGAAGACAAAACGCAGCAGTGCGCGAAAGAAAGATGGTGAGCGCAAGACCAGCACCAGCAGGCGAAAAAAGACTACTCGCCCACATCGTCAGGTCGCAGCATAGGCAATCGGCAGTTTGGGCGGACAAGGCGCTTGCAAGCCTGCTGCCGAGGGTCCCTTTATGAACGAGAACCAGTCGGTTCGGCCATCCTTTGTTTCGATCGGGATAGTTGAGATGTTCGGAACCACTCCTGCTTGAGCCGTACAGCAGCCCGAAGGCGACAGATCCTCCTTTGCTTCGTGCCATACGAGCTAGAGCCCTTCACAATTGAACTCTCAACTGTGAGCTTTAGTTCCTGACTAGCTGCCAAACTGTCTGTACGTCCGAATTCATTCACTGCTGGGACTCTCGCATGGCCTATTCGGTTCTTTAACCGAGCGGTCCATGAGTATCAGCTAGACTCTAGCGATGCTGCACGCGCTCGCCTTCACTGCAGGTGTGGGGATCATCTTCTTCGTCCTGCTGGATGCGTTCGAGACCATCGTTCTCCCCCGGAGAGTCACGCGCCCTTTCCGCCTAACGACTTTTTTCTACCGCGTGACATGGAGACCGTGGCGGCTGATGGCCGGAGCAATTCCGCCGAGCCGCCGGCGCGAGACTTTTCTCGGCTTCTTCGGTCCTTTATCCCTGATTCTCCTTCTGGCGACCTGGGCGCTCGGTCTGGTACTGGGATTCGCCATCCTCTTTTGGGCATTTGGGTTGAAGATCGGCGCCATCGATAGCGGCGTTCACGTGAGCTTTTGGGACGGCCTTTACATGAGTGGCACGACCTTCTTCACTCTTGGCCTGGGAGATCTTCTTCCCAAAACTGCAGGTGCGAAGTTTCTAGCTGTGCTGGAATGCGCGCTTGGGTTGGGATTTCTCGGCTTGGTGATCGGGTATCTGCCGGTGATCTACGACGCGTTTTCCAGTCGTGAGCGGAGGATTGCACTACTTGATGCGCGAGCGGGATCGCCGCCCACCGCGTTCGAGGTCTTCCGACGGGCAATCCGTGCCGACAACGCACCCGAGGTGGTTTCTCTCTTGCGGGAATTTGAAAGCTGGGCTGCGGACATCCTGGAGAGTCACATCTCTTATCCGGTGCTGTGCCTGTACCGTTCGCAGCACGATAACCAGTCATGGCTGGCAGCGCTCACCACGATCCTGGATGTAAGCGCTTTCGCGATCGTGGGTGTTGACAGCATTCCCCAACATCAGGCGCGCTTAACCTTCGCTATGGCTCGACATGCCATCGTTGATCTAACGCAGATTTTCGACACACCTCCTATTCTCGAAGGCCCCGATCGGCTCCCGACCGAAAAGCTAACTACCTTTCGCAAGTCACTGCGACAAGAGGGTGTAATTCTGCGGGAAGATGCAGCCGGAGATGCGGAGCTCAAGCGTCTGCGAGATGCATATGAGCCACATGCAAAAGCATTGGCGAGCTTCCTTGTGCTCACGCTTCCTCCATTTCAGCCAGAGAAACCACGCAAAGACAACTGGCAGACCAGCGCGTGGAAGCAGATGGAAGGCTCCGCCGCGATGACGATTACTGAGGAGCACTTCTAGCATCGAGTGCCTGTTGATAATTCCCGCGCGCGAGTCGCGGACAAGCTGCGGACTAAGACACGTCTCACGGGGGTCGTGAAGAGCCCTTTAACCGGGGCACACTGGCTCAACCTGGTTCCGGCCGCCCTCGGCAGGTCTTTGCTCGGGGTCTCCTGATCTTTAGAACTCTAGGGCCTGCATATCGCAGAGCGCTTTCAGATCCGCGCCCATCCGGTCGTATCGTTCGGTGATCTGGCGCCAGTAGGGAATGTCTACGGGCATGAAGTAGCAAAGAAGGATTCCGCCGGTGCCCCTAACAAGGGCCAGCCGCAGCTGGATTGCGGCGTTGTTGAGCCGTTGACCAAATGCAGAGAGCTCGGGGTCGGCGGATCGCAACAAAGCTTGGCCATAGGAGAGCAACAGCGACGAGTTGTGAAAAGCTGACGCGTAGTACGCACGAATGGCGCTCAATCGTAGCCGTCTCAAACGACGGTATTCGCGCCCGGGCAGCTTTTGTTTTAGATAATGGTCATCAACATCGGAAGCTATGTGCCGGAAGCATCCCACGTTGAAAGGCTCGAGCTTGTCCAGCAGCTCGGACAAGTTCGACGGCTGCTCCATCGAGCCGCGAAAGAGCATCAGGATTGTCGCGGCTGAGACTACCAGTAATCCGAGCAGTAAAAAGATGGAGATCATTTCGATACCGACCCTCTTACCTCATCCGCCCATCGCACAAGTTCGGGCTTAACGGCTGCGGGCACCTGGACCTCTTGCCATCCTGGCACAAAGTAGAAGGCATAAACACCGACAGCGGACAGGTAGGCGAGCGTCTCAATCCAACTGGCAGCGGTGTTGGATAACAAATGACCATGGGACTGTGCCCCGAAAACCAGCAAATCGACGGTTCCCAACAATCCCACTCCGAGCGCAATACCACATACAGCCGAGGTCCACTTAATCCCTAATACGAATGAAGAGCCAACGACGAACACGAACATGCCTACCGCAGTAAAGCTGATCGCTTGTTCTGCGTCAAAGATGAGTCGTGAAACGGTCCGACCCTCGTTATTGTAAAAAGTTACAAGGAGAGCGAACACCCAAAAGGTTAAGAGCACTCCTTCATAGCCAAAGCGCCGCAGCCGAGTGAGGGGGGAGTACCCCTCAAGTACTGTCAAGAAAATGCTTCGCAATAAAAGCAGGCTAAAGATGACGCTGCAGGCACTGGCGGTCCAGTAAGCGTAAAAAAAAAAGGTCTGCGAGATGGGATAGATGATGACTTCTACCGTTACCCGGCTGAGTTGGAAGATGAGGTAGGGCCAGAATACCGGATAAAGCCGGTGCTGCTTCCGCCGGTACATCACGATCGCGGTGACCGCAAGAACCGGAATCGGAAGCAGCGAACACAAGTAAATCAGCTGTGGCATTCTACGCGAAATAGAGTACCATCAGCATTCCTAGTTTGGAAAAGGTTAATTGAACGCGCAACCCGATGGCGGACATTCCGGCATCGGCAATGGCCCGTCAAAAAGCTGCTTCGAAATAGACGGCGCGATGAGCAATAGGGCGAGAGCAAGTAAGCGGATTTTCTTCACTGTGCAATTCCTCCTGAGATGATCTTGCACAGTGATGTTCGGAGCCCAGAAACGACCCCAGGCGAATTTGTATTTCGGTTTACAGATTACAAATTTGTAATTTTCCTATGCTAAGAACTGCACTCGAAGAAGCGTTCAGCACGCTGACGGCGATCTCCGGCAACCTCGCGCGGCTGGCCTACTTGGCGTCTTTGCAGAAAAGTCCGGGCGTTTACAGCCACTGGGGCTTGGCCCGCGATTACGGTGCACGCGCTGTTTCCAATGCGTTTAAGCAGACACATCGCCTGGTGCTCGAAAATATGCTTCAGGCCGATCTCGCTGAACTAGAGGGCGAGCTGGCCATGCACGCCGAAGACACTGGAGGTAGCAGGACGGAATCGCTTCGCAACCTGCTCAGCTTCCAGACGGCGACTCCGACGACCTCGGGCAAACACGTGGAGGCACACCTTACATATGTGTTCGCATCATTGCAGGCTCTCGCTCAACATTGCGTGTGACGCTCCTTAGCTTCGTCGCGATACCCACAACCTGACCGACTACCTCAATTTCCGCGGGCCGTTTGTAGTTGCGCGCAGGTAATCCAGACAGCGCATGCGGCTGCACTTGTATCTCCTTGCTGCTCAGCACGGCGCACCATGCACACAAATAGTTGTCATGCGTCTCGAGAAAGTAGATTGGCCGCTCGAAATCAGACGCCCAGGGCCCAGTCTCGATCTCAGTGAGACGCTGGTCAATCTGGATAAACGTTCCCGGAAGGATGATGGGATAAAGCGTGTAGTCCTCGCTGCCTACGTAGCCATACGTGTAGTTCGGGTCTTGAAACGTTTGCAGGGCCTTCATGGGGAGCACTCCCCACTCCTGGATCATCCGTCGGATGTAACTGGTCTTCTTCTGATCAAACAGTGGATCGATCTTGGTCGGCATGTCGCAGCCGCTCAGGCCGGCATCGCTCGCTAGATGAGTTCGCGGAGGGGAGGCGAGAGACTGAGATTGTTGCGGATCCACACCGTACAGTGCCAGCAACTCCATCAGAGGTCTCCGGTAAATCATGGCAAAGGCCTGCAAACGATAGATGTTCGGCAAAATCCCTTTGCTCTCGATGTGGCAAAGGCGGCTTTGAGGCAGCCAGTATTTTGGATTGTTGTGCTTATGAACCAGCTGAAGGCTGGCAATCTCTACATCTCTCAGTGTGAATCCCAACTTTTCGCGCAAGGCACGAAGTTTCTCTCCAGGCAACATGCAAGTGACCCTCTTTCGAAAATGTAATTCGGTGGCACAATAACAGCCATCCCACCAGAGACGCCATAGGCAAGACAAATTTCGCTTTTGCAAGACGATCGTTGCCGGCGGTGGTCCCCTTCGGCAACAAGGTCAGATCCGGCGCTTCGAAGAGGGTGGACTGGAGAGCGACGAGACCCGCTAGAGCCGCAGAACGGAGCGCCGCTAGAGTGCCGTGCAGCACCATAGCGCGAACTTCAAAGAGGGTATTCCGTGTACGAAGCTCATTTGAAACCTCGTCGAGTTCCTTTAGCGAACGGGTGTCGCAGCGTACGCTGAGTCCGTGCTCCGTCTTCGAAGATTCAGATTCCTGGTGGATTCCGGCAGGTCATGGAAGACTTGCTCGGCACGTGTGATTGCGGCAGCCACATTGTCACAGATGTTTTCCGCTCCCACATGCTGCTCAAATTCCGCGCGCTTCATCAGTTTTGCCGGTTGAGGCAAAGCGCCACAGAAAATCACCGCCCGTCCAGTCGTCTTCACGAGCGCGGTGAATTGCTCCAGGGCATGCAAACCGGTGGCATCGAGCGCAGTCATGTTACGCAGGCGAAGAATCACAATTGCGGGCAGTTCCTGCAGCCGGGCTTCGATTTCATGAATCTTGTCAGTCGCGCCGAACAGGAATGGACCGTGAATACGGAAGATGATGGCGTAAGGAGGAATCTGCTTGTCTTGGAGAATGTGCAGCCTTCCATCCTCGAGGTATTCGTCGGTGACCTCGGTCACTGTGGTTGTCGAAGTGACGTTCCTGATGTAGATCAGAACCGCCAGGATCATTCCCATCTCTACCGCCACGGTAAGATCCGCGAAGACGGTTAGCAGGAAAGTAATCAGCCAGACTGCAATTTCGAGCTTACTTAGGCGTAGCAGCTCCGGAATTTGCGTCCACTCGCCCATGTTGTAAGCAACGACCATCAGAATGGCGGCCAGCACGCTCATGGGAATGAATTTGGCGAGCGGCGCGGCAAAAAGCAGGATGGCCAAGAGCGTGAGGGCATGCACGATTCCAGCTATCGGCGTTTTCGCTCCGGAGCGGATGTTGGTTGCGGTGCGCGCGATCGCTCCCGTAGCAGGCAAACCTCCAACCAGAGGTGATGCCACATTCGCAATGCCTTGCGCGATCAACTCGACATTCGGATTATGGCGGTCGCCACTCATGCGGTCGGAAACCACAGCCGACATCAGCGACTCGATCGCGCCTAGCATTGCGATTGTGATGGCGGAGGGAATCAGTGGCCGAATCAGCGCCACCTGCAGATGTGGGATCTGGAAATGCGGCAAGCCCGATGGAATCCCACCAAAGCGTGATCCAATTGTTTCGATCGGCAGCTTGAGGATAACGGTGATGCCGGTGCCGACGAGCAGTGCCAGAATGTATCCAGGCACCCGCTTAATGTAGCGCATGGTGAGCAGAATGATGGCGAGGCCGATCACCGACACCGTTGTTGCCATTGGCGAAAACGTGCCGAAATTTCTCACGAGGGCTGTTATTCGTCCCCAGAAGTCCCCAGGCACATGGGTGATAGTCAGCCCGAAAAAGTCCTTGATCTGTGTGCTCGCGATGAGGACGGCGATACCGTTGGTGAAGCCCACCACTACCGGGCGTGGAATGAAGCGCACCGCGGTGCCAAGGCCAGTGGCGCCCATAAAAATGAGCATCAGGCCTGCTAGGAGCGTACAGATAAAGAGTCCGGGTACACCGTGGCGCTCAATAATGCCGGCCACGACGACGACAAATGCCCCCGTTGGTCCACCGATCTGCGTACTTGACCCACCTAGTAGGGAAATCAGGAATCCAGCCAGAACCCCGGTGTAGAGTCCCGCCTGCGGGGACATTCCTGAAGCAATGGCGAAGGCCATCGCCAGTGGCAGTGCCACTAGTCCAACGGTGATGCCAGCCACAGAATCAGAGAAGAATTTCCGAGGTGTGTAGCCCTTCAAAGAGAGGACTAGCTTCGGCGACCATTGAGATAGGAATGCCATGGTTTGCGGGTGGACGAGCCGATGTTATGTTATGGATTCAACTACTTACAATAAGGGAATTCCTGATATTCAGCGTTGAAGGATCATCATCACCGCTTCTAGTGCGGCTAATGCGGAGTCCATCTGCTCGTCTCAGGCGCGCTCCCGTTGTCCAGCAGCTCCCGACGTTCTCTGCCTCGCATCTCACAATTTACGACTGCAGAAGGAGCCGAGCAGCACGTATCACACTATGCCTAACACCCAAGTAGTGCGCCCGAGCTGGAGGTCGCTCTTGGAGCGGCATAGATTGCTGCAATTGCCGGCTGCGCACGATGCTCTCACCGCGAAGCTTATTGAGCGGGCGGGATTCGTCGCTTACCAGGTCGGCGGATTCGCGCTCGAAGGCGCTAGGTTCGCAGTTCCGGACATCGACCTAATCCGCTTCGGCGAGAAGTCGGAAGCCGTGCGCGAGATCATCGGTGCCTCCAGTTTGCCGGTATTGGTGGACTGCGATGACGGCTATGGCGACGTCAAGAACGTGACCCACACGGTCAACGTCTACGACGCGATGGGTGTCTCCGCCATCTTCATCGAGGATCAAAAGCCACCGAAGCGGTGCGGTCACATGGCCGGGAAAGAGGTTTCCCCACCGGACGAGATGGCCCAAAAATTACGCGCGGCAGCCGCAGCCCGGTCGAGCAAGGACTCGCTCTTTATCATTGCGCGCACCGATGCCGCTGAACCAAACGGACTGAATGATGCGCTGCGGCGCTGCGAACTCTATCTGAAAGCTGGAGCAGATGCGATCTACATCGAGGCCGAGCACAGCGAGAAAGATCTGCGACGCATTGCTCGTGAATTTAAAGGCGTACATAAAGTGGTGAATGTCTTTGAAGGCGGAGGAAAGTCTCCCTGGATGAGCCCGAAGCAGCTTCAGGATCTTGGATTCACCATGGCGCTGTACCCAACCACCGTGCTATTTCGCATGACTCACGCCATCGAAGACGCACTTCGCACGCTAAAGGCGGGCAAGCCCATGGATTCCAGACAGGCGGTTTCCATGAAGGAGTTTGAACTGATCGTGGATCTCCCACGCTGGGCATTTGTGGAATCCAGATTCCGTTCTGGGCCGATCGCCAAAGTGCGTAAGGTGATTGACAAGCTTCGCGCCTAGAAGTCACCTGCGTGCGTGGTGTATGGTCGCGCTTCCGAAACTCTAGCCGTAACCATCTGCAGTTGCCACAACGTGGTCATCGCGTTTCGATCCAAAAGGACGTTCCAGTCCTCGACACGTCTTGCATTGAAGGAGTGTTCCAGAACGGATCCAGCACGCCCGAGAGTGCGGGAGTGATGCTGACGTAATGATTCGGTAGGACCACTTCGTAACCCTTGTGTCCGGCAAGCAAACTGGCGGCTAGGACGTACTGCTCTGACCAGTAACGATGCGGGTAGTAACGCTGCATCCAGTAGGGCACGTAATCCTCAGGCAGAAAGATGTCATGGATATGCACCAGCACGCCGGCTTTTATTCTGGGCAAAATTTCCAGGAAAAAGACGGTCACGTCGGAATTCATCAAGCATCGGTGGGAGCCGTCCATGAAGAGTATGTCCCCCGATTGCAATTGGTCGAATATGCGCAGATCACACTCCTCAAGAGGCTGTCGGATGACATCATTGCAGAGGCTATCGATCTCAGCTCTTGGATGGGGATCAATCGAGACGAGCTTTGTACTTAGCTGATGGTCATTGATCGCGCGCCGCATAAGCTTGGTCGAGTAACCTGAACCAACTTCCACGATTAACGAAGGACTCCTGTTGGCCGCGAATCCATATAGTGCGACGGTGTCGAGTCCGCCGAGCCACTCGTGGATCCAAGAAGGATCGGGTGAATTAACGGGAGCCCGTTTTGGGATGCTTAGCAGATGAGAACGAAACCTCAAGAACTCCTGAAGCAACGCACGGTATGTCTCGTCTCGGGCTGAGAGGATTTGAGCAAGTTCGGGATGAGGTGGCTTGCCATACCCATATCGTGGCAGTGCCTTGACCGGGTAGTCTAAGAAAATTGGCTGATAGCCTTCAGCAATTCTCCGGGCGTTCAGTAGAACTGAAATGAAGCCGTGTCCGTCGGCCCAATTCCTGAGAGCTTGTCGAAGGCGTGTGGTCATTCGCAGCCGACATTTGGGACCAACATGGCTCCCATTTGAATCCGCAGTTGAACTCGAGGATACAGGAAGCATGCGCTCAGCAGATTGTGTCGCCTGAACTGCTGCCTGACAACGCCCCCGCTGCTACTACTCACCCACTGACACATGGCCGAATGCGCAAAAAAGCGCACCCTCCATCGTATGAAGTGAAGGGTGCGGCATTGAAAAACTGATTGTTGTTTTCGGTGAGCTCTACAGTCCGCGTCCGAACTTTGGACGGAACGTTAGGCCGAATGACATGCGAATGTTGTTCTGAGTGGTGCTGCCGAAGCGGGTCATGAGGTAATCGAA
>C688J14111_10000172_pt1 | contig 15449 bp, 13 predicted proteins | sample HopSoiMetagenom1_FD_14111 | JGI IMG/M metagenome (IMG submission 14111)
TGCGGTCAGTCTTGCAACCTAGAGCTTTTCCCAGAGCCGACGCCTTGACTCCGGCAGCCCAAAGAGTGACAGCGGATTCGATCTTCTCTTCACCTACGTAGACCAGACCAGGCTCAATGTTGGTAACCAGAGTGTGGGTCCGAACCTCCACCCCGAGCTGCTCAAGTTGTCGTTGCGCGCTGGCGGACAGATCTTCGCTGTAGCTGGGCAGAACCCTCGGTCCGCCTTCGAGAAGGATGATGCGCGCGCGCCGCGGATCGGTGGCGCGAAAGTCGGTGCTGAGCACATGCTTGGAAATTTCCGAGATCGCGCCCGCAAGTTCAACGCCGGTGGGACCTCCGCCGACGATGACGAAGTTGAGAGGACAGTTCTGGTTTTCCAGCAGCGTCTCACGTTCAGCGAGTTCGAACGCGAGCAGCACCCTGCGGCGGATCTCGGTGGCGTCTTCGAGGGTCTTCAGGCCAGGTGCAAGCTCCGCCCAATTATCGTGTCCAAAGTAGGAGTGCGTTGCTCCGGCGGCTACCACGAGATAGTCGTAGAAGACCTGGTCGCCGCCCTCAAGCTGGATCTGCCTGCGCTGGACGTCAAAGCCGATGACGTTCCCAATCAGGACCTGGATATTCTTTTTGTGGCGCACTGCCCGGCGGATCGGCGCAGAGATGTCCGCCGGTGATAGAGCAGCAAGCGCGACTTGGTAAAGGAGCGGCTGAAAGGTGTGGTGGTTTTTGCGATCGAGGATGGTAACTTCGACATCGCTCTTTCCCAAGCCTAGCGCAGCATTGAGGCCTGCAAAACCTCCACCGATCACGACGACATGGGGCCGCCGGTGCTGAGTGCCGTTTTCCATACCTATTCGATGTGCTCCTGACTGGACACGACCCAAAGTAACTACTAAGTTGCAGGCCTGATTGTCTCTGCCCTGTGTCCATGCTACCTTTCGCCAAGCTCAGACTGCGAAAACTTTTAGAGTCCAGCCCCACACGCGTTGAGAGGCGACACAAGGTTCATCCGCGGCCGTCGGACGAGCAAGGATAGATGATGAACATCGATGATCTGCTCCGTGTAGCAATGGATCGCAAGGCTTCCGACTTGCATTTAAAAGTCGGCAACTACCCCCACATCCGTGTGGACGGTGAACTGGTATCGCTGAGTGACCAACCGCGCATCTCCGCCGAAGACATGCTGAACATGGCCTTCAGCATGATGTCAAACCGGCAAAAGCAAAAATTCAAAGAGACTGCGGAACTCGATATGGCCTACGGTGTGGCCGGACTCGGTCGCTTCCGTGTAAACGTCTTTCAGCAGCGCGGTAATGTCGGCTTGGTTCTGCGCGTAATTCCCACGAAGATTCGCGTGCTGGAAGAGCTTTACCTGCCGAAGATCATTGAGAAGATCTGCGAAGAGGCGCGCGGCCTTGTCCTGGTCACCGGCGTTACCGGTTCGGGAAAGTCGACGACTCTTGCTGCCATGATCGATCGTGTGAACTCCACGCGACCTGAGCACATCATCACCATCGAAGACCCAATCGAATTTCTGCATCGAGACAAACGCGGATTCGTCAATCAGCGCGAGGTGGAAGTCGATACACCATCGTTCGCCTCGGCGCTGCGCGCCAGCTTGCGGCAGGACCCAGACGTGATTCTGGTTGGAGAAATGCGCGACTTAGAAACCATTTCCACTGCATTGCATGCGGCCGAAACCGGCCACATGGTTTTCTCCACGCTGCACACCCTGGACGCGGTGGAGACCATCAACCGCATCATCTCCGTGTTCCCACCGCCCGAGCAAAAACAGGTGCGCATGCAGCTTGCTGCGACCGTCCGGGCCGTTATTAGTCAGCGCCTCGTCCGCAAAGCCGATGGCAATGGCCGTGTGCCGGCAGTCGAAGTATTGCTCTCAACCGCTTTCATTCGGGATTGCATCACCATTCCGGAAAAGACGCGCATGATTCGCGAAGCTCTCGCCGTTGGCACTTCCCAATATGGGATGCAGACCTTCGACCAGTCACTCTACGATCTCTACCAGCAGGGACTCATCACGTATGAGGTCGCCCTCGAGAACGCCACCAATCCCGACGACTTCAAGCTCAAAGTGCAGGGAATCGGCTCCTCTGCGGAAGCTGCGAAAGAGCAGATGGAAGCGGCGGGGTTTGGACGATAGCTGCCCGATTCTGTGATGTTATTCTGCGATTGAATGTCCTCTTCCATCCGAATTGCCCGTCGATTCTGCGGGCCTCCTGACAGTGGTAATGGTGGATACAGCTCTGGGATGTTGGCCTCGCTCCTGCCTGGCGCGTGCGAATGTACGTTGCGCAAACCCGTTCCTCTTGAACGGGAGTTCCAGACGGAACTTTCGGAAGCCGGCGTCCGCTTGCTGGATGGCTCTGACTTAATCATCGAGGCAGCACGAACGTCGATTGAGGACGCAACACGCTCGGGGGTGTCCTTCGATGAGGCTCGGCGCGCTGCTGCCGGATCTCCGGCGTTTGCAAATCATCCTTTCCCCACCTGCTTTACTTGCGGTCCCGAGCGCGCGCAGGGCGACGGACTGCGGATCTTTCCCGGACGTTTCCCGGTCGCCGACGAGAGTAGCTCGTTGTTCGCGGCGCCGTGGATTCCCGATCCATCCTTGACCAGCAGCGGCGTAGTGGTTCGCCCGGAATTCATTTGGGCCGCCATGGACTGTCCGACGGGCTTTGCCGCCGGTTTTCCTTGGAAGGGAACTCTAGTCACCGGCCGGCTTGCGGTGGAACAAGTATCACCAGTTTATCCATTGCGTCCATACGTGATCATCAGCTGGGGCAACGGAAGCGAAGATCGGAAACACTATGCAGGCGCGCTCCTGTACGGACCCGATGGAGAACTCTGCGCAAAGGCGCGAGCTACGTGGATACAGGTGGGATGAGGAGAAAAAAGAAGTAGTCAGCATTCAGCACTCAGCCAATAACCAGAATGGGTGACGTACAACAGCCGAGTCCGCACGACATCAGCAGGTCATGGGCTGAATGCTGAGTGCTGAACTCTGAATGCCGACTACTTCTTCGGCACCAAAGCCATCGCAATTTCTATTCTCCTCATCTCATCGGCAAAAAGCACTGGAGAATCCTCTGATGGGAAAGCCTTCTACGCCAGAAGTCGAAGTGGCGGCGTCGAAAAATCAGCACAAAGCCGCTTGGGGAGCGATGCTTGCGGGCACCGCGCTGTCAGTATATGGATGGACGCGCAAGTCGGCATCAGGAGCAGCTCTGGGCGTGGCGGGTGGCGCGATCGCGTTGAAAGCAGCAACCGCTGGACCCATCGCCGACCTTGTTGGGACAGAATCCGTGACTCGTCGCAGCGTGATGGTCATGCGCAGCCCCGGAGACCTTTACACTTTCTGGAAAGACGTAGAAAAAGCGCCACAGTGGATGGAACAAATCACGTCCGTCACACGCATTGACGAGCATCGCACGCGGTGGGCGCGGCCATGCGCTGGAGGAGGAACTCTGGAGTGGACCACGGAAATCACCGAGGACGTTCCTAATCGATCGCTGGGCTGGCGAACGATCCCGGACAGCGACAGTGACTACGATCTCAGTCCGCGTGTGGAATTTACTGAATTAGGCCCGGGTAGGGGGACCGAAGTGACATTTACGCTTCGCTACAAGTTGCACGGCGGCCTCTTGCATTCAAAGTGCGCCATGATTCTCGGAGAAGATCCCGAGCACCAGATACGAGAGACCCTCCGTCATTTCAAGATGCTGATGGAAGCTGGGGAAGTCGCAACGATCCAAGGGCAGAGCCACGGGCCGCGCAAGCTGAAGGGCAAGTTAATGGAGACTCTGCTTAGAGAAGAGGATCGTGCGCCTCGAAGTCCTGTGCGTCAAGATCTCGCACAATCGAAGTCTGCAGCTATTTAGCTTTGGTTTTTTTGCGAGTTGCGTAACTTCGGAGTATTGCCTACGGAAATGAACCCCGGCGCGATTCGCACGTGCTCGGGGTTATTCCGCCAGTTAATTAAGCAGAAGCTAAACGATGTTCACGGGACGGGTGAGACGGAAAGTGAGGCGTCGCTCCGGACCGAATCCCACATCCTTCTTGCCAGTCACGTACGCGGTGGTAGTTCCTCCGGCCGCTCCAATTGCGCTTCCAATCAAAGCTCCACTGCCGCCTGTTGCCAGAGCGCCAATCAGCGCACCACCACCCGCACCGCCGCCGATCCATGCAAGGTTGCGCTTCCTGTGCGAAGCACCTGCGACCATCACGCTCGAACTCTGTACGACAAGGGTTTTGCCGTTCACAGTCATTGATGAGAGCGCAATGCGCAAGTAGCCGGGATGCATGAGACGACCAGAGCGCCGGGCAGCCACTACTCGTCCTTGCACTTGCGCTCCGGTGGGAGCGACCGTCTGTCCGTCGAGAATGATGGGCTGATCCAGGACGGCATCGAACTGGTCGCCCGGGCTAGACGTAGAACTGGAAACTGAATTCTGCAGGCGCACAGTGATCGCCGTACCTGATGGGATCACCAGCTGTTGCGCGGGCACGAGAGAGCTGATCGCAGTTGTGGGGTCGTCCGCAGAGTTAGCACTCTTTGCGAACGGAGCCGGTTGCGTAGCCCTGGCAGTTTGCGAAATCGCCGAGTCATTCCGTACACCTGGCGCAGTCGTGGTTATCTGCTTACTGCAGCCGACCGAGGCCACCAGCAGCGTTGCCAGCAATACCGCCCTTACCGAGGTGGGGGACTTCATCACTCTGTGCTGTCTCCTGAACGAGCCCTGGGAGCTCGAAGCGGCGCAGTGTTGCGAGATGCCTGCGCGCCTGTCTTTTTCAGTGCAAGCGTGATACCAAGTGTTGCTGCTGAAAATAAAGGAGTTAGCAAACTTTAGAATGTAATTTTTTCTGTTCTTCGTGCGCCGCTTCGTAGGGCGAACGTGGGCCGCTTTGGGGGCTCTTGTAGTCAGTATGCGATCTGGAGCGACTAGTGTCTCAACAGGCCTTGCACCCCGAGCCAATCGCGAAGACGGTCTGTCCAGGTATCGATCGGTAGATCTCGTTTGCGCATGCCGAACCCGTGTCCACCGCGGGAGTAGATATGCATTTCCGCCGAAATGCCTGCCTTCTTCCATGCGTCATAAAGCCGAATGCTGTGATCGAGGGGAGCAACGGTCTTGTCGTCATCGGCGTGCACAAGGAAGATCGGCGCGGCATCGGCTGGAGCAGTCACATCGTCTGGAGTGCCGGGATAGATCGGCATGACGAAGTTGGGCCGGCTATCCGAATCATGGCGAAGGCCAACGGCGGCCGCCACGTAGCCACCTGCGGAGAATCCCATGATGCCAATACGATCCGGTGATATTTTCCATTCTGCGGCGCGGGAGCGCACAAGGCGTAATGCTTGCTGGCCGTCGGCTATGGCCAGCGGAATAACTTCCTTGCGGCGCTCAGACATCTTTGCAGCATCGCCTTCATCGGCATCGCCGGTCCGCATGACGCGGTACTTGAGTACGAAGGCAGTTATCCCGATCGAGTTCAACCAGCGCGCAACTGCACTGCCTTCATTCTCGATGGAAAGAAAACGAAATCCGCCACCAGGACAGACGACGATCGCGGTTCCAACAGCGACGCCGGCTTCGGGGACATACACGGTCAACGTGGGATGTGTCACGTTGCTGATGCGGCGAGTTGTGTCTTGCGGACCTATCCTGTCGGTTTCTTCGTAGCTCCAGTGTTCCGATCCCGGCGCAGCACCCGGCCACAATGGAATTACTTTTGGATCGGCGGGAAATCCACTTGCCGTTAACAAAAGAATGAAAGGAAGCAGTCTCATGTGCGCAGGAGTCTAGCATGTGTGAGCTGCGCAGCTGCAACGCCGAAGCGAGTAGTGGTACGGCAGCTGGCGATCACCAGTCGCTCCATTGCGCCATCGCGGCGGTGAGTGTTAGTTTTGAGGTTTGGTCTAGGCATTCTTTTTTATATAGGAGCAGTTGCTCATGGCAGCGGTGTACAACGGCGTTCCTCTCCCTAGCGAAGGCGCGCCTATTCGTTATGAGAACGGAAAATACCAGGTACCAAACAATCCGATCATTCCGTTCATTGAAGGCGACGGCACTGGCAGAGATATCTGGAAAGCCTCGCGCCGGGTATTCGATGCGGCGGTGGAGAAAGCATACGGCGGCAAACGACGGGTCGCGTGGTACGAGATCTTTGCCGGAGAAAAGGCCTTTTCCCAATTCCGGAACTGGCTTCCGGATGACAGTCTGCGTGCTGCTAAGGACCTGCGGGTTTCGATCAAAGGCCCATTGACAACGCCGGTAGGCGGGGGGATTCGTTCTCTGAACGTCGCTATGCGGCAGGAACTTGAACTCTATTGCTGTGTGCGCCCGGTGAAGCACTACGCAGGAGTACCGTCGCCGGTAAAACATCCGGAGAAGCTGAACGTCGTGATCTTCCGCGAAAACACAGAGGACGTTTACGCGGGAATCGAGTGGAAAGAAGGAACCGACGGGGCTCGAAAGCTCATTCGCTTTCTCAACGAAGAGATGCTCGCGGGCGGAAAGAAGCGCGTGCGTGAAGACTCGGGAGTCGGCATCAAGCCGATCTCGATCACGGGCACTAAGCGTTTGGTTCGCCGGGCCGTTGAGTTTGCGCTCGAGAACAACCGGCCATCGGTAACGCTCGTCCACAAGGGCAACATACAGAAGTTCACTGAAGGAGCGTTCCGCGAGTGGGGATATGAAGTAGCCCAAGCCGAGTTTCGCGATCGCATTGTGACCGAGCGTGAGAGTTGGATCCTCGACAATAAGGATAAGAACCAGCAGATTACGATCGAGCAGAACGCTCTGCAGATCGAGCCTGGGCTGGAGTTTGCGCCTGAGGAATTCCGCAAAGGCGTGAATGCAGAAGTGAAGGACGTGCTTGATCAGCTTTACAGGTCACACGGGAATGGCCAGTGGAAGAAGAAGCTGATGATCAACGATCGGATAGCCGATTCGATCTTCCAGCAAGTCATCATTCGTCCCCAGGAGTACAGCGTTCTCGCGACTCCCAACCTGAACGGGGACTACATCTCTGACGCTTGTGCCGCGCAGGTGGGCGGACTGGGCATTGCGCCGGGCGGAAACATCGGCGATGGTTACGCGGTGTTCGAGGCGACACACGGCACCGCGCCCAAATACGCCGACCTTGATGTCATTAATCCGGGGTCCGTTATTCTGTCCGGCGTAATGATGTTTGANTTGATCGGTTGGCGGGAAGCTGCGCGCCTGATCGAAAATGCTCTCGAGGCTACGATCAAGCAGAAGAAGGTCACCTACGACTTTGAGCGCCAAATGGAAGGCGCCACGAAGGTGAAAACCAGCGAGTTCGCGAGCTACATGATCGGCAATATGGACGCACTGAAGCCCGGCGCCAAACGCGAAGTGGCATTGGTGTAAGAGCTCAACGTAGTGTTCTTCTAGGAGCCATTCGGAGATGCGCAAGAAAATCTCAGTCGTTGGGGCTGGAAATGTGGGAGCTACGGCAGCCCATTGGATCGCCTCAAAGGAACTTGCTGATGTCGTTTTAGTGGATATCGTAGAAGGAATTCCGCAGGGAAAAGGTCTCGACCTGCTGGAGGCGATGCCGATTGAGAAGCGCGACTCGCACGTGCTGGGCACTAACGATTACACGGAGACCGCCAATTCCGACATCGTGATCATCACCGCGGGCATTCCGCGCAAGCCAGGCATGAGCCGCGATGACCTGCTGAACACGAACTACAAGATCATGCAGGACGTGGTCGGCAAGGTGGTGGCGAATTCGCCAAACTCAATTCTGATCGTGGTCTCCAATCCTCTTGATGCAATGGCGCAGGCGGCGTTCCGCATCAGCAAGTTCAATCGTGAGCGCGTGATCGGCATGGCGGGAGTTCTCGATTCAGCTCGCTTCCGCACGTTCATAGCGGAAGAGTTGAAGGTCAGTGTTGAAAATGTGACCGCCTTTGTGCTGGGAGGACATGGCGACACCATGGTGCCGCTCGCGCGATACTCGACAGTCGCCGGCATTCCCATTACGGAGCTGATGGACAAAGCCACTTTGGACCGCCTGATCCAACGCACTCGCGATGGTGGCGCGGAAATTGTGAAGTACCTGAAGAGCGGCAGCGCTTACTATGCTCCGTCGGCGGCAGCAACCGAGATGGCGGAAGCGATCCTCAAAGACAAGAAGAAGATTTTGCCCTGCGCGGCATATCTCCAAGGCGAGTACGGGATCAAAGGTCTGTTCGTGGGGGTTCCCTGCAAGCTGGGCGCCCGCGGTCTGGAGCAGATCATCGAAATCAAGTTAACCGACGAAGAGCAGGCTGCGCTGAAAAAGAGCGCGGACGCGGTGCAGGAACTTGTGAAAGTGATCGGCGCCTAGCCGGTAGAGACGCAGCATGCTGCGTTCCTGGTGCTGAGTGGGCTACCCAACCGCCTCAATGGAAATGGCGTTAACTGTTATGTCCTGCGCGGGGCGATCCTGCGCATTGCGCTTTACCTTAGTGATCGCATCCACAACATCCTGCCCATCAACGACCTCACCAAAGATCGTGTGATTGCCCGTGAGCCACGTAGTCGCTGCAACGGTGATAAAAAATTGGCTCCCATTTGTATTCGGTCCGGAATTTGCCATCGCNAGCTTGCCGGGTTTGTCGAACTTATGTGGCGAGCCTTTGGTCTCGTCGGCAAACTTGTANCCTGGACCGCCCATCCCAGTTCCACTCGGGTCGCCACCTTGGATCATGAAGTTTGGAATGACCCGATGAAAAATTGTCCCGTTGTAGAGAGGGCCCGGACCTTTCTTGCCACTCACGCTGTCGCTCCAGTTGCGTTTTCCCTCAGCTAGATCGATGAAATTTTTCACCGTGTTTGGTGCTTCCTTCTCGAACAGTCTGCACACGATCTTTCCCATGCTGGTGTCAAAGGTTGCATAAGTTCCGGGTTGCCGAGCCATGTAGGTCCTTTCTGCTATGAAGAATGCGAATCCGTAGTCTAAAACAGCGCTGAGCACCATCAGTTCTCAGCTAATGCACTACGGAGGTGCAGCCTCCGTGATGCGTAACGCCAAGTGTCATCGTTGCTTTGGCGCCGGCTGCTTTGGCGTAGTTGCCTTGTGAGTGGGCGTGGTCCTCTTTGCAGTCGAGCTCGCCTTCTTCTTCGGTGCAGCCGCCGGCTTGGGTAAACCGGTTATCTCAATGTTGTTGATCTTCACCGGGTCATACGGACGATTGTCCCGGGGATCAGCAGCTTTACGCGCGATCTGCATGACCAAATCCACGCTCTCTGGCGAGCACTGGCCGAAGATCGTGTGGCGTCCATCCAGATGTGGTGTGGGGACTTCGGTAATGAAGAACTGCGAACCGTTTGTTGCAGGACCTGAATTTGCCATCGCCAAGCGTCCAGGTACGTCGAACTTGAGATCGGGCGAGAACTCGTCTTCGAAGCTGTAGCCTGGCCCCCCTTGTCCATTGCCTAACGGATCGCCGCCTTGAATCATGAAATTTGGGATCACACGATGAAAGATGGTGCCGTTATAGAGCGGAACCCCATGCTTCTTCTGGCGCGTGTCTGGATCAGTCCAGTCCTTAGTGCCTGTGGCAAGTCCGATGAAGTTTTCTACCGTCTTAGGCGCTTGCTTCGGGAAGAGCTCGCAAGTGAGGTCGCCCGCCGTGGTGTGGAAGATGGCCTTGGGATTCTCAGCAGGTGCGGGCGGGGCAGTTTGTTGTTGTTTCGTCGTAGCCGCGTGATGCGCCGGAGCCGCTTTGTGAGCAGGCGTGGCGGTCTGAGCAGCGGCGAATGAAGCCAGGCAAAAAAGAAAGGAAATAAAAGTTCGCATTGTTTGCTCCACAAGAAGTTAGCAAAAAAGTTTTCAACACCCAGCCAGGAGAACACCGGGAATTTCGTAAATGGGTAATTTGTAATCGGGTGATTGCAACCATACTTCGCCACTACCGATTGCCAAATTACTCGGTTCGCCCGTGTTCTCCTCCGTGGTGAATTATCTCGATGAACTCATCTGCCGCGCGAGCGAGGGTCGTTGTTTGGCCGTGAGGCTGCGGCTTACTGCCTCTGCCTCCCTGAACACGCGCATCAAATTTCCGCCCAGAATCTTACGAATTTGCTCGCCGGTGTAACCGCGCTTCAGCAGTGCGTCCGTAATCTTAGGCAGATCGGCGGCTGAATCGAGTCCTTGTGGCATGGACGGAGTGCCATCAAAGTCCGATCCAAGTCCGGTGTGATCCGCTCCGGCAACTTTGGCAACGTGATCAATATGATCGATGATTGCGCTAAACGGTGGGCGCGGTATCTTGCTAGCCCATTGCTTCGCGATCTTGTCGCTTTCGCGGTAGCGTGTCACCGGATCGGCGTCCTTATATTGCTGCGCAACCGCCTCGACAGCTGCGGTGCGCTCCTTTGCCTGCGCGTCATAGGCCTTTCGCCAGTTCTCATCGACAAAGGCTGAGTAGTAGTTGACCATCACGACTCCGCCAGCCCGCGCGATGGCACGCAACATGTCATCAGTCATGTTGCGTGGATGGTTTGTCAATACTCGCGAGGAGGAATGCGAGGCGATAACCGGCGACCGGCTGGCAAGCAACGTGTCAAAAAAGGTCTTATCTGACACATGTGAGACGTCGACCAGCATTCCCAGGCGGTTCATTTCGTAAACGACGTCTTTGCCGAATTCGGTAAGCCCATTGTGGTGCTGAACAGAGGTGTCGTCGATGTCGCCTGAAGAGTCAGCCCACTCGTTAGTGTTCGACCACGTGAGCGTCATATAGCGGACGCCGAGCCGATAATATTCGCGGAGCAGTCGAATGTCGTTCTCTATCGAATGGCCGCCTTCGATCCCCAACAATGCGGCGAGCTTGTGTTGGCGGTGTGCCTGTTCGATGTCCAAGGGCGAGAATGCCATCATCATCTTGTCGGGATGCTTCGCGGCCTGCTGATAGACGGAATCGATGAGGGCTAACGTCCGGTGGGCGTACTGGCCCTTGAACTCCTTTGGTTCGACCCAAATCGAGAAAAACTCCGCGTCAAGATTTCCCGCTTTGGCCTTAGCGAAGTCTAGGTTGCCGAGATCCCCAGCTGGCGGATTCGCCATATCGAAGTTCTCGTCGAGCAGGCGCTGCGTCGTATCAGCGTGGCTATCGATTACGAGGGAAGAAGCATGAATCTGGTTCGCGGTGGTCGGCTGCTTGGCCGGCTTGCGCGACGGCTTCGTTTGGGCCATAGATGAAAGGGTGAGGAAGCTAACCACCGCGAACAGCACAATCCGTGGCAGCATCGTCGAACATTTCTCTCGGTGTTAGGAATTGAACAGCTGAAATATCAAAGGCCGCATGCGCGGCCTGACAGGAAATTCTACATGATGGTTAACAGCACGGAATTACTGCTGAGGTGGAGGTAGAACCGGAGCAGCAGGCTCGGACTCTTCTGCAACCGATGCCTTGGTCTGGAGAATGGCGACGGGATATGGATAACGCTGCGAGATCATGACGTGGAAGCACGCCTGGCGGCGCTCTTCTTCCGGTTCAATTACACCGCTTTCCTTCATACCCGCCAGGTAGTCCACTACCCACTTATGCTGCTTGCGGGACAGCCCTCGTTTGCTAATGTCGAGCGTCGTGCCTGCTAAGTGAGACGAGGCAATTTCGCCTTCGGCTGGAGCAGCGTTGTGATTTCTTCGCATCAAACGCCGTTGCTGCTCAACCGTACGCACCGCCGAAGTTATCTGCAGCGGCTTTCCGAAGTGCTCATAGAACTCGCGGCCTAAGTCGTCGACGAATTGCGCTGCCCAGGGACGGGCATACCGGCGGTTCTCCTTGAGGGCAGGACTAACCTGCAGATACTGCGTCTCTGTAATCGGCACCAGCACGCCGCGCTCCTCGAGCTGTTGCAGCTGAGCGTCGTCCTCGATGCGCGTCAACCCTGCTTGGTTGATCTCTGAATTTTGTTTCAGCAAAGAATCGCGAGAGCCTCGCAGCTCCGGTGCAACCGGCGGGCCCCAGTAGCGCAATCGGCGTAAGCGAGCATGACGATAATGACGATGTCCGGAACGAAGATGCCGTGCGGGACCGCGCTGCGGCTGGTTATGAACGTCCGCAAAGGCAGATACTGCCACGATGATTAACAGGAATAGAAGGCAGATGCGACGCATATGTGCTTTGGTCCCGGTTCCCCTTGGACTTGTACAGCATCTCTGAATCCCAGGCTAAGATGCAATCAGGTATTCAGCAGGTTCCCTCTTTAGTAACAAGAATTTGCATGGCTAGGGTACTGTCCTTTCGTGTCAGCGAAGGAATGTACGTAATCCTTTCGCCTGCGCCGCTCCCTAACCTCGTTTGGTTTCTCTGGCTTACCGATTGTGGTATGCTGCGCGCCGTCTTTCCCTCTGAACATTGGCTCCGTCTCTCTTCCATGCCGTGGTCGCGGACGCGATGGTGTGGCTTCTTTGCCTCATAGCGTTGCTGCGGTTGGCGCGGCTTTCTATCACCCATGCGGCAACCGCGTACTTGGCGTTTCATGCGCTCTTTGTAAGCTTCCGCGCGATTGCCATAGTGAATGGTGCTGCCACCCTCTTCTCGTGGCCGGGCGCGTCAGCGGTAACGGGTCAGGAAATCTCGCGAGCCGTAATGTTGTGTGACCTGGTGCTCGCGGCAATGACTTGCGGTTGGATTTTGGCGGCTCATCGGGCCGCCAATTCGCAGGTTGCGGCGGCAAGAGATAGCTCACGAGCTTTGAATCCGCGCATCTTCAAGGCTGTCGCTGGGACCGCAATTCCGCTCGGTTGTATTGCGATGCTGCTGTGGAGCAGGTTCCCAGGTCTGCCGATACACGAAATGAGTGGAGATTGGGCGAACTCCAATTGGGTGGTAATTGCTCAGACCTGGACGGGGCTGAGCTTGCTCGCGCTGATTTACTGGTATGGATTCCGGCCAGGCCTAGTGATGTCAATCGCGATCTACTTCTCCTGGGTGGTGTACCAGGGGAATTTTCGTTTTCGTTTACTCATCCCGCTTATTTTGCTGGTGCAAATCTACTTGGATCGCCGTGGGCGCCGTTGGCCGAAGCTGTGGGGTATTGCCGCGCTCGTGGCAACTGGACTTCTCTTTTTTCCCTTAAAGGGAATCGGGCAAAGGCTTCAGTCTAACGAGCCGCTGGATGACCTATGGCAGAGCACGCGCGCTGAGATAGTCAACGTCATGAGCGGTGATCATCCGGATGAGACTATTCTGGACCAGCTTGCTAGTGCGATCACACTCGCGGATGCTCACGGCAGACTCTATTGGGGCCGGACGTACGCCGGACTGCTAACCGTTGCCGTGCCTCGGCAGTGGTGGCGACAAAAGCCAAGTCTCACCGAGTATCAAAAGGAGATCTCGACCGCCGATCGGCCCATGGCCCAAAACGGTATGGTAGTCACGATGTTGGGAGAGTTCTACCTCAACTTTTCCTACTTTGGCGTTGTGGTTCTATCATTCGTAGTCGCCTACCTAACCGGCTCATGGTTCCATGCTGCCTACCTCCACGGCTACTTCACGCTTCCGCATTTCACGTATCTGCTTGTCGCGTGCAATCTCATTCAGGTCTACCGTGATGGGCTGATCTCGCTATTCGTGTTCACAATCATCAACATGATGCCGCTAACTCTCATTGCTGCATTGCATCTCCTGCGCAGTCCAGTAGACACATTCGCGGAACCTATCCTCCAAACCTCACGCGTGCGCGAAGTCACCGGGCGCGAGTTAAGCGTATGAGCTCGAGCGCAGCATTTATCCAGACCACAACTAGAACCATCGTGAGGGAGGTGTGATTGCGCGTGCTCCTGATCCATCAAGCCTTCTGCGGCCCAGCTGATCCTGGGGGAACGCGCCACTACGAATTGGGACGCAGGCTTGTAGCTGCCGGGCATCGGCTCACGGTGGTAACAAGCCGGTACAGCTATCTCACAGGAGAGCAGAAGTGTACGGCGGAGGATTGTGGCGGAATCGAGCTGCGTTTTGCCAAAAGTGTGCCGGGACTCCATCGCAGTAATTTCTGGCGACTCTTTGTCTTCACCTACTTCATGATGAGTTCGATTGTCGCCGGATCACGCGTAGGAGAGACCGACGTCATTTTGGGTACAACGCCATCCATCTTTCAAGCAGTCTCTGCCTATGTGATTGCGGCCGTGCGCGGCTGCCGCTTTGTTCTCGAAGTACGCGATCTCTGGCCGGAGTTCGCCATTGATCTGGGATTGCTCCGTAGCCCTCTGCTCATATGGTTAGCCCGCCGGCTGGAAGCGTTTCTCTACATGCGCGCGGACCACATAATTGTCAATTCGCCAGCTTACCGGGAATATCTTTTAGGCAACGGAATTGCCGACGCGAAAATTTCTCTCGTCGCCAATGGTGTCGATACTTCATTGTTTGATCCCGCCGCACGAGGTGAAGCGTTTCGACGCGAGCAGGAGCTTGGCGACAAGTTTGTGGTGATGTACGCAGGAGCGCTCGGTTTTGCGAATGATATTGATTGTCTCTTGCGCGCAGCAAGCCGGTTCCGGGAAGACCCGGGCGTGGTCGTCGTGATCGTTGGAGACGGGCGGGAATTGCCTCGGTTGCGAGTTGAAGCCGATGCACTCAATCTCAACAACGTACGCTTCGTGGCAGCCCAACCAAAGCAGCGGATGGCAGAGATTCTCGCCGCAGCGGACGTTTGTGTTGCCACGTTGAAAAACGTGCCGATGTTTCGCACGACGTATCCGAACAAAGTCTTCGATTACATGGCCACAGGCCGACCGACCATCTTGGCGACCGATGGAGTTATTCGGCAGGTGATCGAGAATGCGGGCGGCGGGCTTGTCGTCGCTCCCGGTGACGATGCCGCCCTATGGAATGCAATCATGCAACTTCGCTTTTCGCCTGAGTTGCGGAGAGAAATGGGCGCGAATGCCCGGTCTTATGTAACGCAGCACTTTGATCGCGAGGCACAAGGTGCGCACTTTGTGAAAGTCCTCGAGAGCATTTGTCTGCACCGAGCGACGGTCGAAAAGGCGAGCATTCCCGCTGCTGAGCTTTAGACGAACGCCAGACAGAATTGCTTCAGCCCCAAAGGGCAGTTCTTCGCTTCCAGGCGTCGCATTCATTTCGGAGATGATGCAGATAAGCCGTCTTAGAATCGCGGATTCGACCCTCCCCACGTACCAAACAATCGAGGAACGAAGATATGATGGAAGTCGCTGGTCACAAGCAGCGCTCAGGAGCAGGGTCGACTTCATACATCATGGTTAAAGCAGCGCCAAAACCATCATTCAAGCAGTTTCTTTCATTCGTTGTTCTTATGGCACTTGTCTGGGCGGGATGCGGAGGGAAGAAGGACACGTCCACGACAACCGGGGTCGCAGTGACCATTTCGCCGACGTCAGCCAGCGTGGCGGGCGGCGCGACACAACAGTTTACGGCGACAGTGA
>C688J14111_10000178_pt1:5000-15377 | contig 15377 bp, 6 predicted proteins | sample HopSoiMetagenom1_FD_14111 | JGI IMG/M metagenome (IMG submission 14111)
CTTTTGGTCATACCGTTATCATCCGAAGAAAAGAATACCCGAAGGCTCTTGCCTTGTGTATAAAGCTTATAAGGATATAACTTTGGGAGGAAAAGAGAAAGCGAGATAAACCCCACCCCTCTCTTTCCATAGGATTCGCGGCATGTCAAGCCGGTTCTTCGCTTTGGCTAAGATTATTCTGCCAAGCGAGTTTCGGCAAGTACATTGACCCCACACAAATCACGTTCACGAAACAAAAACTACTTGCTATATTTATATACGCAATTCATTTCGCCTCACTCGACTCTATATCTAGCCAAAGGTAAAGACTTGCATTCTGTTACTCTGAGAAAGATCCGGTTATCTTATGGTTAGGATTCTTCTTTATCTTTTATCTTCCTTACTTTACTTTTAGTTGAATAAGAATAAGGAAGGAGGGAGGGAGTCCCTTTTTCGGGATAGGCAGGATATCTTGGTTGGGGAAAACAGGTTAAAAAGACGAATGCTCCTCCATCTGTGGTTATTGCTTTGGGATCCTAGAAGCTACTAACTATTCTAGTTAGCCTGGGCTAAGAAGACCGTGTCAAGCCTTGGATTCGACTTTGGGCAATGCCACTTCGAAAGAAAGGGAATCGGGGAGATCTTTGAACAGCAGAAAAGACGGATCTGAGAACATAGCCATAGTTACGGTTTCAGGGCTTAGAGAGACTGGACGCGTACCGAACGAAGATCGTGTCTATTTACGCTAAAACAATCCATATAGGTGGAAAGCTGGAAGCTTCAATAGTTCCCCGCTGAACCTTAGAGTGCTATGATGGGGTATTTCAGTTCGTCCCTACAAAAGAAAATCCGGCTTAGGTGCCGCCACGGATAGGGCATCAAGGTTGAAATCCTTCGAAGAGAGCCCAATTAACCACTCTTATCATTGGATTGGCTTTCCGCATCCTCACGGGGCCACTCGGACTTTGAACCTGAAAATCGATAATCTAGTATGGAATTAGAGCTCGAGTGGGGCCATCAACCACAGCACAGGTTGGATAATACTAATGAGACAGACCTCCGAATCCGCTTAAAGATGCTTCTTAAGCCTTAGTTCCAGGCAAGATAAAGACCAGGATAAATGGCAAAAAATTCTGCTGGCACAGTTCGTAGCATGTCCTAGGTTCTCCATGAATCCAATGATCCATTCTCCATTCTAATTTCTAATGAGTCCCCCATTGCAGGTCCTGGATTATTCTTGGCGCAACCATCAACATTGACTTTAACAAAAGGATGGGAGGGAGCTTCCCATTTGAGAAACTCTACCTCTCGATGATTAAGATCAAGAGCTTTCACTAAACACTTATGGATTTCCTTGGCTTTAGCAATGATGAGATCACTAGGATTATGAGGAAAATGAAAAGAATCATTATGTTGCACCTTCTTTCGCCATGCCCAGAGTTGGTGAATTGCTACTTAAAAAATGAAATGAGAGGCCATTCAAGCTCCGACACTGTATGCATACCAGCACCATGGATATTTTAATAAATCTATTGAGGAAGAAGGAGAGGCTAATTTCTTTGGCGACGTTGGGTGCCTACCGTCGAGAAAGCGTCAGAAAGCTGGGTGGTCAGCCAAACTCCCTAACTAGTTAGATAAACCTTTCTCTACAATGTAAGTCATCTGTTAAGGATGGTAAATAATATTAATAAAATATGTACCAGAGGCTAGGCAGATAGCTACCATCATCATCATATATGTCATTCCATAATAAGTGGCTGCCTTCCAAGCCAAAGGAAAGTACTATATTAAGCGGGGGGAGGAACACAGGGGAAGGAAAGAGGCCCCGGAGCTTACCAGCCCAAGCTCAGTAGGCGAAAGCTGTGGGGAGTACTGTGAGTGTCGGAATTCGCCCGTGTAGGGAACTGCCCTAGCCAATTGCAAATGTCTTTCTTCTCATTCTATGTCTTAAGCATAGTGCACGAAAGAAGAGTATGGCATCTCTGCTTTATGCTTGATAGTTCCAGTAGGTAAGCCAGTCAGCAAGCCTATTCATTCCATGCAAGCAAGCGGGCCAAAGAGTAGTAGGCTTTCAAAGAATCCCCTTCCCTGCTGTCTGTCCTTTCTTTTCCTTCTTAGCGCGTAGTGGGAAGAGATGGTGCTATTGTATACTTTATCATGCGTGCTTTTATTTTAGGATTTTATCTTGAATTCCCTCAAACTATAAATTTTATAATCGAAGACAGATGGTAGCGTAGGAGATAGGGCCTGATTGAGTACTTTGCAATCACCGAACTGCTTTCGCGAACCTTCAAGCTTTAAGGTGTAAAGGAAAGCATACAATCTTCATAGCCTTTTTGTACCGCTCTTACAGAATCCGAAATAACCATTGCAAGGATGAATCTGCGTTTATCCCATCCCACTGTGAGGGAAGGTTGGATTCATAGATGCACTGATAACACTGATGCCAACTATTATTTTATATAAAAAAACTCCCCCTGAGAATGCAAGCTCCTATCGAATAGGCAAGAAGGAAGGGAAGGCACTTGCGAGAGCTTAGATCCGTATGAGGAAAAAGAAGTTGTGATAGAAAGAGTTGTGAAAGAAAAAGCTGCAAGAGTAAGCGCTCCTCTTGGAATTGAAGCAGTTCCCGAATCAGCTCTTAGGACAACTAGGCTTATTTGCGCAATTGAATCAATAGTTAACCCACGCACAAAATAGGCAGCTTGAGAAGAAGCTCTAAGCCTTGACGCTCTGAGAATTATCCTTTCCGGTGTGATTGAATCACTAACCGCTGCGAGAGTCAGCTTCTTCAATCCTTTGAAACTTAGGAAAGTAAAGTGATAGCCGAGACCCAAAGATCTCCTATTTTGATGCTTAAAGAGAGGCAGGGGGCCTAGCGAGCAGTCTAGCTAGATCCGAGCTACTCATACGCTGTCTTAGTTCCCGCTCTTGGTGCAATAAAAGCTGTTCGGGCTCTTTCACTCCTAAATTCAGGCAGTGAGCTTGCTTTGCCAAATAATATGTATTAAGCGGTTACTCCGATTAAACCACGGGGAAAGGAAGGTGCGAAGCCCGATTGACCTAATAAAGATTGCCATATTGCCCTTTCTCAAGATGAGACAGTTGGGATGGAACTTGAACGGGGTTCATTTGCCAAAGTTGGAGAATCCAACCAGCTGCTGTGGGAATAGTGCCTCACGTTCCACTGAACGCTGGGGAAGGAAGTGACATAGTTTTTTTACGAGTAGTAGGGGTATGCTTTATCTATCTTATTGGCTTAAGCATCCTATTATTCTTGATTTTTATCCAATTATAATCATATTTTCAACATTAGCACAAGAGCAGATAGGATGGAGACGAGTCTCAACAAGCAGGGCAGGAGAGATTACCTGCTCCGATAACAACTGAAACTTTTCCTATTCGTGTAGCCAGGAGGAATGCAAAGATGCCCCGTTCACTTGAATAGGAACTGGAAAGACTTAAGATACGAATTAGAAGAAGCAGTACTTTCTATCCTTCGGACCCTTGCTTTGGGGGATATCACTGCCCGAGAAGATCATCTGCAATGACATTTTAATAATCCAAGGGCAACTACTGGCTCTAAGCCTATCTGCTGTTGAATAACCAACCGGTGCCAGTCTTTTCTGTTACAGTAAGAGCTGTTGAGTAAAGCTCTGGTCCTATCCGCTGCTGGTGGTGAAGTCAGTGAATCAGTCCCCAAGCTTTCTTCCTTCAAAGAATAAATTTTGTCATTACGAACTAAGACCGAAGGCAGGTGCAGTTAATAGAGCAATGTGCAGGTTGGGCTTTTTCAAGGATTGCAAGCTCCAAGCATAGCTAGAATATGAGAATAGGGCCTTTGTTGCCACGCCAGCATATGCTAGGCAGGATTAGATTGAGCAGTATAAAGGTGACTTTCTTGGCACCGGGGATTGCCATTTACATTTGACTCCTTTTGGTAAGGCAAGGCAACCCTTTATTAGAATTAGATTAGGACCGCTTCTCCGATGAGATGATAGATGCCTTTGGCCGATTCCCTTGTCATCTCGCCCTCCCCGCTCAAACTCAAAGTCTGTCTTAAAATAGAGGGAGAGGGAGCTCCAGAGCTCTTCCCTTTGGGACACGTGAACTCCACTCTTGGCAACTGCCCTCTGCTGTAGCAAAAGTACCTTAAAGATAAGAAAGAGGGTCGGGCCAAGATCGCCATTCCGAATGTTGAAGAATGGGACTATACTTAGTCATTGCCGTAAAAAATCCAGATGGAAGATTTTTCTACCTCAGAAGCGAAAGTTATAAAAAAATGTGAAAGCCGAATCTCAGGTTCCTAGATAACAGATAGGCGCACAGTAAATAGGCGCGTTGACTCAGTCTAAGAAGCATGGCGACGGTCGAGCGCTCTCTCCAAGACCAACAACAGGCCTCCCCGAAGGACTGAAGGACAAATGTCGGTTAGAGAGGCATAGGTTTTTATAGTCCAGGTAGGCTATATGAAAGAAGGGGATAAATTGCTCTAAATTTAATACGGTAATATCCCTTCACGCTGCTGCCGCGAAAGCAAACCAATTCTACGAGGACCTGCGCCCTATATAAATCAGTACTTCTCTCTCCGACTTCCTGCACCTACCCGGACCCTGCAAAAATTAGACTGAAGTTCGGTACGGCTTGGGGTAAGGCTAAGCCAAGCTACCACCTACCCCTCGCTTGAGGTATCTTGCGATAGGTAGTTGCCCTTCTTGGCCGAGAGCATACATAAATGATGTGGTCCCCGGATGTTGTTACGAATACTTATTATATAGGATATTTTTCTTTTGTATTGTGATGAGGAAGTAAACTATAGAGATCGAGGTTAAGATCAAAACAGACTCTTTGACTAAGGCTTGTCGCTTCGACCTAGTAAGCCAGTCCCTCTACCTCTTCCGCATGCTGGTATGTCTTCCCGTCTGCAAGACCCAGCTAAAGCGAATCTCATCTTCATGAAGTTTTCTGGGGACTCTATCTTTACTTGTAGTTCGTCACTTGTTGGCAAGGGCAAGGGCTTCGGTGTAAGCACCAGTTCGAACTCTGACTTAGAATCAGACCTTATCTCTCTCTCAATAATTGGAAGTTTGATCCAATCAACCACTAATGACCAAAAAATGTTCCAACCACGCATAAGTGTGAAGGATTGAATCCTGTAATAGATTTTATATAGAAGAGTGTCTTAGAAAAGGGCACTGGTTCACGCATTTCGGGTTGATTCCTCTTACCTCTAGAAAGATAAATAAATGTAAGGGGGTACTTCACCGAATGGAGCGATAGGTCAAGTATGGGACGTTCAGTAAACAATCCCTTAGCTCAAGTCCTCGGAGATACCCAACAGGGAGCGGAGAAGGCTGAGGCGGAGACGGAGCCGCCCGCTTTGGAATGGAAGCGTCAACGCAAGAAAAAGAAAAGCCAAAAACGTGAAGTAGAGGGATGGGATCCCATCCTGACGGATGAGCCGCTCCCTCCCCCGGTTAACTACCACTACCCGGTCTGACCTTTTAATTGATAGCTTCCGCTGGAGCACTTGCCTTCGTGATGAATCCCTTGAGCTTTTACTATCTTTTTGCTTCTTCTTGCTAGCCTTCGATTGTATGGTTTCCTGTATCGCTCTTGTCAAGCTCCAGCCCGATCCCTGTGATCTCATCTCGTACTTGGCCTTCCCCCTCTCTTTCTCTTCGTCCCGGGATAGAGCCTTTCACTAAAGGGAAGGTTCCCGAGCTTGGCCGAAAAAAATCCTGGAAGTAGCACTGCTTTGGCGAAAAATAGGCAAGACATATCTGAGTAGCGCTGCCTGAACGAAGCGTGGGCGTAAAGCATCAAGTGGAGGCGCCGAATCCTTGCAAGAGGGGGGCAGACCGGTCAAAGCCAAGTCCAGACGAGCTGGCCAAAAGGCATAGGGCCAAGGCTGAGCTGGCAGGCTCATCTCACTTATTGTGTGCTTTGTTGGAATAGAGTGACATCAAGGGAAAGTGCACTTTATCTCGATTCCTCTCTTTCTACAACTCTTTCTTTCCAACCCACAGCTCAGCCCCTTAGGCATCAAGGTCGGAAACCCCAAGGGTCGGGCCTCAACCGATCTACTGATAAGGTAAGGGGAAAGACAACTTAATAAATAGGTCTATCCTATAAAGACGGGCTAGAGTAAACGCCAAGCGCTGGCCCATTAGTGGGTTCAATTCCTGCTTGCCTTTTATTTTCAATTGAAAGAGTAGTCTCGATCCTATTGAACATAAGCTATATCACAGGGAGTAAGTAGATCATGATCGGAGGGGACGACCGGATAAAGATAAGTCAAGGAGGACCCGAAGAGGAAGGAAGAGCGGTCCGTCCTAAACGAAGAGCGGTCGCTGAGAGCGAAATGAACTTATTTGGCCGGAGGGGGCCACGGGATTAGACTCTCGATGTATTATTACATTTCTAGCGGGAGGAGAGTAGCCCCGAAAGAAGTCGGTCCTAGCGAAAACACATAATACAGCTTATGGCCGAGAGTGTCATGAAAGAAAGGTCAGTCTGCACAGGCGGGACGTGACATTAATAGACAGGTCAAACTGCTACATCGTCTGATTTTCACTCGGATGACGTAATAAATTTTTTTTTATATCAGTGTGCAGCAGCCCCTATGACAGAATTGAACATCAGATATATCACATCCATAAAAAGATTAAAAACAGTCGGTTATGAGAGCAGCACTTTTCCTTGCGGGGGCCCCGTCTCCCATCGGTGCGCTGGAGACGATTCTTTCTGTATCTTCGGCTTCGTCTTCTCCTACACTGATTAGTCTAGTTTTGTTTGCCCCCGGAGAGTATCACCGTGAATAATTACTCATATATATCAGCCAGAGAAGCTTGTGACTCATACACTATCAACCATAGTGTATACCAGAAAGAAACTTCGTCTAACACCAGATCTTGTTGAAGCTCAGCCAGGACCTGAAAGAGATCAGTAAACCAACGCTTCTCCCTCTCCAGACTCAAGCCATGATCCAGTTCCAGACAACATGCCTGAGGTAGGCCATTATTCCTCTCGTCCTGTTCAAGGCTTTGCTCAAGAATAAATATTGGATAGATTGGGAGGAAACCTTAACTTAAGTTTGTGAAGATTAGGACTTTACTGGCTATTGCTGCATCAAAGAAGTGGTCCCTATACCAGCTAGATGTTCAAAATACCTTCCTACACGGAGAAAACATATTAGTAGGATCCACCCCATGTGATCCGTCATTCAGTGCAATAAGACGGCCCATAGCAATGAATGTTTAAATAAGATTCACTTCGTTCTGTACGGGATAAGGAGCGAAAAGCGCAGCATGGCAATCGGAGACAAGTCAAGTTCAGTAAGAAATTGGATAGATAGATTCGTGAGTAGTGTAATCATAAAAGCCCACGGAGCGGTGACTTAATTGGTAATCTACTCTTCTTTGTTACCGGAGATCGTCTCCTCGGCTGTTAGGTTCAGTGTTCATCGTCACTTGAGTACAAGTACATGATGGTCGTCCTATGAGTGAATGCGCTTCAGTCTAAGGTAAAAATAGCTTGAGCTGAGAAAGTTGTAAGGCTCCAAGCCTAGGGTTTAAGCGGATGCCCCAAGGCTCTCTTCGTAATGGCTGGACGCTAATGGATTGGACGACAGGTACGAGAAGTTCACTGCCAGGATATAACCATTCTTGTCCCGAATAAAAGCAGATGTTGATGACCGGATCGGCAACGGACGTTGACGAGCAAGATCCCTCTGCCCTTGAGTGGCTTTTCTCTTTTGGTTGTGGATTGCGTGCAGCTTGACTTCTTTCTTCCACATAGGCTAGCTTCCTCCTTGTGGCGAACTAGACTGAAAATTGTGTATATTATATAAAGACAGAGTCTTACCTTTTTTCAAAAAGAAGAGTCACGCTCTTTAAAAGCCCCTATTCGACGATGACTTAAGCCTATCTTCTTTCTTTACTTTAAAAAGGGCTTTTTTCGGTATACCGCTCTCCGAAGAGAGCCTGTGATATCTTTTGTCTTTTTCCCATGCATCCTTTCTGTTGGTCAACAACCAAGCACATCTAGTTTTTTTAAGTCTCTTCTTCTTCTTTGGAGCTTGTTCTTGGTCCCAAGGGAAATGGGGTGACAAAGAAGAAGGACTTATCGCAATCTCAGGTACAATGGCTAGTTGGAAAGCCTTTCAATTCAAGCCAATCTCTTGATTCACATGAATGTGAAACCGTTGCAACCGATCCTGCATACCAATCATCCGCCGCTTACAGTTCTGGCACTAAGCCAAGGTTTCTATGGATTCAGTCCTGTGGAAAAATACATATTTATTTTAGGGCAATTCAGTTAGTAGTTTCACCGGTCAATCCTTGGGACACTAGCGAGTCCGTCCTTAAAAGCCCTAAAAATTGGGTCCATGAAGCCTTAGATACTCAAAGCCTAAATCTTGATTGTCCTTGAACCTAGACGAAGTATGGTTATAGTCCCATTCCATTAGTGGGATCCATAGCCTACGGGTCTTTCCCAAGCCAGTCAAAGAAGAAGGTTTTCGAGGACTACCCTAAGCCTACAAGTAGGCAGGACTTTCAGTTACAATGTCTAGGTTGGGCAAGCTTGGATGCCCCTACTCCCAACAAGTTGCTGGTCGGGATCGTGAAACTATCGCTGTTTGGTCATAAGGATAATAGTTCTTATCTTATTAGGTCAGGGGCGGCCGGCCCGGGGGTTACCCGCGATTGGTAATGGCATAACCAGAAGAGGAGTAGGGGAGACAAGGTGTAGCGCTGGGTAGCGCAGCGCATCTGTTTCGGGTACAGGGGCTTAGAGGGGTGCTAACCCGGCCACCCAACCCAGCAGGTCAGGGGCGGGCCATAGGTTCGAATCCTGCCACCTTTCTTGTGGATCATCCTGTGGTTACCGGATGATGGGAATAACAAAGCAGAAATTTATAAATGAGCAGAGCACGAAATGTACATAATATATGAATTCTTTCATTTATCGTTATTTCCGGGTCTTTTCGTTGCATTCACTTACAACAAGAAACAACCACCTGCGTTTGGTGCAGCACCTGCATTTTGGTGCATTCTTCTTTCTTTCCTCGGTCTTTCGTTCCGTCATATTCCTAATAACTTATCCAATTACAACGTATTAACCGCTAATGCACCTTTCTTTTATCAAATCTCAGGGACATGGTCTAATCATGAGGGTAGTATTTTATCATGGTGTCGGATCCCACGTTTTTATGGATTCCTTCTTTGTTACCGGGGTCGACCCCAAAGCCATAATGTCTCAAAACGAGGAGGCCATAGAGAAGTTTTGTATTACTTTGTCTCGAACTTCGTGAAGAACTCCATTCTATCTCTCCCTCGTTACGAACAAAAAACAGGGGCTGCGCCCCAGTTGTACACTCCCTTCGTTCTACGAACCCTTGTTAATTCTGAACTTCGTTCGCGAAGGAACCGGACGTTTGACGGGCCAGCCCTTTTTTATGCGCCGCTTTACCCTGAAAGGATAATTAGCTTTGCTCCTCTGGGTGCTAGGCGCTCCCGTGGTTCGCGAGAAGGAAAAAGAAGGACTCATCCTTTGTTGCATCTGGCACGATATGATAAAGAGAGAGCTTCGTCTATCGATGAACAGCGGATTGACGGAGCTCTTGGCATTGCTTTGTTTTTCTCTCCTTTCCTATCAGCGAGTTCCGATCCTTTTGTTCGAAATTTCTTCGTTCGTACCGAACCGCTTGCAGAATCAAATCCTGTTCCACAAGATCCTATATCAGCTATACATCCTCCTTGCATTTATGCCGGAGACGTCGCCAGTGCTATGGGCTTTGGATTATGTAGATCAAAAATTCTTAATGGGATTGTGGCACTCCACTCGCCGCCAATGCGGAAGGATGCCGCCGAAAAGAAGGGAACGCTGCTTCGCTCTGCTGGATGCGTCGGATCCCGTATAACAAGCGAGCTTTTTACCATTAAATTAAAACATGTGGTCGCAAAATGCTATCCAGCTCTCTTGTTGCGTAGCAATAGAAGCCTGCTCATGCTGCTTTGGCGGCGCTTTTTCGCCTTCTCTTCGCTCTGGACAGGAGCGCTAGTGGACACGGGGAGGGAGCAGGCGAAGCGTGTCGTTCGTAATGAACAGAAAGAGACCACTACTTCGCCTCTTTGTTGGAGCGCCGGCGCGAACACAGTGGTATCTGACCAGGACCAGAAACAGATTCGAATTTGGATCTTGACATGTCGGTGGTTTTTAACCGTGGGCATCATGCCAGGAAGTTGGTGGGCTCATCATGAATTAGGTCGGGGTGGCTGGTGGTTTCGGGATCCCGTAGAAAATGCTTCTTTTATGCCTTGGGTATTAGCCACAGCTCGTATTCATTCCGTAATTCTACCCCTTCTTCATTCTTGGATCTCGTTTCTTAATATT
>C688J14111_10000181_pt1 | contig 15265 bp, 18 predicted proteins | sample HopSoiMetagenom1_FD_14111 | JGI IMG/M metagenome (IMG submission 14111)
TCGACGTTGTTGAACTTCGGATCCGGCAGGATCTCGCGCTTCGGTACCTCTCTGCGGCGGGGCATCTAAATTCCTTAAGCGGACTTCGGCGCCTTGGCGCCATATTTCGAACGGGCCTGCTTGCGGTCCTTCACGCCTTGCGTGTCCAGCGAACCGCGCACGATGTGATAGCGCACGCCGGGCAGGTCCTTCACGCGGCCGCCGCGGATGAGCACCACCGAGTGCTCCTGCAGGTTGTGCCCTTCACCGCCGATATAACCGATGACCTCGAAGCCGTTGGTGAGGCGGACCTTGGCGACCTTGCGAAGGGCCGAGTTCGGCTTCTTCGGGGTCGTCGTGTACACGCGGGTGCACACCCCGCGCTTTTGCGGCGAGCCCGCGAGCGCCGGCACCTTCGATTTCGGACGCTTGGCCGCACGGCCTTGGCGCACTAACTGATTGACGGTAGGCATGTTTTTTCTGTTCCAGAAACGAACCGGGCGGCCAGGTGGAGCTTCTCCGTAGCCGCCCAGGGGCTAAAAAAGAGGCCGGATTATAAAGAGGAAAGTAGGCTGGCGCAAGGAAAACCCCGGCCGGCGCCGCCTTCCTTCATAGGAGGTTGCAGTGCAGCGAACCTAGCCCGGCGCGGGCTCCGGCGCAAAGCCGAAACGCGCCGCGACCTCCGCGCGCCGGATCGGCTGCAACGCGGCCTGATCGTCGGCGTAGCGGGCGAGATCGCGGTCATCAACAAGCGCGACGCGCCCGCGGGCCTCGACCAGGACGGAGCCTTCGTCATCCAGATAGGCGCGCTCGGCCGCAAACGGTCTGCCGCAATGATCGAGGAGGCCCTCGCCTTCGTAGTGCACGACAAGCGGCGTGTAAGCGAGGCTCACATAGACGCGTTGTGGCCCGTTCTGGAAAAACCAACGGCCTTCGCCATCGGCTTCGTAGTTGCGCGCGATGAACTCCCGCAGCGCGTGGTTGGCGATGCGCTCACCCTTGATCCGCCAGTTGCCACGACGGTCGAGCGACAGCCAGCCGTACACGGCCGGGACATTCGGCCACTTCGCCATGGCCTGGGCGACGACGGCATCCATGCGGCTAGAATCTTCGCGAGGAGGAGGGATGGGCGCAACCGAGATTTATCTGTCGCGGCCCTGGCTCGCGCACTACTCGCCCGGGGTTCCGGCGGACGTAGAGGTGCCGCTGAAGAGCGTCGCCCACGCCTTCGATGAAGCCACGGCGCGCGCCCCCGAGCGACCGGCCGTCGTCTTCTACGGGCGCTCGATCACCTACCGGGAACTGCGCGACGCCAGCGATCGGCTGGCCTGCGCGCTGGCGAAGCTCGGCGTGCGCAAGGGCGATTGCATCGCGCTGTATCTCCTCAACAGCCCGCAGTTCATCATCGCCTACTTCGCGGCGCTGAAGTGCGGCGCGTTCGTCACGCCGATCAGTCCGGTCTATACAAGCCATGAAGTGCGCTATCAACTGGAAGACAGCGGCGCGCGTGCCGTGATCTGCCAGGATCTCCTCTACGAAAAGATCCTAAAGTGCGGCGCGAAGCTCGACTTTGCCGTGCTGACCAGCGTGAGCGAATACCTGCCGGCGCTGAAGCGCTGGTTCGCCAAAAAAACGCACGTGCCCGCCGCGCCCGATGTCCATTGGCTGCAGGGGCTTCTCAAAGCCAATCCGCCGCAGCCGCCTGCGGTCGTGATCGACCCGAAGACGGATCTTGCCGCCCTGCCCTACACCGGCGGCACGACCGGCAGCCCGAAGGGCGTGATGCTGAGCCATTACAACCTGATGGCCGCGCAGGCAAGCGGCCAGGCAGCATTCGTGAACTTCGAGCCCGGCAAGGAAGTGGTGCTCGCGTTCCTGCCGTTTTTCCATATCTACGGGCAGGTGGTGATCATGCTGGCCTCGATGATCCAGGGCAACCTGCTCGTGCTTTTCACCACTCCCGACACCGAAGCGATCCTCGCCGCGATGGAGCGCTACCAGGCGACCGTGTTCTTCGGCGTGCCCACGCTCTACGAGTATCTGAAGGACCACAAGGACACTGACAAGGTGAACTGGCGGCGCCTGAAACTCCTTCTTTCGGGCGCCGACACGCTGCACGAGTCGACCATGCGCGGCTGGTCGCGGCGCACCGGCTCGCAGATCACCGAGGGCTATGGACTGTCGGAGAGCGCGGCGTCCGGACACATCAATCCGATCCATCGGCGAAAGCCGGGCTCGTTCGGCTGCCCAGTGCCGAACATGCACGCCGCCATCGTCGACCCGCAGACGCTGGAGTTCGTGCCGGCGGGCACGACGGGCGAGCTGGTGCTCTCGGGGCCGAGCATCATGCAGGGCTACCGCCGGCGCGATGAGGAGAACGCGCGCGCCTTCTTCGAGCGCGCCGGCCGGCGCTGGATGCGCACCGGCGACGTCGCGCGCATGGACGACGAGGGCTACTTCCATTTCTACGACCGCACGAAGGACCTGATCAAGTTCAAGGGACACTCGGTGTTCGCGAAGGACGTCGAGGACGTGCTCTACGGCCACCCGCAGATCAAGGCGGCCGGCGTAGTGGGTGTAGCCGATGCCGCCGTCGGCCAGCGCATCAAGGCGATCGTGGTCCTGCAAAGCGATGCGCGCGGCAAGGTGAGCGAGGACGAGGTCAAGGCCTTCTGCCGCGAGCGGCTCGCGGAGTACAAGGTGCCGCACGTGGTGGAATTCCGCGGCGAGCTGCCGAAGACCGACGTCGGCAAGGTGTCGCGCCGCGAGCTGCGCGAAGAGACCGCCGGTTAGGCCGGCGTCGTGGCCAGGGAGTCGATCGGATGCGGCTTGTAGATTCCAAAGCCCTGCGCGTACCCGCAGCCGAGCGCCCGCAAGCGCGTGAGCACCTCCTGATCCTCGACGCATTCGGCGACGATGGCGAATTTCAGCGCCTCGGACACGCGCAGGATGGCGTTCATCTTCGTGCGCGCCACATCGCTCGTGAGGAGCTTGCGCGTGATGCTGCCGTCGACCTTGACGTACTGCACGCCGAGCTCCTTGATCGGCATGAACGACACCGAGCGCCGCGCGAAACCGTCGACGAGCACGGCACCGCCCAGCGCGCGATACGCAGCAGCGAATTGCGAAGCGGCACCGAGCCGCAGGAGCGCATCGCTCTCGTCGATCTCGAAAAGAAGCCGCTCCGCGGCCACCTTGTGCGCGGCGAGCTGCGCGGCGACGAAACGCGGAAAATCGGTGTCCTCCAGCGTCTGGCCGTGCAGGTTCACCGTAAAGCGAGGGATGCGCGAACCGTGGGCGAGCCGCTTCACCGTGTGGCGCACGACCCAGCGATCGAGCTGCGGCATCATGTGGTAATGCTCGAAGACCGGCAGAAACTCGCCGGGCGGCACGAGCGCCTTTTCCTCCTCGCGCAGGCGCACCAGGACCTCGGCGAGCGGATAGCCTCCGCCGCCCTGCAGACCGAGGATCGGCTGGCAATAGAGCTCGAACTCGTCCTTGTCGACTGCGCTGCGCAACCGCCGGACAGGGTCCGCCCACCCCGTCAGCTCGGAATCCATCTGCTGCAGGAAGTCGTCCACGGTGCCGATTCTAGCCACCGCCTCGCAGGCGGACGGTGACGATGTCCGAGTTTTTCAAAGTGGACGGATTGACTAAACGCTTCGGCGGACTGACCGCGGTCAACAACGTCACTTTCGAAATGCGCCGCGACCAGATCGTCGGACTCATCGGCCCCAACGGCGCCGGCAAGACGACGCTGCTTCGCCTCATCACGAAGATCCTGCGCCCCGATTCGGGCCGCATCGTGTTTCAGGGCGCCGACATTACCGCACTCAAACCGTGGCAGGTCGTCGAGCGCGGCATCGCCGGCACGTTCCAGAACACGCGGCCGTTTCGCCATCTGCCGATCATCGCCAACGTGATGGTCCCGCTCGTCGCGCCGCGCGCCCGCAGCCGCGGCGAATGGGTGAAGCGCATCGAGGCGAAGGCGCTCGACGCGCTCGAGTTCGTCGGCATCTCCGACATGGCGCTCGAGCCGGCGTCCGCGCTCTCGCAAGGCGACCTGAAGCGATTGGAAGTCGCACGCGCCATCGCCACCGAGCCGGACCTTCTGCTGCTGGACGAGCCGCTCGGCGGCCTGAATCCCGCGGAATCCGAGCTGCTGGCAAAATCGATTCGCCGGCTTCACAAGGGCGGACGCTTCGGTCGGCTGCACTCCGAAGGAACGGCGGTGCTGATGATCGAGCACAAGCTGAAGGAGCTGATGTCGATCGCCGACCGCGTAATTGTCGTCGACTACGGCGAGATCATCGCCGACGCTCCGCCGGCGGAGGTGGTCAAGAATCCGCGCGTAATAGAGGCGTATCTCGGGAGCGCGCATGCCGCTGCTTGAGGTGCGCAACCTCTCGGTGCGCTACGACAAGGCGCAGATCCTGAACGGCCTGTCGCTCGAGGTCGGCGACAGCGAATTCGTCGGCGTGGTGGGACCGAACGGCGCCGGCAAGTCGACGCTGCTGCGTGCGATTTCGGGGCTGGTGCGCTTCGAGCAACGCATGAAGCGCGGCAGCGCGGGCGATATCGTCATGCAAGGCGAAGTGCGCTTCGCCGGCGAGCGCATCGACCAACTGCCGGCGCATGAGATCCGCCGGCGCGGCCTCGTGCATTGCCCGGAGCGCAGGCGCCCGTTTCGCGAGCTCACGGTCCTGGAAAACCTCATGGCGGGCGCGTTTCTCTCTGCCGATCGCAACGCTACGCAACGTCGGCTCGACCACTGCCTCGCGCTTTTTCCGCGTCTCGCCGAGCGCCGAGGGCAGATCGCCGGCACGCTCTCGGGCGGCGAGCAGCAGATGCTCGCCACCGCGCGCGCGCTCATGTTCGACGCAAAGCTCCTCGCCATCGACGAGCCTTCGCTCGGTCTCGCGCCCAAGATCAGACAGGAGCTGTTCGAGGCCATCCGGCGCATCCACGCCGAAGGGGTACCGGTGTTGCTGGTCGAGCAGGAGGTCGCGCAGGTCTTTCGCCTCGCCGCGCGCAACTACGTGCTGTCCCAGGGCCGGATCCTCGCCCAGGGTTCGGGCAACTCACTGATGGCCGACGAGACTCTGCGAGCGGGATACCTGGGTCTGTAGCGGAGCGCCGCACAGGCGGCAGACGCTCTTCCATGCGCCATTACGCTGCTTGCACCGCGGACACTGCGCCTCGATCTTGTCCCGCACCCAGGGCGCGAGGCCGCGCGGCATGAAGAGGAGCACCAGCAGCACGATCACGGCAAAGGCGAGCAGGCGCAGCTCGCCGAACATCTTGAAGCTGCCGAGCCACTCGGTGAGGGGATAGAGGAGGAATACGGCGGCCACTGGCCCATAAATAGTCGCCAAGCCGCCAAACACACCCCAGATCACCACCTGGAAGGAAAGCGCCACCTCGAGCGCCGAGGGCCCGGCGACGCGCAGGTAGTGAGCGAGCAGCGCACCGGAAAAGCCGGCCGCTGCCGCCGATATGCTGAACACCGCCAGCTTGTAGCGCGGGGTGTTGATTCCCGAGGCGCGGGCGGCGACTTCGTCGTCTCGAATCGCGTGCAGGACGATGCCGAACTTGGAATCGGCGAGCCACCAGAGCCCGAAAACGATGACCAGCATCGAAATCGCCGCGAGGTAGTAGTTCCCCATCGGCGTGACGGCCAGGCGCCGCAGGCCGGAAATGCCCAGCTCGCCGCCGGAAAAATCCGGCATCGCGAACAGGAGGCCAAGCACGATCAGCGGGAAGGCCAGCGTCGCGAGCGACAGATACGAGCCGCGCAGGCGCAGGCACAGATAACCCGCGCCAAATCCAAAGAGCGCGGCCACCGCCGCTCCCGCCCAGATGGTCGCCCAGGGCGTGATGCCAAGCTTGAGCGACATCAGGCCCGTCGCATAGGCACCGGCGCCAAAGAAAAGGGCGTGGCCGAAGTTCACCTGGCCGGTGTAGCCGGCCAGCAGGTCCCAGCTCGCGGCGAAGATGGCGAAGATGCAGGTCATGGTGAGGATGCGCAGCACGTAGGCGTCGCCATAAACGAGCGGCAGGACGAGCAGCCCGAGCACCCAGATCAGCACCGCAGTGCGCGAGGGCAGCACCAGCACTTCGTTGCGCAGCTCCGCCCACGCCCGGCGCACGAGATACATCAGCGCTCTTCCTCGAAGACGACGCCGAAGAGACCCTCGGGCCGCACGAGAAGCACGGCCACCATGATGGCGAGCGCCACGGCGCCCTTGAGGTAGGCGCCGGCGGGCAGCACGAACACGGTAATGGCCTCGATGTAGCCGATGGCGAGCGCGCCGATCAGGCTGCCTTTCATGCTGCCGAGGCCGCCCAGCACGACGATGGCGAGCATCGTGACCAGCGGCGCGAGCCACATGAACGGGTCGACCACGAACACCGGCGCCACGACCACGCCCGCCACGGCGGCAAGCGAGACCGAGAGCGCGACGGTGATCATCGCGATGCGGTGCACGTTCATGCCCATCAGGTTCGCCACCTCGAGATCGTTCGCGGTGGCGCGGATCGCGAGGCCCACCCGCGTGCGGTAGAGAACGAACCACACGAGCACGAGCATCGCCGCCGCGACCGCGAGGATCAGCATGCGCTGGTACGGAATGCTCACGCCCGCAAGGCGAACGCCGCCCTCGAGCGTCGACGGGATGCCGAGGTAGTTTCCGCCGAAGGAGAAGAGCATCAGCTCCTGGAAGACGAGGGCGAGCGCGATCGTCGCGATGAGCACCGCTGCCTCATGCTCGCGCACCGGCTCGATCACCAGGCGGTAACAAATCACCGAGAGCGCGGTGACGCCGCCCACGGCGATCAGCGCCGCCGTCACGAAGCCGAGCTCGGCCTTCACGAGCAATGTGTAGAAGCAATACGCCGCCAGCATGTAGAAGGCGGTGTGCGCGATGTTGACGATGCGCGCCACGCCGAAGATGAGCGAAAAGCCGATCGCCAACAGGGCATAGACGCCCCCGTTGACGAGGCCCGTGACGAGAATGTCCTGAAGCAAGGAGGCGCTAGCGCGCCGGCATCTTGAAGGGCTGCATCCCTTTGACTTGCGGCGGCCAGAACGGCACTTTCTTGCCGTCCTGCCACTGCACCGCGATGCCGGAGGTCTTGCCCACGGCCCAGACGAGGTCGTGGCGCTTGTCGAAGGTGGCGACCGCGCCGGTGCCGACGTGCTCGCTCTTCTCGATGTGCGCGACGATCTTGTCGGCGTTGGTGGTGCCTTCCTTCTCGATCGCGTCTTTGAGAATCATGATGGCGTCGTAGGTCGCGGCGGTGTAGGTGGGCGCCTTCTTGAAGCGTGCCCGGTAGGCTTTCACGAACGCCACCGTCTTCGGCGTGAACTCGACCTCGGCATAGGTATCGAGGGTGGAGACGAACTGCGCCTTCCCGGCCGCGGCCTGCCAGAACTCTTCCTTCTGTCCCTCGACGTTGATGCCCCACGCCACCGCCTTCATGTTGCGCTCGCCCATCTGGCGGCCGACCGAGATGCCGACCGGTCCGGACAGGATGGTGAAGACGATTTGCGCGCCCGCGCGGTCGATGGCGGAAAGCTCCGCCGTCACGTCGGTCGCCACCGCGGAAGGCTGCCAGAGCCCGACCACTTCCATCTTCATCGCCGGCAGGTTCTTCTGGGCCGCGGCGATCAGGCCTTCGGTCCATACCGCCTTCTCCGCGAGAATCGCCACCTTCGGCGAATCGGTCTTCAGGTCCTTGCGGATCTGCTCGCCGATCGAGTTCATCACTGCGAACAGCGTGCGCGCGAGGTCCACGTCCTTCGTCGGCGCGACGCGGAACCAGTACTTGTAGCGCTCGTAGTTCGATTCGACGTTGGCGCCGAGCTTGGAATGCGCCGCGCCGACGCCGAGGAAGAGCTTCTTGTAGTCCATCGCCACTTCCTGCATCGCGAGCACCGCCTCCGAGCGGAAGCCGCCGATCAGGACATCGGCCTTGTCGCGGGTGATGACGCGCTCGACGGCGTTGGTGGCGTCCGGCACGGATTGGATCTCGTTGGTGTCGGCGCGAACCAGCTCCACCTGCATCTTCTTGCCGCCGACGTTGATGCCGCCGGCCTTGTTGATCTCGTCGCGCGCCATCTCGGCGCCGTTCCAATGGTGCTCGCCTTGCACGAATGCCATGGGACCGAGGATCGCAATCTTGATGGTGTTCTGCGCGAACGCCGCCGACGAAACGGCGAGCGCGGCGGCCAATATTGCCGAGCGAATCATGGCACCCTCCCCTCGATTAGACTGGCGACGATGTTGCCAAAGATCGAACTCAATCACAAGGTTCACGTCCTCACGCGCAAGGAAGAGCTCGACGGCGTGCGCGTGGCCGGCAAGGTGGTGATCGTCATCGACATTCTCTTCGCCACGACCACCATGGTGGCGGCGCTCGCGCATGGCGCCGTGGAGATCATTCCGGTGCTGGACGAAGCAGCCGCGCGCGCCGAGGACGCGCGCCGTGGCAACGGCGTGTGCGTGCTCGCGGGCGAGCTCTACGCCGAAACGTTGCCGGGGTTCGTGCATCCGGCGCCGCTCGCCCTGATCGAGCACGGCATCCAGGGGAAGAGCGTGGTCTATTCGACCACCAACGGCACGGTCGCGATCACGCTCGCCGCCGGCGCGAGCCGCGTCTATTGCGGCGCGCTCCTCAATGCGCAGCGCCTCGTCGACCATGTGCTCGCCAGGCACGCGGGCGAGACCGTGCTCCTCGTGTGCTCGGGCTCGGGCAACAACTTCAACTTCGAGGACTTCTACGGCGCGGGTTGCTTCGTCGAGCGCTTCGCCGCGCGGCTCGGACCGAACGCCGATCTGTCGGATGCGGCGCGCGCCGCGCGCACCGTGTTCCGCGCGAGCGAGATGCCGCAGGCGCTGCTCGAGTGCCGCCTCGGTCGCATGATGACCGCTCGCGGGCTGCGCCATGAAGTCGAGTTCGCCTGCCGCACCGACGCGTTCCCCGTCGTACCGGCGCTCGACGGCACTTCGCTGAAGCTGGTTACCTAGGCTCGAGCTCGGCGCTGATGGCGAGGTGATCGGAGAGCCGCGACCACGGCTTGCCCTTGTGCACCTCGGAGCCGACGACCGAGAAACCGCGCACGTAGATGCGGTCGAGCTGCAGCACCGGCATCATGGCCGGAAAGGTGCGCGCCGCCTTGCCGAAGCGCGCGATCGACACTTCCGTCATGCCCAGGCGGCGCTCGAGGATCGAAGACGCGCGATGGCGCCAGTCGTTGAAGTCGCCGGCGATGATGATCGGCAGGTCGCGCGAGGCAAGCTCCTCCAGGCGGTGCGAGATGGCCTCGAGCTGGCGGTTGCGTCCGCCTTCGTGCAGCGAGAGGTGCACGCACACGCAGTGCAGGTTGCGGCGCCAGCCCGGTACCGCGACCACGCTGTGCAGCAGTCCGCGGCGCTCGTAGCGGTGGTCGGAGACGTCGTAGTTCTCGAACGAGAGAAAACCGAAGCGCGAGAGGATGGCGTTGCCGTGATGGCCGTGGTCGTAGACGGCGTTGCAGCCGTAGACATGCTGCCACTTGTCGCCGGCGATGAAGGCGTGCTGCGGCTCGCTCGGCGAGCTCGCGAAGCGCATCGCGAAGCGCTGATTCAAGCCCTGCACCTCCTGCAGGAACACGATGTCCGGGTCGATCCCGCGCAGGCCTTCGCGCAAGTCGTGGATCACCATGCGCCGGTTGAAGTGCGACAGGCCTTTGTGAATGTTCAGCGTGACGATCTTCAGCCGTTCGCTCATTCAGCCAGTCCGTCGATGTCGAAGCGCTGCTCGAGAAGATCGGCGTCGTCGAAATGCCGCCGCCCGACGAAGGCGGTGGCATGGCGTCCCCACTGCCGCATCGCGCCCGCCGAGGCGATGCCCATCGGCCAGAAGAAAAACCGCTCCAGGCGTTCGGTGCCCGGCACCAGGCCGTCGGGCCCAAAGGCGCTGCGCATGCCGCCTTCCAGACGCATCATGGAACGCAGCTCGTCGTAGGGATGAAATGTGTAGCGCACGACGCTATCGATTCCCTGCACCAGCTTCACCTGCCTTATGTAATGCGTGCCCGTTTCGATGCTCACTGCCGGTCGCTCGCCCTCGGCGACGCGCGGCAGCGCCGCCGGCACGAACGCCCATTCCTCCTGCGGGTCGGGCGCCGCCCGCACCCGCGCGCGCGGCGTCGGGAAGAATTGGTGATAGCAGCCGCATGGGTGGATCGAGTCGTATATCAGAGGCTCGCCGTCCGGCGCGAGCGTTACCCGCCAGACGAGGCCATCGAGCCGGCCGCCCAGCAGGTCGAAAGTACCGTTCTTCGGCCGTTCGGGAAACCATAACGTATAGACGAGTTGGAGCAGGACGCGTTCGCCGTAGCGCGCATAGGCTCGCTGCACGTAGACCGCGGGCTCGGCGGCATGGACTTCCGGCGTCGCGCTGCCGCGGCGCCAGCGCAGCTCGCCGAAGCGATCGTAGTCGGCGGCAATTGTCACTTCGAAGGTCGGCGCGTAGGTCGCCGCGAGTAGTTCGACTTCGTGCTCGGTGACGAGAGGCTGTCCGAGCGGATCGAGACGAGCGCGCTCCAGCATGGCTGCGACCGTCGAGCGCGCGAGCACGGGCTGCGACGGTGGCGCGAAACGCACCACGCCGGGGCGCTCCCCGGCGGGGCGCGCCAGGACTTCCCGGGTATCGACTTCCCATTGGCGCACGCCGCGGGCAAAGAAATAGCTCGTCAGCGGGTACACGCCCAGCACCCTCGCCGTGGTGGAATAGTCGTCCGGCACCCGCGCCTCTTCGCGGATCGCCTGCGTCGTCGCCGGGCGCCCCAAGTCGAGAGCAAGGAGCATGCGCCCGCATTCCTCGGTACGGGCGATCGCCTCACGGCGCGAGCCGTTCCATACCGGCAGATTGTGAATCTCGAAGGCGCGCGCCTCCAGGTCGAGCTCCAGAAGCCGGCCGGCGAATACCCGCATCGCGCTTTCGCCCGCGGCCGCGCGATCCGTCGTCGATGCCGTGAAGCGGTCGGCACGCAGATACGGAAATGCGGGCAGGCCGGCGTACTGCGCGTCGCGCACGCCCGCCTTGTCGATCGCGCCATCGAGCGCCTGGTACCAGCGCGCGCAGCCTTGCTCGCCTTCGGCCGGCGCGGCGAGATGCTGCTCGAACACGCCGGGCGTCGTCGCGCAGCCGCTCAAAACTACCAGCAGAAATACCGCTCTCATGCTTCGCCCAACATAAGGATGGCGTCGCGGTTCGACCATGAGAAGCAGCGCGCCGCGGCTTCCTGCCACGGCAGCCAGGTGGATGCCACGTGCTCGGCGGGCGCTATGCGCACCGGCACGCGCGCGGCGAGCTCGAGCGCGAACACGTGCTCCACGTTGTGCACGACGCCCGGTGCGAACCGATGCCGCCACTGCGGATAGATCTCGAACGTATAGACCACGTTCCAGCGCTCCAGGCGTGCAGCGCCGGCGTCGATGCCAGTCTCCTCGAGCACCTCGCGCGCCGCCGCCATCTCGAGCGGCTCGTCGAGGCGGTCAAGCGAGCCGGTCACCGACTGCCAAAAGCCGGCGCGCACCGCGCGCTCGAGCAGCAGCACGTCGCGCCCGGCCGTGTGCACGAGGACCAAGACCGACACCGGCAGCTTGGGCGTCATGCTTCGCGATAGAGCTGCGGCAGCGCAAGCTTCGCCGCCGGATCGATGAACACCGCAAAGAACGGTTTTTTCCGCTGCATCCAGTATTCGGCACTCGAACGNAGCACCTCGATAAGAAGACCGCTGTCCTCGGGATAACGGGTGAAAACAAGCACGTGGCCCTCGCCTTTGCGCCACGACAGGTCGCCGAGCGAATCCTCGAGGGCATCCCAATTGCCGCCATACCACTTGGGAAATGCGAGCGCGCCGGCGATTTCCTGCAATGGATCAGCGGCCGCATCGATGGCAACGACGTCTAGCGCGCTGCCCGCCGTCGCCTCCCGGATGGCGGCGGCGGCGCTGGCGCGGTAGACGCCGGAACGGCTGGCATCGCGCAGGCGCTGAAGCAGTTTGCTCATTCGATAATGCGCCGGAAGGAACGATAGTGATCGTCGGTATAGAACAGCTCGCCACCCTGGCCCGCTACGATGCGGCGCGGGCCGCGGTCGCGAGCCCCCGGTGTCTTCACCGTGTACTCATGATAGTAGCCGCGCGCGCGCTTCGGCAGCAGCCCTTCGCGGTTACCGAACACCGCGCCGTCGCGCGCATACGGGAACGGTCCGCCGGCGCGAATGAGCGCCAGGGTCTCTCGCGCCTCTGGCGCAAGCTCTGCGATGCGCACCTCGCCTGAAAAGGCGAACACGGCGCCGCACGCCAGCAAAAGCGCGAGCGCGAGCGCGCGCATCAGGTCTTCGGTTTTTCCCTCAGGCGGATGCCGAGCTCGCGCAGCTGCTTCTCATCCACCGGGCTCGGCGCATGCACGAGCAGGTCCTGCGCGCGCTGCGTCTTCGGAAAGGCGATGACGTCGCGGATCGATTCCGCGCCGGCCATCAGCGTCACCAGGCGGTCGAGGCCGAAGGCGATGCCGCCGTGCGGCGGTGCGCCGTATTGCAGGTTGTCGAGCAGGAAGCCGAACTTCGATCTCGCTTCCTCGTCCGAGATGCCGAGCGCCTTGAATACCTTGGCCTGCACGTCGGCGCGATGGATACGTACCGAGCCGCCGCCAATCTCCCAGCCGTTCAGTACCATGTCGTAGGCCTTGGCAACCGCCCGGCCGGGGTCGGTGCCGATGAGCTCCTCGTGGCCGTCGCGCGGCGCGGTAAACGGATGGTGCATCGCCGACCAGCGCCGACCTTCCTCGTCCCACTCGAACATCGGGAAGTCGAGCACCCACAGCGGGCGCCACTCCTTGGCGACGAGCCCTTTGTCCTGGCCGATCTTCACGCGCAAGGCACCCAGCGCCGCGTTGACGATGCCGGCCTTATCCGCGCCGAAGAACACCGTGTCGCCGTTTTGCGCGCCCGTACGCTCGACGATCTGACCCAAAACGTCGGCCGGTAGGAACTTGACGATCGGCGACTGCAGCCCTTCCGGAATCTTTGCGCGATCGTTCACCTTGATGTAAGCAAGCCCTTTCGCTCCGTGCGTGGCAACGAACGGTCCGAAATCGTCGATCTCCTTGCGCGTGAGCTCGCACGAGACCTTCAGCGCCGCGACGCGACCGCCCGCGAGCTCGGCGGCCTGACGGAACACCTTGAACTCGACCGCCTTCATGAGATCGGTGAACTCGGTGAGCTCGAGCGGGATGCGCAGGTCCGGTTTGTCGACGCCGTAGCGCGCGATCACGTCGGCGTACGCAAGGCGCGGGAACGGCTGCGGCAGCTCGACCGCGAGCACGTCGCGGAACACCTGGCGGATGAGCCCTTCCATGATGTCCTGGATCGCGCGCTCATCCAGAAAGGAGGTCTCGATGTCGATCTGCGTGAACTCCGGCTGCCGGTCGGCGCGCAGGTCTTCGTCGCGGAAGCACTTGACGATCTGGTAGTAGCGGTCGAAGCCGGCCACCATCAGGAGCTGCTTGAAAAGCTGCGGCGACTGCGGCAACGCGAAGAACTCGCCCGGATGCACGCGGCTCGGCACCAGGTAGTCGCGCGCGCCCTCCGGCGTGGAGCGCGTGAGCATCGGCGTCTCTATGTCGATGAAGCCATGCCGGTCGAGATACGCGCGCACCGCCATGGCGGTGCGATAGCGCAGGCGCAGGTTCTTCTGCATCTGCGTTCGCCGCAGGTCGATGACCCGGTGGGTGAGCCGCGTGATCTCGGAGAGGTTGTCGTCGTCGAGCTGGAACGGCGGCGGCACCGACGGGTTGAGGATCTCTACCTCGTGCGCGAGCACCTCGATCTCGCCGGAGCCGAGCTCGGGATTGACGGTGCCCGCCGGGCGCCGGCGCACCTTGCCGGTGATGCGCAGCACGAATTCACTGCGCACGCGCTCGGCCGCGGCAAACGCCGAGGCGCGATCCGGGTCGCAGACGATCTGCGCGAGCCCTTCGCGGTCGCGCAGGTCGATGAAGATCACGCCGCCGTGATCGCGGCGCCGGTGCGCCCAGCCGCACACGGTGACCGTGCGGTCAACGAGCGTGGCGTTCAGTTCTCCGCAGTAGTGCGTGCGCATCATCTATTGTTTGGGAAGCGGCGGCACCACGCCCATCGAGATGATGTACTTCAAGGCCTGGTCGACCGTCATGTCGAGCTCGATCACCTTCGAGCGCTGCACGATGACGAAATAGCCGCCCGTGGGGTTCGGCGTCGTCGGCACGTAGACGCTGAGGCAGTCGGGCGGCAGATGGTTCAGGACGTCGCCCCCAGGCGTGCCGGTCAGGAAGGCGATGGTCCACATGCCCTCGTGCGGCCATTGCACCAGGAGCGCTTTGCGAAACGCCTGGCCGCTCGAGGAGAACAGCGTGTCGGAAATCTGCTTGACGCTCGAGTAGATCGAGTTGACGACCGGGATGCGGTTCAGCACGTCGTGCCACAGCTGGACGAGCTGCGCGCCGAAGAAGTTGGTGGCGAAGACCCCGGTCGCGAGCACGATGACCAGCGTGAGCAGCGCGCCGAGCCCGGGAATGTGAACGCCGAGCCAGCTCTCGGTCTGGAAGGACAGCGGCAGAAGCAGAAGCGACGCGTCCAGGGCGTCGAAGATCACCTTCAGCACCCAGATGGTGATGATCAGGGGAATCCAGATCAGGAGTCCCGTGATGAAGTACTTCCTGAGCGGCCCCGAAGAGAAGAGCTTTTTCACGGCCTTGGAAAATGAAAAGGCCCGGACGCTGCCGGGCCGGTCAGATGGGAGTGCCGCTCAGGCGGCAGCCTTGGATTTGGTTTCGGACTTCGAGTCCGGCTTGGAGTCGGTTTTGGTATCCGATTTCGTATCGGACTTCGTTTCGGTCTTCGTCTCGGTCTTGCTGTCGGACTTCTTACTGTCGGACTTCTTGGCTGCGCCCTTGAAATCGGTCGCGTACCAGCCCGTNCCCTTCAGCTGAAACCCGGCGGCGGAAAGCTGCTTGCGATACTTCGCTTTGCCGCACGCCGGGCATACCGTGAGCGGCTTCTCCGAGACCTTCTGCAGGTGCTCGTCGCTATGCCCGCAGGCTTCGCATCGGTATTCGTAGATCGGCATGGCGCGCGATTATATAGCTAGCTGATTTCAGAACGGAATATCGTCTTCCATGTCGTCGAACTTGCCAGGCTTCTTGGCCGCGCCGCTCGCGCCGGCGGCCGCCGGGGCCTTCGGCTCCGAGGAGCG
>C688J14111_10000183_pt1 | contig 15241 bp, 10 predicted proteins | sample HopSoiMetagenom1_FD_14111 | JGI IMG/M metagenome (IMG submission 14111)
TCGATCATGTCCTGCAGGCTGGCGTTGGCGGCGGTCTCGCCGCTCTGCGGCTTGTGGACCTCGAACTTGATCTCGCGGTAGTTGCCCGGCGCGAAGGTCGCGTCCAGCAGCTTGGCGACGCCGCCGCCGTCCAGCGTGGTTCCGGACAGGTCGAGCAGGTACGGCCCGCTGGCAATCTCGTCGGTCTCGTCGGCCTCGGTGGCGGCGGTGCCCGCATCAGCCGAGGCTGCCGCAGCCGCCTTCTCCAGCTCCAGCTTGCGGATGACGACGCGCACGCGCGTCAGCACGATGCCGGTGCCCGCGGTCAGGGCGGCGCCCGACGAAGCGACGGCGGCGGCGGAACCGGCCTTCACGCTGAGCGACAGGTTCGACCCGCCACAGCCCGCCAACACCCCCACAAGAACCGTTGCAATGATCTTCTTCATGGTTGAAACCTCCCGCTGGGTAAAGACCCGCCGGCCCGCTGGCGGGGCACACAAATCTTTAGCGGTTTCAGTGGTTTAGAGTGCTCCAGCCACGCAGGTCATCCTACCCGCAGCCAAACCATCCGGAAACGATTGGGCTTTTGTCGAGGCGCACCGACGCGCAACAGCGGCCACATCCGCCACAGCCGAAGGGCCTGAAAAAAAACGACAACGACCCGGAAGGCCGTTGTCGTTTTGGTTGTCGTTGAAGTTGTGGTTGTGGAACAGACCCTTCGCTACTCCTCGGCTCCCATCGCCGCGGGCGGCTGCTCTGCCCCGCTCGCGATCGCCAATGCCTCTTCCGCCGCCTCCACCTCGTCCACCGGCGTCTCCACCTCGATGTCCAGGTGCTTGTACGCGGTGAGCCCGGTGCCCGCCGGGATGAGCCGGCCCATGATCACGTTCTCCTTGAGCCCGCGCAGGTAGTCCACGCGCCCGGAGATGGCCGCCTCGGTGAGCACCTTGGTGGTCTCCTGGAACGACGACGCGGAGATGAACGACTCGGTGGAGAGCGACGCCTTGGTGATGCCCAGCAGCAGCGGCTCGCCCACCGCGGGCTTGCCTCCCGCACCGGTCACCCTGGCGTTCTCGTCGTCGAACATCTGCTTCTCCACCTGCTCGTCCACCAGCCAGTTGGTGTCGCCGACGTCCTGCACCCGCACCCGGCGCAGCATCTGCCGGACGATGGTCTCGATGTGCTTGTCGTTGATCTTCACGCCCTGGAGCCGGTAGACCTCCTGCACTTCGTCCACCATGTAGCGGGCCAGCTCCTTCTCGCCCAGCACCTTGAGGATGTCGTGCGGGTTGGCCGCGCCGTCCATCAGCGGGTCGCCCGCCTTCACCCGGTCGCCGGCGTGCACGTTGATGTGCTTGCCCTTGGCGATCAGGTACTCCTTGGCCAGGTCGGTGCGCAGCTTGCCGTCGATCTCCGGCGTGACCACCACCTTGCGCTTGCCCTTGGTGTCCTTGCCGAAGCTGACCACGCCCTCGATCTCGCTGATGACCGCGTGCTCCTTGGGCTTGCGCGCCTCGAACAGCTCGGCCACCCGCGGCAGGCCACCTGTAATGTCCTTGGTCTTGGTGGTCTCACGCGGGATGCGCGCGATGATCTCGCCGGCCTCCAGATTATCGCCGTCGTTGACGGTGATGTTGGCGCCAACCGGCAGCATGTAGCGCGCCGGCTGCTCCGAGTTGGGCAGGAACTTCGGGTTGCCCTTCTCGTCCTCGATGGCGATGCGCGGCTGCGCCTCGGCGTCGCGGCTCTCGATGATGCTCTTGCGCGAGAGGCCGGTCACCTCGTCGAGCTGCTCGTTCATGGTCACGCCTTCGATGATGTCGTAGAAGCGGACCACGCCGGCGACCTCGGCGACGATGGGCGTGGCGAACGGGTCCCACTCGGCGAGCTGGGTCCCGGCGTCGATCTTCGAGCCCTCCTTCACGTTGAGCTTGGCGCCGTAGATCACGTTGTAGCGCTCGCGCTCGCGGCCGTTCTCGTCGGCGATGACGATCTCGCCGTTGCGGTTCATGACGATGAGCGAGCCGTCCTTGCGCTTCACCGTCTTGAGGGCATGGAAGTGGACCACGCCCGCGTGCCGGTTCTCGATGGTGGACGCCTCGGCGCGCCGGGTGGCGGTGCCGCCGATGTGGAAGGTGCGCATGGTCAGCTGCGTGCCGGGCTCGCCGATGGACTGCGCGGCGATCACGCCCACCGCCTCGCCGATGTTCACCTTGCGCCCGCGGGCCAGGTCGCGGCCGTAGCACTCGACGCAGATGCCGCGCCGGGCCTGGCAGGTGAGCACCGAGCGGATCTTCACCTTCTCGATGCCCGCCTCCTCGATCTCCTTCACCTTGGTCTCGTCGATCTCGTCGTTGGCCTTGACCAGGACCTCGTGGGTGAAGGGATCCTCCACGTCGTCCAGCGCAACGCGGCCGAGGATGCGCTCGCCCATCGGCTCGATGATCTCGCCGCCTTCGACCAGGGCGCCCAGGGCGATGCCGTCCATGGTGCCGCAGTCGTACTCGGTGATGATGGCGTCCTGCGCGACGTCCACCAGGCGGCGGGTCAGGTAGCCGGAGTTGGCGGTCTTGAGGGCCGTGTCGGCGAGGCCCTTGCGGGCGCCGTGCGTGGAGATGAAGTACTGCAGCACGGTCAGGCCTTCACGGAAGTTCGCCGTGATGGGCGTCTCGATGATCTCGCCGCTTGGTTTCGCCATCAGGCCGCGCATTCCCGCCAGCTGGCGGATCTGCTGCGCGGAGCCGCGGGCTCCCGAGTCGGCCATGATGAAGATGGGGTTGAAGGAGGGCTGCTTCTTCTCCTTGCCGCCCTTGCTGATCGACTCGGTGCCGATCTCGCTCATCATGTCGCCGGCCACCTGCTCGGTGACCTGCGCCCAGATGTCGATCACCTTGTTGTAGCGCTCGCCGTCGGTGATCAGGCCTTCCAGGTACTGGTTCTCGATCTCCGCCACTTCCTTCTGCGCCGCCTCCAGCTTCTCCGTCTTGGTGGAGGGGATCACCATGTCCTTGATGGCGATGGAGATGCCCGCCTTGGTGGCGTAGCCGTAGCCCAGCGAGCGCAGCCGGTCCGCCAGGAGCACCGTCTCCTTCTCGCCGCTCAGGCGGTAGCAGATGTCGATCAGGTTCCCCAGCGTCTTCTTGTCCATCACCTTGTTGATGGCGCTGAAGGGGATCTTCCTGGGGAGGATGTCGCTGAGCAGCACGCGGCCCACGGTGGTCTCCACCCGGGCGCGGCCGGCGGGCTTGCCGTCGGCGTCGAACTGGTCCATGCGGCAGGTGACCTTCGCCTGCAGATCGACTTCCTGGTGGTCGTACGCCGAGCGCACTTCCGCCGGCGACGAGAACACGCGCCCCTCGCCGTGGGCCAGCACGCGCTCGCGGGTCAGGTAGTAGAGGCCCAGCACGATGTCCTGGGTGGGCACGATGATGGGCTTGCCGTGGGCGGGGCTGAGGATGTTGTTGGTGCTCATCATCAGCACGCGTGCTTCCATCTGCGCCTCGATGGAGAGCGGCACGTGCACGGCCATCTGGTCGCCGTCGAAGTCGGCGTTGAAGGCCGAGCAGACCAGCGGGTGCAGCTGGATGGCCTTGCCCTCGATCAGCACCGGCTCGAAGGCCTGGATGCCGAGGCGGTGCAGCGTCGGCGCGCGGTTGAGCAGCACCGGATGCTCGCGGATCACCTCTTCGAGGATGTCCCACACCTCGGGACGCTCCTTCTCCACCATCTTCTTCGCGCTCTTGATGGTGGTGACGTGCCCGCGCTCCTCGAGCTTGTTGTAGATGAACGGCTTGAACAGCTCGAGCGCCATGATCTTGGGCAGTCCGCACTGGTGCAGCTTCAGCTCGGGGCCCACCACGATGACGCTGCGGCCGGAGTAGTCGACGCGCTTGCCCAATAGATTCTGGCGGAACCGGCCCTGCTTGCCCTTGAGCATGTCGCTGAGGCTCTTGAGCGGCCGCTTGTTGGGGCCGGTGATGGTCTTGCCGCGCCGCCCGTTGTCGAAGAGCGCGTCCACCGCCTCCTGCAGCATGCGCTTCTCGTTCCGGATGATGATGTCCGGAGCGTTCAGCTCTTGAAGCCGCTTGAGGCGGTTGTTGCGGTTGATCACGCGCCGGTAGAGGTCGTTGAGGTCCGAGGTGGCGAAGCGGCCGCCGTCGAGGGGGACCAGCGGACGCAGGTCGGGCGGGATCACCGGGATGACGTCGAGCATCATCCACTCCGGGTGGTTGCCGCTCTCGCTGAACGAATCGACCACCTTGAGGCGCTTGGCCAGCTTCTTCCGCTTGGCGTCGCTGGTGGCTTCCTTCATCTCCTTGCGCAGCTGCTCGCCCAGCTGGGGGATGTCGATCTGCTTGAGCAGCTGCACCACCGCCTCGCCGCCCATGCCGGCGGTGAAGGAGTCCTCACCCAGCTCCTCCAGCGCCTTGTGGTACTTGTCCTCGCTGAGGAGCTCGCCGCGCACGAAGGGCGAGTCCTTGGGGTCCACCACCACGTAGCTCTCGCAGTAGAGGACCTTCTCCAGATCCTTGAGCGTGATGTCGAGCAGGTTGCCGATGCGGGAAGGCAGGCTCTTGAGGAACCAGATGTGCGCCACCGGCGTGGCCAGGTTGATGTGGCCCAGCCGCTCGCGGCGCACCTTGGACTGGATGACCTCGACGCCGCACTTCTCGCAGACCACGCCCCGGTGCTTCATGCGCTTGTACTTGCCGCAGTTGCACTCGTAGTCCTTCACCGGCCCGAAAATCTTCGCGCAGAAGAGGCCGTCCCGCTCCGGCTTGAAGGTGCGGTAGTTGATCGTCTCGGGCTTCTTCACCTCGCCGTGCGACCACTGGCGGATCTTCTCCGGCGACGCCAGCGAGATGCGGATGGCGTTGAAGGAGAGCGGATCCTTGGGCTTCTCGAAGAAATTGAAGATGTCCTTCACGGTTTGCCCTTTTCTGGGGACACCATCGCGATGGCGTACCCCACTTCAAGTCTGTTCAGGGACGCCATCCATGGTGTCCCCGTAGTGGTGCGCTCCCCTACGCCGCCGCCGTTCCGGACTTCTTCGGGGGTTCCGCCGCGGCCTCGACCGCCGGCGCCTTCTCCATCAGCTCGACGTCCAAACCGAGCGACTGCAGCTCCTTGATCAGCACGTTGAACGACTCGGGGAGGCCCGACTCGAGCGAGTACTCGCCCTTGACGATGCTCTCGTACATCCGGGTGCGCCCCACCACGTCGTCCGACTTGACGGTGAGGAACTCCTGGAGCGAGTAGGCCGCGCCGTAGGCCTCCATCGCCCAGACTTCCATCTCTCCCAGGCGCTGGCCGCCGAACTGCGCCTTGCCGCCCAGCGGCTGCTGGGTGACCAGCGAGTACGGCCCGATGCTGCGGGCGTGGATCTTCTCGTCCACCAGGTGGTGCAGCTTGAGCATGTACATGATGCCCACCGTCACGTCCTGGTCGAAGGCCTCGCCGGTGCGCCCGTCGAAGAGGATCATCTGGCCGGTCCTGGGCAGGCCCGCGTGCTCGAGTTGCGAGAGGATCTCCGTCTCGCGCGCGCCGTCGAAGACCGGCGAGGCGAAGTGCACGCCTGCGCGCAGCTTCTGCGCCAGCTTGAGGATCTCCTTCTCCGGCAGGCCGTCGAGGAAGTCGTGCAGCTCCTTGGTGTCGTAGATGCGCTTCAGATCCTTGCGGATGGCATCGGCGTTCCACTTCTCGTCGATCATCTTCTGGATCTGCTCGCCCAGGCCGCGCGCGGCCCAGCCGAGGTGCGTCTCCAGGATCTGGCCGATGTTCATGCGGCTGGGCACGCCCAGCGGGTTCAATACTAGATCTACCGTGCGCCCGTCCTCGAGATAGGGCATGTCCTCGGTGGCGAGAACGCGGCTGACCACGCCCTTGTTGCCGTGGCGGCCCGCCATCTTGTCGCCCACCGCCAGCTTGCGCTTGATGGCCACGTAGACCTTGACCATCTTGATCACGCCCGGCGGCAGCTCGTCGCCCTTCTTCAGGCGGCTGATCTTCTCGCCGAAGACCAGCTTCACCAGCTCCTTCTGCTCGTTGAAGTTCTCCAGGATGCGGGCGACCTTCTCCTCCGCGCCGCCCACCGCGATCTCCGGCCAGTACTTCTCCGGGATTTCGTCGAGCAGCGTGTCGGTGACGTCCTGGCCCTTGTTGAGCAGCACGTGGCCCTTGTCGTCCACCAGCTTGGCGGTGGTCTGCTTGCCGTGCAGCAGGCGCTTGATCCGCTTGTAGGACGAGTCCTTGAGGATCTTGATCTCGTCGTTCTGGTCCTTGAGGAGCTTCGCCTCCTCCTGGTTCTCGATGTCCTTGGCGCGCTCGTCCTTGTCCACGCCCTTGCGGCTGAAGACCTTGGCGTTGATCACCGTGCCGGTCACGCCCGGCGGGACGCGCAGCGAGCTGTCGCGCACGTCGCCGGCCTTCTCGCCGAAGATGGCGCGCAGCAGCTTCTCTTCGGGGGAGAGCTGCGTCTCGCCCTTCGGAGTGATCTTGCCCACCAGGATGGAGCCCGGACCCACCTCGGCGCCGATGCGGATGATGCCGCTGTCGTCCAGGTCCTTGAGGGCCTCTTCACCCACGTTGGGAATGTCGCGGGTGATCTCCTCCTTGCCCAGCTTGGTGTCGCGCGCGATGCACTCGAACTCCTCGATGTGGATCGAGGTGAAGACGTCGTCGCGGAGGATGCGCTCCGAGACCAGGATGGAGTCCTCGAAGTTGTACCCCTGCCAGGGCATGAAGGCGACGATCACGTTCTGGCCCAGCGCCAGCTCGCCGGTCTCGGTGGCCGGGCCGTCGGCGATGACGTCGCCCTTGTGCACCCGGTCGCCCGCCTTCACGATGGGCTTCTGGTTGATGCAGGTGTTCTGGTTGGAGCGCTGGTACTTGATCAGGTTGTAGATGTCGACCTCGCTCGCCACGTCCATCGACGAGTCCTTGGTGTCGGCGCGCACCACGATGCGGCCCGCGTCCACCTGGTCGACCGTGCCGTCGCGGCGCGCCACCGTGCACACGCCGGAGTCGCGCGCCACGGTGCCCTCGATGCCGGTCCCGATCAGCGGCGCGCTGGTGCGGAGCAGCGGCACCGCCTGGCGCTGCATGTTGCTGCCCATCAGCGCGCGGTTGGCGTCGTCGTTCTCCAGGAAGGGGATCAGGGACGCCGCCACCGACACCAGCTGGTTGGGCGACACGTCCATCAGGCTGATGTCCTCGGGCCGCGCCTGCGGGAACTCGCCCGCCTTCCGGCACGACACCAGCGGCGTCATGAAGTGGCCCTTCTTGTCGAAGGTCGCGTTCGCCTGCGCGATGACGTGCTTCTCCTCCTCCAGCGCCGAGTAGAACTTCACCTCGTCGGTGACCTTGCCCTCCACCACCTGGCGGTAGGGCGTCTCGACGAAGCCGTACTCGTTGACGCGGGCGAAGGTGCTGAGCGAGGCGATCAGGCCGATGTTCGGGCCTTCCGGCGTCTCGATGGGGCAGATGCGCCCGTAGTGCGTGGGGTGCACGTCGCGCACTTCGAAGCCGGCGCGCTCGCGGGTCAGGCCGCCCGGTCCGAGCGCGGAGAGGCGCCGCTTGTGCGTCACTTCCGAGAGCGGATTGGTCTGGTCCATGAACTGCGAGAGCTGGCTGGACCCGAAGAACTCCTTGATCACCGCGGTGACGGGCTTGGCGTTGATCAAGTCGTGCGGCATGAGAGTCTCGATTTCCTGAAGACTCATCCGCTCCTTGATCGCCCGCTCCATCCGCACGAGCCCGATGCGGTACTGGTTCTCGAGCAGCTCGCCCACCGCGCGCACGCGGCGGTTGCCGAGGTGATCGATGTCGTCGATCTGTCCCTTGCCGTTCTTCAGATCGATCAGGTAGCGGACGACTTCGAGGACGTCCTTCTTGGTGACGACGGCCTGCTCGAGCGGCTCGTCGATGCCGAACTTGTAGTTCAGCTTGAGCCGCCCGACCTTGGAGAGGTCGTAGCGCTCCGGGTTGAAGAACAGGTTGATGAAGAGGTTGGTGGCCGTCTCCAGCGTCGGCGGATCGCCGGGGCGCAGGCGGCGGTAGATCTCCATGATCGCCTCTTCCGGCGAGGAGATCTTGTCGGCGTTGAGCGTGTCGCGCAGGAAGGGCCCGACGTTCAGGTTGTCGATGAAGAGCACCTTGAACTCGTTGATGCCGCGCTCGCGCAGCGACTCGACCTTCTCCTCGGTGACCTCCTCGTTGACCTCGAGCAGGACTTCGCCGGTGTTCTCGTCGACGACGTCGTGGGCGCTGATCTTGGTGACCAGCTCCTCGGCGTCGAGCGGCAGTGTCTTCAGCTTGGCCTGCTCCAGCTTCTTGATGGCGGCGCGGGTGAACTTGCGGTTCTTCTTGACGATCACCTCACCCGTCTTGGGGTGCTTGATGTCGCGGGTGGCGCGCTGGCCGGGCAACAGCTCCAGCTCCACCGACTTCTCGTACTTGCCCTTCTCGCCCGTGTAGATGGTCTCGGTGGCGTAGAAGTAGTTGAGGATCTCCTCGGGCGTGCCCTTGAACTCCAGCGCGTTCTTCTTCGCCGTGTCCGGGACTGCCCCCAGCGCGCGCAGCAGCACCGTGGCCGGCAGCTTGCGGCGGCGATCGATGCGCACGTAGAGGATGTCCTTGTGGTCGAACTCGAAGTCGATCCACGACCCACGGTACGGGATGATGCGCGCGTTGTAGAGCAGCTTGCCGGAGCTGTGGCTCTTGCCCTTGTCGTGGTCGAAGAACGCGCCGGGCGAGCGGTGAAGCTGGGAGACCACCACGCGCTCGGTGCCGTTGATGATGAAGGTGCCGTTCTCCGTCATCAGCGGGATCTCGCCGAAGTAGACCTCCTGCTCCTTCACGTCGCGGATCGACTGCGCGCCGGTGTCGGGATCCTTGTCCCAGACCACCAGGCGCACCACCACCTTGATGGGCGCGGAATAGGTCATGCCGCGCTGGTGGCACTCGTCCACGTCGTACTTCGGCTTCTCGAGGTGGTAGCTCACGAACTCCAGCGAGCTGGTCTCGTTGAAGTCCTTGATCGGGAACACCGACTTGAAGACGCCCTGGAGCCCGGTGTCCTCGCGCTGCTCCGGCGCCTTGTCGGACTGGAGGAATTTGTCGTAGCTGTGTTTCTGGATGTCGATCAGGTTGGGGATGTCGATGATCTTTTGGATCTTCGCGAAGTTCTTACGGATTCTGAAGTTGTTCTGGATCGTGGTCGCCATTTGAGCGAGCGCTCCTCAGGTCAGGACATCCCGAAAGACTGCTGGAACGACGAAGCGAAAACTCCGGCACCGGCGAGGACCTGTGGATCCACGCCGGGCCGGTCGGAGTCGAAGTGCGCGGGTCTACTTGATCTCGACCGTGGCACCCGCCGCCTTGAGCATGTCGGCGAACTTGTTCACGTCCTCCTTCGACAGGCCCTCCTTGACGGTCTTGGGGGCACCTTCGACGAGGTCCTTGGCCTCCTTCAGGCCAAGGCCCGTGATGGTGCGGACCTCCTTGATGACGTTGATCTTCTTCTCGCCCGCGCTGTTGAGGACGAGCGTGAACTCCGTCTTCTCCTCGGCGGGCTTGGCGGCGGCGGCGGCGCCACCGGCGGCCGGTGCGGCCGCAGCGACTGGAGCAGCGGCGGAGACGCCCCACTTGCTCTCGAGCATCTTCACCAGCTCTGCCGCCTGCATGACGGTGAGCGACGACAACTGGTCGGCAATTGTGTTCAGGTCAGCCATGAAAGTTCATCCCTTGTAACGGCGCGCCGTTTGCAGCGCATCAAATAGTTGAAAAACGAACGGTTCCTCGGTGTACGGCGTGGCGGCGGTCAGGCCGCTTTCTCGGACTTCGCCTTCAGCACGCGAGCCAGCTGACCGCCCGGCGTGTTGAGCAGGCGAACCAGCTTGGTCGCAGGAGCGGCGATCATTCCCGCCAGCATCCCGCGGAGCTCGGGCAAGCCCGGCATGTCCGCGAGAGCTGCGAGGCCCCTGGCGTCGACCAGGTTGCCCTGGACCACGCCGGCCTTGACGGTCATCTTCCCGCCCTGCTCCTTGAGAACGTCGCGGAGCACCTTGGCGGGCGCCACCACGTCGTCGTAACCGAGGATGATCGCGTTGGGACCGTCCAACCCCTCGGTGAACTTCTCCAGGGACGTTCCCTTCGCTGCGAGCCGTGCCAGGGTGTTCTTGACGACCTTGTAGTCCACCTTGCTCTCCCGGAATGTCTTCCGGAGTTTCACGGTGGCGGCGGCGTCGATGTTCTTGTACCCCACCGCGATGGCGATGGCGGCCTTGGACATCTGCTCGTGAAGAGCGCCGACCAGTTCCTGCTTCTCGTTGCGCTGCATGACCTCACCTCCTTTCCTGCGCGTGATCTCGGTTCGTGAAGTCACGCAGCGCGTGCCGTCTCCGAACCCCTGGCCCAGCTCAGTCTCGGCGGGAAATTAAGGAATCGCACTCCACCCGCTGTCTTGGACCAGTTGAAAAACCGTGCTCCTTACTTGTGCGCGTTGGCGATGGCCTGCGCGTCCAGTTTGATCCCAGGGCCCATCGTCGTGCTCAACGTGACTCCCTTGAGGTAGACGCCCTTGGCCGTGGCCGGCTTGGCGCGGATGATGGTGTCGAGGATGGCGTTGACGTTGTCCTGCAGCCGCTTGGGCTCGAACGACGCCTTGCCCACCTGCACGTGGACGATGCCCGCCTTCTCGACGCGGAACTCCACCTTGCCGGCCTTCGACTCGCGCACCGCCCTGGAGACGTCGGCGGTGACGGTGCCGACCTTCGGGTTGGGCATCAGGCCCCGGGGGCCCAGCACCTTACCGAGGCGGCCGACCACACCCATCATGTCCGGCGTGGCGATGGCCACGTCGAAGTCCATCCAGCCTTCCTGCACCTTGGCGGCGAGGTCCTCGGCGCCCACGGTGTCCGCGCCGGCCTCGGTGGCCTCGCGGGCCTTGTCGCCCTTGGCGAACACCGCCACGCGGACGGTCTTGCCGATGCCGTGCGGGAGCACGACTGCCCCTCGCACCATCTGGTCGGCGTGCTTGGGATCGACGCCGAGCCGGATGGCCACGTCCACCGTCTCGTCGAACTTCTTCTTGTTCACCTGCGCCGTCTTCTGGACGAGGCTCACCGCCTCATCCACCGAGTAGCGCTTGTTGACGTCGATCAGCTTGGCCGCGGCCAGGTACTTCTTCCCGTGCTTTGGCATGGCTCAGCCCTCCGCCGATTCTGCGCGCGCTCGCGCTCCGCCCGTCGGCGGCGAATCCGCCCCCTCCACCTCCACGCCCATGGAGCGCGCGGTCCCGGCGATGGAGTTCATGGCGGCTTCCAGCGAGCCCGCGGTCATGTCCCCCATCTTGGTCCTGGCGATCTGCTCGAGCTGCTTCTTCTTGAGCGTTCCCACCTTCTCCTTGCCGGGCTTGTGCGAGCCGCTGCCCTTCTTCTTCTCGGTATGCAGGCCGAGGGCCTTCTTGATGAGGATGGCGGCGGGCGGCGTCTTCACGATGAAGGTGAAGGACCGATCCGAGTAGATGGTGATCAGCACGGGCACGATCAGGCCTTCCTTCGCCTGAGCCTGCGTGGCCGCGTTGAACTCCTTGCAGAACCCCATGATGTTGACGCCGTGCTGGCCCAGCGCAGGTCCCACCGGCGGCGAAGGGTTCGCCTTCCCGGCGGGAAGCTGCAGCTTCACCATTCCTGTGACCTTCTTTGCCATCGCTTCTCTCCGTGGTCCAAGCGGCTGTTGAGCAGCCTCCCACCGTCGACTACGTCTTCTCCACCTGCATGAAATCCAGCTCCACCGGCGTGGCGCGGCCGAAGATGGAGACCAGCACGCGCACGCGGCCCTTGTCCGGATTCACTTCCTCGACCGTGCCGTTGAAGTTGGAGAACGGTCCGTCCACCACGCGCACGTTGTCACCTTCCTCGAACTCCACCTTCGGCTTCGGCTTCAGCGCGCCTTCCGTGAGCTGGGTGGTGAGCCGGGCGATCTCGTGCTCGCTCACCGCCGGGGGCTTGGTGGCATTGCCCACGAAGCCGGTGATCTTGGGCGTGTTCTTCACCAGGTGCCAGGTGCGATCGTTCAGCTCCATCTGCACCAGGATGTAGCCCGGGAAGAACTTGCGCTTGCTGGCGCGCTTCTCGCCCTTCACCATCTCGACCACGTTCTCCATGGGGATGAGGATGTCCCCGAAGAACTCGTCGAGCGCGTTCTGCTTGATCTTCTCCTCCAGCGATTTCTTCGCCTTGTTCTCGAAGCCCGAGTACGTGTGGACCACGTACCATTTCTTGTCGATCTTCTTCTGTTCGGCGGCCATTGGCAGTGCTCTAGAGAGTCGGGTTCTGGATCTTGTCGGTCAGGAACTGCCAGAGCACGTCGAACAGCCCGAGCAACACGGCAGAGATGATGGAGGCGACGATCACGGCGATGGTGGCCGCCCTGGTCTCGGCGAAGGTCGGCCAGCTCACCTTGCGCAGCTCCGCGGCGATCTCCATCGAGACGTCGTGGGTCTTGCGGTTGGTCCAGAGGTAGAGGGCGACGGCGGCCGCGACGGCCAGCCCGATGACCGTGCACCAGGTCCACTCGCCGGCGAGCGGGCGCGTGAGCGGCTGGGTGGGGCCGAAGACGCCGAAGGCGAGCAGCAGCACGTGCTCGAGGAAGAGCCCGGAGGCGAGCGCGAGCGCGACGTATCCGATGGCGACGAGACGGGTGTTGGTCATGGAGTGGACCGGAAGCGATTGGCAGGCCAGCCAGGACTCGAACCTGGAACATGCGGTTTTGGAGACCGCCGCTCTACCATTGGAGCTACTGGCCTAGGAGCCGTTCGCTACTTCGTCTCCTTGTGATCGGTGTGCTTGCGGCAGCGGGGGCAGAACTTGGGCAGGACCAGCTTGTCGGTCATGGTCCGCTTGTTCTTGGTGGTGGTGTAGTTCCGCTCGCGGCACACCGGGCACTCGAGCGTGATGATGGTGCGGTTCATGTGCTTCGGCTCCTTCGCTGCCGTCTACGGATGTTGGAGCCCACAACCAGAATCGAACTGGTGACCTCTTCCTTACCAAGGAAGTGCTCTGCCGACTGAGCTATGTGGGCAAATCAGTCAAACGTGCAAGAATTCGTCGGTTTTCCCTCTGGCCTCGCCCTCGCTCGCCTGCACCGATCTGCAGCGCGCTCCCTGCATCCTCCCCGCACAACCGACGAGGCTGGTGAAGTCATGTCCGCGACCTGACGCGGCTCGCTGATGGCGCTCAAAGGACAAGCCAAAACCGACCCTCCGGGTGCGTGGGGGAGGCGCTTCTTACAGACCCCGACGCGGCCTGTCAAGTCCCCGACCCTGAAGGCGATCCAACCTTCAGCCAGGCAGCCAGCCGAGCCCCTGCCATCCGCGATGGCCGGTGCGCCAGGCCGGCCAGGTGTGCCGCGGGCGGAGGCAGCCCACCATGTGGGTCTTCAATGCCAAAGAAAAATTTCACATCGATTACGTAAATGTTTCGCAATCGCTTGACGCTTGCCCGGCGATCGAGCGAAACGTTTCGTCCACAACAGCCTGGGCGCCACCCGCAAGGGCGCGACCTCCGGCATAGACATGGGCGCGAGTGCTCCCGGACGTGGAGAGTCACCAAATATGACGAGGACGATGTTTCTGCCGCGGCTCCTGGCCGCGGCGCTGACGGTGCTGATGGGCGCGAATGCGTATGCCGGGGAGTGCGGACACCCCGAGGACCTCAAGCCGGTGGCGATGGATCCGGCCACGCTGAACGTGGGCTTCTTCGGCAAGAACGCCGCCATGCTGGCGGCGCAGAACCAGGGCTTCTTCGCTGCCCAGAACCTGACCGTGAATTATCTACAGATCCAGAGCTCGGAGCAGGCCTTCACCGATCTGCGCGACGGCAGGTACGACATCGCCCTGGCCTCGATCGACAACGTGGTGAACTTCCGGCTCAACCCGAGCAACGCGCTGGGCGCCGTCCAGCCGGTGCAGGCGTTCATGAGCGTGGACTACGCCAGCAACCTGACCCTCGCCGGCCGGTCGGGCATCACCGCCGTGGAGGACCTGCGCGGCAAGAAGGTGGCGGTCGATGCGCCCGCCTCCGGGTTCGCTTACGTGGCTTACGACATCCTCGCCAACCATGGCCTGCAGAAGGACGTGGACTACACCACCGTCTCCATCGGCGGCGGCCTGGGGCGCTTCAACGCGCTGCTGGCCGGCACGGTGGACGGCACGCTGCTCAACGCCGGCTTCGAGATCCGCGCGGCGGCCCAGGGCCGTCCGCTGTTCGAGAACGTCTACGACGTGGCCAACCCGTACCTGGGCACCACCGGCGACGCGATGGAGCCCTGGATGCAGGCGCACCCCGCCGAGCTGATTCGCTTCATCCGCGCCTACGTGGCCGCCTCGGCCTGGGCCTTCGACCCCGCCAACCGCACCGCGGCGGTAGCCTCGCTGGTTGCGCCCGGCATCACCCTGCCGGTGGCCGAGCAGATCTTCGACGCCTCGGTCACGCCCGGCAAGGGCATGGTCGACGACGCCTACATCGGCCAGTTCGAGCGTGACGGCCTGGCGAACGTGCTCTTCCTGCGCCAGAAGTACGACGGTTTCGAGATCCCGCAGGATCTGAAGAAGCTGTCGAAGCCCGCCGGCAAGCTCTTCGACATGCACTGGTACCACCAGGCGGTCGGCGAGTCCTGCGAGGAGTAGCAACCTCGCTGCAGCTCGAAGCAGAGGAGGCCGGTCCGCAAGTCGGGCCGGCCTCTTCGCTTTGGCGCATTCGTATTCGTTGGAGCGGGAAACGGGATTCGAACCCGTGACATTCAGCTTGGAAGGCTGACGCTCTACCAGCTGAGCTATTCCCGCGCTGGTTCACCGGCCCTCGCCGGGCCGGAGATTGGTGGAGGGAGAAGGATTCGAACCTTCGAAGGCGTGAGCCGGCAGATTTACAGTCTGCTCCCTTTGGCCGCTCGGGCATCCCTCCGGGTGACGACTGCTGAGTTCAAACCGCTCACCGCTCAGCTTCCGTGTGTAGCTCTTCGATCACACCAAGGGGCGTCTCGCGACTCCCCTTGGAACCCCACGCGACCTTGCCTTCCCAATCCCTTCCGGGCCGGCTGGAGCTGGCGGCGGGAATCGAACCCACGACCTTCCGCTTACAAGGCGGATGCTCTGCCGGCTGAGCTACGCCAGCTAACCCCTCGATATTTCGGCGATGTTCAGAGACAAATCCTGTCCGTCGCAGGGGAGAGGCTTCTAGGGGATCCGGTGTGGCTTGTCAAG
>C688J14111_10000184_pt1 | contig 15234 bp, 14 predicted proteins | sample HopSoiMetagenom1_FD_14111 | JGI IMG/M metagenome (IMG submission 14111)
TCACGAGGATACTCTTCCAGGCCGGCGGGCGCCTCGAGCGCCAGTCCCTGCACGGCTTCCGGCCAGGTCAGGGCGTAGCCCATGACGAGCTGGCCGCCCAGCGAATGACCGAGATAGTACGCCTGCTTGACGCCAAGCTGGTTGACCACGAGCTCATGGACGACTTCGCGCATGTCCTGCATGGTCCGCGCCGGGCTCTTGTCGAGATTGCCGGGCCCGGACATGCCGTAATGCGGCAGATCTGGTACGATCACGCGCAGGCCGCTGCGCAGGGCATACTGGATGATGCCGCTATACATCCCGCCGAACGCACCCTTGCCATGGACAATGACCAGAACCTTCGGATTCCTTTCGGTGCCGGCATATTCATCCATGTAGCCAGTCTGCCAGGTCACACCGTTACCATCCTTCACGTCGGCGTATTTGACCGGATATGGATAGGTGACGTAGTCCTTCCAGAACGACTTCTTTGGATCGATGTTCTCGGCAACGCCCGGTACGCGGAAGTTCTTGTCGACGAATTTCTGCGCGCGGTCGAGGCTTGCAACGTCATCCATGAAGGAGACGAACTTTGGATCGTTCTTGCGGTTGTTGATCAGCGGGAACACACCGTAATGGGCGACCGGACTTTCCTCGGATATGAGGTCTGCACCCGGTACGCGCTCGACGGCTTTTTGGGCGAGCTTGAAGTTCAGCCAGAGGTCGTTGCTGATGTGCATCACCAGCGTGCGGGCCCGGATGCGGCCGAGATAGTCATTGATGTTGTGAGTCTCGCCGACGCGGTTGCGCCAGACCAGGTCGACCGCGTCATAGAGCTTGGACCGGTTCATAACGTTGAGACCGGCCTTTTCGTTCGGCGCGTCCCAGTAGAAGACCTCCGGCTGCACTGACGCAAAGCTCTGCGTCGTCCGGTAGCCGAANTCATAACCGGTCAGGCCGAGCACCGACCAGCCGAATGCCATGCCGGGTAACGGATGCTTTTCCTTAGGCAGCTTGTAGTAGTCGCCGTTGGTGGATTGCCACACAGGGTCAGACTGGATGGCAGCCGTCATCAACTGGAAGGTCCAGTTGCCGACCGGGTCCCCGGCATCCGACTGCGTGGTGCCGCCGATCGGCATCATTGCGTTGATGAACTCCGGATGCATGACACCCCAGACATAGGTCTGGGTGCCACCCATGGAGACGCCGGTGACCAGCGCCAGGCGTGCGACCTTCAGACCGTCACGCAACATGCGATAGTTGGCCTGCACCATGTCGAAGTAGCTATATTGCGGGAACTTGATCCCGAGTCCGTCCGACGGCTTGCTGGCGCCCCAGGTCCCGAGCGGATCGACCATGATGACGTAGTAGCGGTCGGTATCGATCGGCCGGCCCGGGCCGACGATCGGCACGCCGCCTGACAATGGCGCGCCCTTGACCCACTGCTCGTACATGTCAGTGGAGTCGCCGGAATAGTAGGAACTGATAACCACAGCGTTGGTTATTTCACCAGCCGCGTTGCGCCGCGCATTGCCGATTGCGATATAGGCTGTGCGCAGCTTGCCACCGCCGAGCGATTCCAGCGTGACGCCGCCCTCGCCGCCGTTCTCCCACTTGGAGGGCTCGTTCAGATCGTACTTTCCGCCCAGCCGGAAGTTCGCGATCTCGTAATATTTCTTCAATCCGTCATGCTGCATTTGCGACGAGCGGCGCGTGAAAGGTTGTGCAACCGCGAGCGCAGTGCCAACCAGCAACAGGATCAGGCTGACGAAGTATCGACGCACGGCTTGTCTTCCGGTCATGGCGAATTCCTCCCGGCAACTTTCTGGCCAGAGGCTAGGTGTGGTGGCGACCCGTCCCTTGATCTAACTCAAGGGAATCCCGGCGGCACGAGCAACGATCTGCGCACCGATTATCGCTGGACGCCGCGATGCCCTTCCTTACCCTCGGCTCTTATCGAATCCGCTACGAGCTCGACGGTCCCGCCAACGCCCCCACCTACGTCTTGGTGAACGGGCTTACCCAATATGCCGAGCTGTGGGCGGCTTATCGTGACGCACTCGTGGCCAGGCAATTTCGCGTCGCAACATTCGACCTGCTTGGCCAGGGCACATCCGACAAGCCGGCTCTCTTCATCAATCAGGACGACCATGTCGCCGCGCTCGGTCTCCTGATCGGCGAACTCGGCGACGGTCCGGTCTTTCTCAGCGGGATCAGCTTCGGCGGCCTGATCGCGCTTCGCTATGCGATTGCACATGGCACGCGGTTGTCCGGACTGGTGCCGATGAGCTGCTTCGCGGAGCTCTCGCCGCAGCTCTTGCTGCTCGGCAACGCCATGCGCACCGGGCTGATCCTCGGCGGCACCAGCTATCTTCAGGATCTCCTTCTGCCGATGAATCTCTCCGATCAATGGCTGAAGCCATTGCTGGACAAGCTCGACGGCGTGAAGCGGCAGGGTTGGCTGGTCAATGACGTCTACGCCCTGCAGAATTTGATGGAGTCCTTCCTCGATTTCGAGCCGTTGACGCCGCAGCTATCATCGATCGGCGTGCCAACAATGATCCTGAACGGCGAGTTCGATTTTCTGACGCCGCGCGCGCTGCATGAAACCTTACGCGTCAACATTCCCAACAGTTCGCTGGTGATCATTCCAAAGGCCTATCACGCCTTCACCCTGGAGAAGCCGGCACTCGCGGCAGATCTGCTGGCGCGGTTCGCCGAAGACGTTCTTGCCAGCCGCTGGCAGGGCAACAAGGCGGTGTGGATCGCGCCGGAAGAAGCGGGCGGCGCGCTTGCTCCGTTTCCTGCCGGCCACGACCACCTGCGCGCCATTCCCACGCAGGGGACGATTCCATGAGCCAGTTCTTCGGACCACTGGATTCCGGGGGGCGCGTGCCACCGCGTCAGCAGACGCGGGTTGCCGCGTTCCTGATCTCGGCTCACGGCGCATTGGCGAGGCAGTTTGCCTTCGCACTCCCGATACGGCTCGAAACCGCCTGGCAGACGGAATTGAACGCGCAGGTCTATCGCGAGACTGAGATCATTTCACTACTGCTGCGCGCGACGTTGTGGCAGCCGGATCTCACTCTGGGCTATATGGCTGCTTCCTGGGAGACGGCCTGGTTTCCAACGCCAATCGAAGGGATCCCGGATCGCGCCCTGGCGTTGGCCGCCGGTCTCGCGACGCTCGCACATGCCGTGCATGCCAGCATCCGGCCGGCCTCCCTGCTCCCGGTGGAAGCTAACGCCAACGATCCCTTCGTGACCGCGCTGCGCCGCATCGAATTCGAAAGCAGCCGCCTGCTGCAGGCCCAGAGCCTGTTCCTGAAGGGCCCGGAGCTCGTGCCATTTCGTGACGCCGTGAGCGCGGCTCTGGAGAGGCGTCACGCCGAGATTGGCAAGCTATGGACCGAAGCACTGGAAGGCGTCGGCATTACCACGTCCCGCGCGTAATAGCGGAAAGCCTTGATGCAGATCAAAGGAGCGCCGGTGGCCCTCGCCAACATCACCATCGCTTTCGCCCTTTCGCTGATCGTTTGCTGATCGGAGTTTCAATCATGAGGGCCGTTTCCGTCGAAGAAGCCGTTGCGATGATCCCGACCGGGGCGAGCGTCATGGTTGGCGGCTTCATGGGTGTCGGAACGCCGGAGCGCCTGCTCAACGAAGTGGTTCGGCAGCAAAAGACGGGGCTTTCGATCATCAGCAACGACGCGGCGACGCCCGGCAAAGGTATTGGCAAGCTGTTTGACGCGGCTCTCGTGTCGCGCCTCACGGCGACCCATATCGGCCTCAACCCGAATGCGCAGCAGCAGATGCTGGCCAACCAGATTGCTGTCGATCTCGTTCCGCAAGGGACGTTCGCCGAGCGCATTCGCGCGGGTGGATGCGGTCTCGGAGGCGTGCTCACGCCGACGGGCGTTGGCACCTTGGTGGCGGAAGGCAAACGCCAGATCGAGGTCAACGGGACAACGTTTCTGCTCGAGACCGCACTACGGGCGCAATTCGCCCTGGTTCACGCATTTCTGGCGGACTATCTCGGCAACCTCTCCTACGCGCTGACGGCGCGTAACTTCAATCCCATCATGGCGATGGCGGCGGACACGGTGATCGTGACGGCGGAACACATCGTGCCGGTCGGCGTCATCGCACCCGACCATGTCGTAACCCCGGCGCCACTCGTCGACTACCTTATTACGAACGGGTGAACCATGGATGCACAGACAGTCATCGCCCGGCGTGTTGCAAAAGAACTGCGTGCCGGCGACCTTGTGAATCTGGGAATCGGCATTCCGACGCTGGTCGCCAACTATGTTCCGCCTGACCTCAAGGTATTCTTTCAGTCGGAAAACGGATTGATCGGTACCGGACCGATACCCGAACAAGGCTTGGCTCATCCGCTTTTGACGGATGCCGGCGGACGCCCGATCAGCGCGCTGCCGGGTGCCTGCACCTTCGACAGTGCAATGTCCTTTGGATTGATCCGCGGCGGCCATGTCGACGTGACGGTCCTTGGCGGTCTGCAGGTCGACGGGCATGGACATCTCGCCAACTGGATGATCCCCGGCAAGATGGTGCCGGGAATGGGCGGTGCGATGGATCTCGTCAGCGGCGCCAAGCGGGTTATCGTCGCCATGCAGCACGCCGCGAAGGGCAAGTCAAAGATCGTCGCCAAATGCACCCTGCCGCTGACGTCGACACGGCCGGTGAGCTTGGTCGTCACCGATATGGCTGTGATCGGTTTCACCGAGGGTAGAGCGACCCTGCTGGAAACGGCACCGGGTGTCAGCATCGCCGAGGTCGTGGCGGTAACGGAAGCCGAGCTCGTCATTCCCGACACCGTCCCGGAAATGAAAATCTGATCAGGCAAACCAAACATGCGTATCTTCAGCGACTTCAACGAGATCAAATCGGCCCTCGGCACCGAGATCGGCGCGAGCGACTGGGTCGAAGTCTCGCAGGAGCGAATCAACCAGTTCGCGGAAGCGACCTGCGACGAGCAGTGGATCCATATCGACCAGGCGCGCGCGAAGAAGGAATTGCCCGGCGGCACCACCATCGCCCATGGGCTGTTGTCGCTCGCGCTCGCACCGCTCTTCATCCGATCGGTGTTGGGCCTGAAAGGTTTGCGCAATACCCTGAACTATGGAGCCGACAGGATACGCTATCTGGCGCCGGTGCCGGCCGGTTCAAGGCTGCGCGGCCGTCTCACGATCTCCGAAGCGGAGGACGTGCCGCCAGATGGCTTGCGCGTGAACTATCATCTCGTGATCGAGATCGAGGGCGGCAAGCGCCCCGCTTGCGTCGCCGAGTTGATCGCCCTGCACTATCGCTAGCCAGCGCGCCGACCGCACTCAATCGATGATGTGATAACCCCCGTCGACATAGAGTACGCCACCGGTGATAAGTTTGGCGCCGTCGAGCGCCAGAAATGCGGTGGCGTTGCCGACGTCGTCGATGCTGACGAGGCTGCGCGACGGGGCCCTCGACTGCGCCTTGTCCATCAGTTCGTCGAATTCGGGAATTCCCGACGCTGCGCGCGTGGCGAGCGGTCCGGGCGAGATCGCGTGAACGCGGATGCCCTTCGGGCCCAGCTCCGCGGCAACATAGCGAACGGCAGCCTCAAGCGCCGCCTTCGCTACGCCCATCACATTGTAGTTCTCGACCACCATCTGGCTGCCGTAATAGGTCATGGTGAACATCGTTCCGCCATTCTTCATCAACGGCTCGGCCAGATGGGCCATTCGCATGAACGACCAGCACGAGACATCCATCGTCTTGAGGAAGCCGTCGCGGCCGACGTCCACCACGCGTCCATGGAGCGCCTCCTTCGGGGAGAAGGCGATCGAGTGCAGCAGGAAATCGAGCTGCCCCCATTCCTTCCCGATCTTTTCGAACACCTGCTCTGTCTGGCCCTCGGCCATGACATCCATCGGCATGAAGATCGGCGCCTCCAATGCCTGCGCCAGCGGCTCGACGTGCTTCTTGGCGCGCTCGTTCAGATAGGTCACGGCAAGGTCAGCCCCGAGCGCGCGAAAGGCTTTGGCACATCCCCAGGCGATCGATTGGTCATTGGCAATGCCGACGATCAGGCCCTTCTTACCCTTCAGGGCGACCTTGGTATCCGGAAATACTGGGATCATGACACCCTCTCATGTCTGACGTTGGATGATGGCCTGTTCACCAGCAGCGACAAAGTATGCTGGGCGATCATCAGCTCCTCGTCGGTCGGGATGACGTAGACGGGAATACGACTGTCGGAAGCGGATATCAGGCGCGCGTGACGGGAATTCTCGGCCTCGTCGAGGGTCACACCAAGCCATCCCAATTGCTCGGCGATCCGTGCCCGGATCCGCACTGAATTTTCGCCGATGCCGGCAGTGAAGACGAAAGCGTCGAGGCCCTGCAACGCGGCCGCAAGCATGCCGGCGTTGAGCCCGATCCGATAGACGAAATAATCGATCGCCAGTTTGGCCTTCGGATCCTCGCTGGCCTCCAGCTCGCGCATATCGTTGCTGATGCCTGACAGGCCCTTCAATCCGCAGTCGCGGTATAGGAAATTCTGCGCGTTGGACGCCGACATTCCCTTTTCGGAAATCAGATAGAGCACGACGCCGGGATCGATCTGCCCCGGCCGCGTTCCCATCGGAAGCCCGTCGAGGGCGGTGAACCCCATGGTGCTCTCGGCGCTACGTCCTTTCTTCAGCGCGCACATGGAGGCGCCGCTACCGAGATGCGCCACGATCACCCGCCCATTTGCGATTTCAGGCGCGACCTTCGGCAAGGTCTTCGCGACATATTCGTATGAGAGTCCGTGAAATCCGTAACGGCGCACGCCCTCGGCATGAAGCTGATGCGGGATTGCATAGTAGTCGGCGACTGCGTCATGCGTGCGATGAAACGCGGTGTCGAAACAGGCCACCTGCGGAAGAGCTGGAAAATTGGCCAGCAGCGAGCGGATCGGGGCCAGATTGTGGGGTTGATGAAGCGGGGCCAGCGCTATGAACCGTTCCAGCCGGGCTGCGACGCCATGGTCGAGCAGCACCGGCCGGTCATAGTCGGGACCGCCATGGACGACGCGATGACCGACAGCTATCGGGCTGATGCGAAGCTCGTCCCGCAGCCATCCACCCGCGATACCCATTGCGGCCGGAATGTCCGAAACGGATTCGATCGGATAGGCGCGATCGGCCAGCGGTTCGCCGTCCTCGCCGCTCGCCCGCAAGCGAGGACGACTGCCGATGCCATCCATCTGGCCCTTGATCAGGCGCCGCAGCTTGCCCTCCCCCTCGACCGAGAAGACCTGGAACTTGACGCTTGACGAGCCTGCATTGACAACAAGGATCGTATCCATGGCGATCACGCGGCAATCGTTGGAGCATGCTGGCGCCTTGCATGCGCATAGAGTGCCGCCACCGCACAGGAAGCCATCCGCGCGCGCGCCGTGTCCGCACGCGACGTCAGAACGACCGGCACCCGGGCGCCGAGCACGATGCCGGCACCATCTGCCTTGGCGAAGTAGGCCAGATTTTTCGCCAGCATATTGCCGGCCTCGAGATCGGGAACGAGCAGGATCTGCGCCCGCCCGGCAACCTCGGATTTGATTCCCTTGATCCGAGCCGCCTCCACATCGATGGCGTTGTCGAAGGCAAGCGGTCCGTCGAGCAAGCCGCCCGTGATCTGCCCGCGATCGGCCATCTTGCAGAGCGCCGCCGCCTCGATCGTGGAAGGGATCTTGGAGGTAATGGTTTCGACCGCCGACAGGATCGCCACCCGCGGCAACTTGCCGAAGCCGGCTTGCGTATGGAGATCGATGGCATTCTGGATAATGTCCCGCTTGGCATCGAGATCGGGAAAGATGTTGATCGCCGCGTCCGTTACAAACAGGGTCTCGGCATAGGCGGGTACGTCCATTACGAACACATGGCTGATCCGCCGGTCGGTCCGCAGGCCGCCAACCTTCGCGGTGACGCTGCGCATCAACTCGTCGGTGTGCAGGCTGCCCTTCATCAGCATCTCGCCCTTGGCGGCATGGATGAGCTCAACACCTTTTGCGGCCGAGGCATCGCTGTGCGGGGAATCGACGATCTCGAAGCCGGAGATGTCGAGTTGGTATTTGCCTGCCGTCTCCCGGATTTTCCCTTCCGGTCCGACCAGCACCGGCCGGATGATGCCCGCCGCCGCACTGTCGACGACGCCGCGCAACGAGGTTTCGTCGCAGGGATGTACGACAATGGTCGGCGTCGGCGGCACCGCCTGGGCCGCCGCGATCAGACGGTCATATTTGCCGGGAGAGCGCGTTTTTCCTGAATCGACTGGCATAGCGTTCATGGTGTCGCTCCGGATATTTCCAACCAGCGTTACGATGCCTTCGCCTTGGGATCGAAAGGGGCAACTTTCGAAGCCTTATCCGGCACTTTGTCCGCGTCGAAGCCGAACAGCTCGGCAACACGACTGAGACGCCTGGCAACCTCACCCGATATTGCGGCGCTTGCGGACAGCACTTCGCGAATCGCCGTGAATGCTGCCTGGCGTTCACTTGCATTGTCCGGCAATAGCTTCGGTATGGCGGCGAGCGCTCCCTCCTGGTCCAGCAGGAGCATGAAGAATTGCTCGCGCACCAGCATCTTGAATTCGGCCAGCGTTAGTCGCGTACCGGTGTCCTTGCGGCGAACGTTGCGCAGCGCTTCAAGGCTCCGCTCGTCCGCCATTCCCCGCGCCGACCCGACATACAGCAGGCCGCGAATGGCCGCCTCCCGAACGCCGCCCTCGCCAATCCTGGATTTCAGCTCGGCGATCCGCTTCTGCAGCATTTCACGGTGTACGGCAGACATCTCCTGCCGACGCGACGGTGACGATTGCGGATCAACTCCGACAGCCGCCTGCAACGCAGGCGATCCGTAGACCGCAAGGAAGGTCGCCTCGCTGAGCGCCTCCTGCGAATCCCGCCAACTATCCAGCGCATTGACGATTTGCTTGGAGACCTGCTCCTGAAAGGCAACGAAGGGATTTTCTGTCGAGACCTGCTTGCGATCCTCGCTCGCCCGCTCCGCCAGTGACTTCACCATGGCCATGAACGGATTCCGGCTGCTGAAAGCTTCATACTGAAGCCGCAGCGGATGAAGATTTTGCATCATCTCCGCCACCTGCGGCTTTACCATGCGCTTGATCCAGGGCTGGAGGTACTTCTGGTAGGCTGCGAGATTGATTTCCGATACGCGCTTTGCGGCGGCAAACCGTCGCTCATCCTCGGGTGAATTGCCACCCATCGCACGGATGTCGTCGAGCGTTCGCGCCTCGCAGCGCATGACCCACTGGCCGACGGCGAGATCGGCATTCGTCGTATCGCTGCCCTTGGCCTCGAAAGTTGCTTCGTAGAGACCGGGTGGCAAGACGTCGATCAGATCGATATTGCTGGAAAATTCCGAATGTTCCTTCTTGGCAATGCCGCCGGAAACGAAGATGCCGAGATGGCCGACGCTTTCGTGAACCGTGTAGACGATCGTCTGGCCATAGGCCCTTATTTCGTCGACGTCGGCGTAGAGATCGAGAATCCAGTCCAGCGCTTGTTGCGGAGGGGTAATGTTGTCGCCCTTGGAGCAGAACACCACGATCGGCGATCTGATATTGCGAAGGTCGACCGGCTGACCGTCAGACATCGTGATCCGGCCGGCGGCGAGATTGTTGCCGACGAAGAGTTCATCGACGATGAACTGGATTTCCTCGGCGTTCAGATTAACGTGCCCGCCCCACCAGCGCTCAAACTCGAGGTATCGGTCGGCCTCGGTATCGACCTTTGAATAGACGTTGTACTGCTTGGTCCANAGCGTATTCGAAGGATTCTGGCTCTCGAAGTTCTGCACGAGCCAGGCGCCGTCGAACTTGCCGCCTCCGAGATCGCTGGTCAGCGCCGTCAGCCAGCTCCCGCCGAGCAGACCACCCGAATAGCGCATCGGGTATTTGCCATGCACGCCCGCCCAATAGGCCAGCGGTGCGCCTGCGATGATGATCGGTCCGAACAATTCCGGCCGCAGCGACGCGAGGATCATGACGGCCCAGCCGGCCTGGCAGTTTCCGATCACGCAAGGCTTGCCGTCGGCTTCCGGATGGCGGCTGATGACTTTCTCGATGAACACCGCCTCGGCGCGTGCGATGGCCTCGATGGTCTGTCCAGGCATCGGCTCGGGCAGGAAGCCAATGAAATAGCAGGAATGACCCGCTTTCATTGCAACGCCGATTTCGCTGTCCGCCTTGAACCCGCCGATTCCCGGACCATGGCCTGCGCGCGGATCGACCACGATGAAAGGTCGCCGGTTGAGATCAATTTCGACACCTTTGGGCGGAATGATGCGCACGAGCGCATAATTTACCGGTTCATCCAGCTTGCGGCCGTCGATGATAAGCTCGGCGGCATATTGCAGGACATGCGGCGCGGTTTGCGCGACGTGTTCCCGATACTGGTCCCCGCGTCGGCGCAAGACGTCCAGGAACAGGACACTGCGCTGGCCCGCATCCATCATGTACTCTACGGCCGAAGCGACAAGCCCTGACATCGGGCCGCCCGGCAGCTTTGTGTTTTCCATGGACATATCTCAACCTCGCTGTCGCGAAGTTCACTCAAGGAGCCTCGCGGCATCGAACGTTGATTTAAGTCAACGTTCGAAGGTCAGTTGGCGATGGCGCGGCGACGCGATCGGCGCGTATCCAGGCCACCGTCAATTCCCAGGCCAGGGACAGAATGATCGGTCCGATAAAGAGACCGACAATTCCGTGTGCGAGTGTTCCGCCAATCACCCCGATGAAGATGACGAGTGTGGGCGTCGTCAGGCCGCGCCCCATCACGAGCGGTTTCAGGATGTTGTCGAGTATACCGACGATGCACAGGAACACGGTCAGCACGAGCGCCGTGGTGAAATCCTTGTCCAGCCAGATCCAGATGATCACCGGAAGCAGGACGATTGCCGCGCCGATCTGCACGATTGTCAGAATCATAACCGCAAATGCCAACAGACCGGCGCCGGGAACCCCCGCCAGCTTGAAGCCAATACCAGCCAGCAGCGACTGGACGATTGCGACCCCAATGACGCCCTGGGATACCGCCCGGATGGTCGCCCCCGCCAACTCAAGGAAATGTTCGCTCTGCTCGGGCACGATGCGATAGAGAAAGCCCCTTCCCGCCGCCACGAGCTGCGAGCCGTAGGGAAAGAGAAAGCCAGCCAGCGCCACCGACAACAGGAACTTGAGCGTTCCAACGCCCGCGTTGCCCGCAAGGGCGAGCAGGATGCCCGCAAATGGCTTAAGATGAGGAGCCACCTCACGCAGGGCTGCTCGAATGTTGTTGGACGCTTGAGTCCAGAGCTCGTGAAGCTGCGGACCGATGAGCGGCCAATTCTTGACGCCCTGCGGCGGAGATGGAACCACCAGGTTACCAGCGCCCAGACTTGCGGCGAACTCCCTCACCCCCTCCAGGGCGCTCAAGCCAAGCCAGGTCGCCGGCCCGATGACGATTCCAAGATTGACGACGGTGAGGATTGCCGCCGCGAGCCTCGGGCGACCGCCGAGAAGCCGGGCAAGGACACCAAAGACGGGATAGAGCGCGACGGCGAGCACGATACTCCAGACCAGGATCGGCACGAAAGGACGGATCAGAACGAACGTCCAGTAGATCAGGAAAGCGAGTAATCCGAGCCGGATCGCAAGCTGGATGATGTCGTCTCCGGGCAAATACTGGCGAAGCGTTTTCAAAGACGCGCCTTCATCTGGGAACGGGCATGCGGGCGCGAAGCTACCTGCCGCTCTCGCGCAATAGTCTTGATCCATATCAAACGAATGCATGCCGGCCCGGGCCTCATCGGCTTACGCCGATCGAGATTGCAGCCTTTTGCAGACACGAGCCCCAATGTCCGAGACCAACGACTACACGGCACGCGAGCTTCTCCGCGACGGTGGCCAGATCGAAATCCGCGCGCTTCGGCGGGAGGATGAGGCTGACATGCTCGCTGCGGTCGGCATGACCAGCGCACAATCGCTGCAGCGTCGTTTCTTTGTCATGAAGCGCCACTTCTCGGACAAGGAACGCGCCTTCTTCATGGACATCGATTTCAAGAACCATGTCGCGATTGTCGCGCTCGAAGCGGAAGCCAGCCGCAAGGTCATCGTCGGCGGCGGCCGGTACATTGTCTTCGAGCCGGGACGAGCCGAGATGGCGTTTGTCGTCATCGACGCCTGGCAAGGCCGCGGCGTCGGCTCGATCCTGATGCGTCACCTCGTCAAGATCGCGAGCGATTCCGGACTGAAGGAATTGACGGCAGAAGTTCTGCCCGAGAACACCGCAATGATAAAAGTATTCGGGAAGTTTGGTTTCAGCCCTGCCGCGCGCCGGGATCCCCAGATACTCCATCTGGTACGAAAGCTCGCTTAGAAACCGCTTCCGGGGCGACGTGCCCGCGGGATGTCGCGGAAGATGCAGCGCCTATTTTCGTGTCCAGCGCGCCCGTTTTGGACTCACCTCAACCCCAAGGGCGAGCGCCGATAGCCGCTATCCCGGGCCTCATTCCTGCATACGAAACTCCCGGTATGTCCCGACGCGTAGCGCCTCTGGCCTTTCAGGTAATAGCGCCCTTTTCCGAAATCGAGCCAGACGATCGTGTCACCCGGGCAATGGCGTTGCGCCTGGGATTCATAGCGGAACGGGGTAAGGGTTTGCCCCATCGCGCCATGTGACGCACAGGAAACAAGGGCCAAAAACGCAGCGGAACAGCCGCAGAATTTTATCCGCATGTGGTGCCTGCTTCGTCGATCCAGATCTGATACACCGCGGCACCAATTATCCCTGCCATTCGGCGACGCGTGCAAGGCCAGGGCGCGACGATATCACACCGCCCCCTGCGATCCCGGCGGAACCATGTAGAGCGTCATGGCGAATATTGCGTAGATGAATAGCAGCAGAGCGCCAATGAACCATGCCGAACGACCGCTGTTCGTAACGAAGGTCGCCGTCACGGTAGAGATCATCACCATCGTCACTGCACCCGGCCAGAACTGCAGATCCATCGGCTTGGGCCCGACGACGTAGCTCAGGAGCACCAGCACCGGTGCAACAAACAGCGCGATCTGGGACGCGCTTCCGAGCGCGATGCTGACGCTCATATCGAGGCGGTTCTTGCGCGCGGCAGAAAAGGCCACAGCCATTTCAGCCGCAGCTCCGACCAGGGCCACGATGATGAACCCGACGAAAGCCGGGCTCATCCCCAGTGTCGTCGCCGCATGCTGCACCGACTCCACGAAGATTTCGCTGACCAGCGCCACCAACACGCTAACGACGAGGAGTGTTCCGATTGCCAGATTGATCGGCCACTTTGCCTCCCCCGTCTTGCCGTGATCTTCGCTCGCAAAAAGCTCCTTGTGGGTCTTGAGCGAGAACAGCAGGCTCAATCCGTATGCCACGATGAGCAGGACAGCCAGGGCGGCGCTGAAATTCTGTGCCGTCACCTCGCCGCGCGCCAAATCGAGTCCGGCGACCGCTGCCGGGGCAAGGAGCGCAATCGTCGCCATCAACAGCAAGGCCGAGTGCATCCGGCCTCCGGCACGATTGTACTCCTGAACATGGTATCGGAGTCCGCCCAACAGAAAGGACGCTCCCAGCATGAAAAGGGAGTTGGTGACGATAGCACCGGCGATCGATGCCTTCACCAGCATGTACTCCCCGGCGCGGAGCGCAGTGATGGCAATGATCAACTCGGTCAGGTTTCCAAGCGTCGCATTCAACAACCCTCCGACCGCGTCACCGGTCTTTTCGGAGACGGCTTCGGTCGCATGACTAAGCAGGGCAGCAAGCGGAACGATTGCAAGAACGGCGAGCACAAACAGGAGCGTATGGGCGGTTGGCACAGCCTTGGCTGCGATCAGCACGGCCGGCACAAATATCAGCATCCAGAGCAACGGGGTCTCTCTGATCTCCCTTAGCAGAGGGGTCATGGTATTGGCCGTTCCCGGGATTGAGCCGTCCGAGAGCCTCGAGGCTCCTCCCCGTCGGGCGATCCCAGCGGGCATCACACGTAAGACAAATCGCCGCCGCACATTCTTGTTGATTTAGATCAACGGACGCCTGCGCCGTATCTGAAGCATTGAAAGGAAGCTTCGCAATCGCCCGAGATCAGGCCGTCGTGTCAATTCTGCCGGTAGCTGGCGCCCCTACGAGCTGGTTAGGGGCTGCGTTTCGCTTGGATATGAGGTTTGCCATGGCCGAAACCCCAAAACTCTCCGTCGAGAAAGCGCTGGAAAAACTGCGGAGCGCCGATGCGCCGAAATCCAGGGAGGCGCGGCGCACAGAGGAGATGGACGCCCTCGATGACGAGATCAAACGCATGAGAGCGCAAAGACTTCGCCTGGACCGGCACCAACGACGTTCGACCAAGAGTGATTGAGCGCGCCACTCCGGTACAAAACCGGGCACGCCAAGACCCACCGTTGTTGCGGGTGGTTGGTGTCGGGCTGGTTGGGCTGGTCACCGGCTTTGATGAAGACGGCACGCATCAGGCGTAGGCCACCCAACCGCGGAAGCTGAAGGCCGCGTAGAACAGGCTGACATGCGAGAAGCCGGCCTCACGGAGGATCGCTTCGTCCTGCTCTGGCGTGAGAATGTTGGTTCGCGTGTCAATCGCCACGCGAGCGTTCGCCGCCTGGTCGGGGTCGAGGCCGGAGGCGATCAAGAAGGCGGCATGTCGCGACAGCCAGAGCGCGCGCTCGCCTTCCGCCTGCGGAAAGCTAAGGTGGGCAATCACGTAAGGCGCGCCGGGCTTGAGGCGGCGGTGGATTTCGACAGCAGTACGTCGCCGTTCCTCGAGAGCCATGAAGTGCAGGGTCAACAGGCAGGTGGCTGCATCGAACGGTCCCTGCGGCGCGTCGTCGATATAGCCCTGGTACAGACGCGCGCGCGATGCGAGTGGCCCAAGCGTCCGTTCGGCCAGCTTGAGCATCTCGGCAGACGGGTCGATGCCGTCGAAGGTCCAGCCCGAATGGGCCTGCGCAAATGCCTGCAGCTCCAGCCCGCCTCCGGCGCCAAGAACCAGCATTTTGGCATCTTCCGGGGCGCGCTCCGCAAGCAGGAGCGTCGTCATGCGTTGCATGGCGCTGTAGCCGGGCACGAAACGCGGTGGTCCATCGGTGTAGCGAGCCACCGCCTGAGGATCGGAGAACGGGGCTATCCGCTCGCTCACGCTGCCAACTCGAATGGTTGCAGGTCGGACGGGGCGACCG